>JAABUJ010003541.1_pt1 | contig 17438 bp, 22 predicted proteins | sample 5559131 | NCBI WGS metagenome assembly JAABUJ01 (sample SAMN10711875, study PRJNA513366) | rock metagenome | isolation source: Antarctica rocks | place: Antarctica: Victoria Land, Mt New Zealand nord | collected 2016-01-07 | reverse complement strand
CCTGCAGACCGGGCTCAAGCATGGGCGCAACCCTCTCGAACTGCTCACCGGCCTTTGGACCTCAGGAGCGTGGTTGCCGACGGTCGCCCTCGCTGACACAGGCTGAGCAGTTACGTGGCCTACCGCGGAATCGTCGCCGATGCGTTCCTCGATACGATGACCGGCGACGTCGAACAGCGTCGGCGCTACCTCACCGAGAATATGCAGGGCGTGCAGGGCGTGATCGAAATGGTGGCTGTCGACGATGGGAACCTGGTGGGGTGGGTCGTAGCCGGACAATCTCGCGACAACGACCAGGAGATGTCAACACCCGCGGAGGTCTACGGCTGCTACATCGCCCCCAGCCACTGGCGTGCTGGGATCGGCCGAGAACTGCTGGAGCGTGCGGTCGAGGAGCTGGGTGACCGTGGACATCGGCAGATCACCCTTTGGGTACTGGAGGACAACCAACCGGCTAGACGCTTCTACGAGTCGATGGGTTTCAAGTCCGATGGAGCAAGGCAGGATCTGGATCTCGGTGGCCTTGTATCCGAAGTGCGTTATCGACGCGTGCTGGGATTTATCAACTGAGGGACGTCGGGCGCGCTAACCGCCACTTTCTGGCTAGTTGCTACTGGAACCCCAGGTTGGCGTCCCATGACCCGAACTTCTTGGAGTCAGACGCGCACGCCGTTCCTCCTCCCCACAGGTCGGGGTCGCGGACGGCGAACGTGGCGTTGACCAGGCGGACGATGGCTCCACGCAGGTTGTCCTGGTTGACGAAGTGCCGTCGAACGTCGAACGTGGCGCAGTGCCGCCTCACCCTCCCCAGACGCGGCGGCCACCCGGGCGATACCGGTGTTAGTGCCGAGAGCGAACAGGACCAACAGCAGACGCCGCCGAAATGTGTCTGGGGAAGGGCCTGGCGGGTGGCGATGGAGGGGAACTCGCCGGTCAGGCCGACCAGATGGTCCGCCTCGCCCACCATGCCCAACAGGTCCAGGCTGCCCCAGCGGCGAACGACCTCCGCCTTCAGGCGGTCCAGCCCGGTCGGCTCGGGCTGGGCTTCCAGCTTGGGCACGCCAATCCATGGTTCACCCCTGCGGGTCCCGACGCTCACCCCGCCGGTTTCCCCCAGGTAGCTGTCCCGTTGCCGCAGGGCCTCTTGTGGCTGGCAGACGAAGACTGACGAGCTGGTCCTCGCTCCGATCCCCTGGTCCCCCTGAACGGTGCTCGATGTGGTGGAGCCAACCGGCTACGCCATTCCCTTGACCGCGGGGAACGGAGACACCGACATCATCTCGTCGACGTTGGCCACGGAGAAGACACGGCCGTCGCAGTCGCGGACGACGGGTCCGAGGGTGTCGTTGACCCGAGTCCAGCCAAGTCCGCCGAGCACCGCCAGGAGCGGGATGCCGCCGAGGCGTACCGATTCGTTGTGGAGAAGCCCAAAGCGGAGCGCCTTGTCGCGGGCGGTGCCGCCGTCGTTGGCGCCCTTGCACTCGAGCATGGCCCGGAGGGTGTCGGTGTCATCGAAGACCACGAAGTCGGGGGCGGGGTTCACGCGCACCTCGAAATGGGCAGCAACCTCAGCCTGGTTGTGCGAGCCGGTGCGGATGAACGGGACACCGTTTGCGGTGAAGAGTGCCTCGACCGCATCCTCGATGACATCGCCCCGGGGTGACGGACGTGGCGTCGAGGACCTGGCGCCAGGCGCCGCCGTAGTGGCGCTGGTGCAGGTACAGGCTGTAGGGAAGGCCATCGGCGGCGAAGTTGCGAACGGCCTCCCATTTCGTGGAGGTGTCTGGCTTGTCTTGCTTGACACGCCATCCCGCTGGCGCATCACCCGAACAGGGACCGGTCGATGAGCCGACAGACCGTCTCAGCTAGAACCTGGGCTTGAGCGGCTGTCGTGGCTGTCCCGGTGCGCTCCATCGAGTCGACCTTGTTGACCGACACAGCGTGAGCTCCGATGACTTCGGCGACGAGGATGGTGGGGGCAGAGAACTCCGACTTGCTTAGGCCAGTAATGGTCCGCAGCACGAGCAGCGTGGTCGGATGGGCAGCGATGACCGTGGCCAGATGGACGGGGTCGACTTGGGCGAAGTCGTTGGTCAGCCTCGCAACCAGGTCATAGGCGGCTTGGAAGTGGGCTTCGCCGTAGAACTCGGCGTCAGGGATGTAGGCGTAGTCGGGCGCCAGGTGCGGCACGTACAGCCTCCTGTCCACCTGGGCATGGATGGTGGGCAGGTCGTTGGTTCCGTGGCGGGCCGCGATTTGCCGGATGCGGTTGACGCGCTCATCCCAGGTCGCGGCCGCGCTGATCAGATCGACTGTCTCCTTGACGGTCGGCACTGTGGCTCAGCCAGCCGTGCCGAGGAGCACGCCGGCCAGGTCGTCGGCCTCGCCGTGGTCGATTCGGCGCCGAGCCTCGATCACGAAGTCCTTGTGCAGTTCGATCCCCCCAGCTTGACGGCCGAGCTGGCGGGCCACGACCACCGTGGTTCCTCCCCCGGCGAACGGGTCGATGACCAGGCCGCCGGCGGGACTGGCGGCCCGCACGAAGAACTCGGCTAGACCCTCGGGCATGGCCGCCGTGTGGGCCACGCCCTTGTGCTGGTTGTAGGTCTGAGGGACGACGACGACGTTGCCAGGGTCGGCGCCGCCATTGAGGTAGGTCTTGGTGCGGTCCCGCCCGAACCCGGCCTCGGTGTTCCGGCGGCCGTTGCGGTCAAGCTTGCGGCGCTCTATCTCGCCGGCGGTCGCCTTGTACGGCACCCGGATGGTGTTCAGGTCGAAGTGCGGCTTGGGCCCACGAGCGAAGTGGTAGACGTACTCGAAGCTGTCCTTAGTCCGTGGGCCGAACCGGCCCGGCACAGCGTTTGGCTTGGCCAGATGTAGGTCTCGATCCAACGCCAGCCCATGTGCTGCAAGGCGAGAACCAGCTCGTAGACGTAGGGGTGACGCTGGCCCTTCAGCGGCCCGCGGTTGGCCACCCGGTTCTTGATGTTGACGATCAGCGAACCCGTCTCGGCAGTTGCGTCGTACATAGCCCGGACGAACGGCAAGAACCACTCCACATAGCGGTCGGGATGGATTCGGGAGTAGGCGCGAGCGTCGGCATAGGGCGGGCTGGTGAAGAACAGATCGACCACGCCACGAGAGAGACAGGGCAGCCACGCCTCCGCATCACCGTGGACCACACCTTCGACCAGCAACCGGTCCAAGGCGTCTCGGCTCTTGGTTGGGGGCATGGCCACCCCACCTGGTACTAGCTCCACTCCCACGGTGGCCCGACTCTATCGGAGGCCCTGACGGCAGTCAGCGATGCCTCGTGCTCCCGGTGAAGGCTCCTCCAGCGCCGATAACTATCGTTACCTCTGACGGTCAGGTGAGTCGGACCGGGCGTCTTTGGCGCAGCGCGGCTTCGAGGGTGTCCCATGCCGGCGGCAGGGAGGCGGCGGGGGGTGGTGGTCATCGTTTCGGGGCGTAGGCGTCGAGGGCGAAGATGTTAGAGAGGGCGACGCCGTCGAGTAGCGTCTCGCCGTGTCCTCCCTCGACTTGGCTGGCCTGGTCTGTGAGACCATCGGCAGCCGGCGCCTCTTGGCCCACCCTTTCTACCGGCGTTGGGAGGAGGGCCGGCTCCGCAAGGACGAGCTCGCCGCGTATGCCGGGCAGTACCGCCACGTCGAGGCCGCACTGCCCGACGTCCTCTCCACCATCGCGACCGGGTTGCCCGAGGGCCGCCCACGCTCGCTCACCGAAGAGAACCTGGCCGACGAGCTGGGCCGCCCGGCGCCGCATCTGGAGCTATTCGATGCCTTCGCAGCAGCGGTCGGAGCTCGCCCGGATGCCGAGCCGGGGCCCGCCACCGAGGCCTTGGTGGAGCTGCAGGTCACTGCCGCCCGGGACGCCCCGGTAGCGGGCCTGGCCGTCTTGGCCGCGTACGAGAGCCAGGCGGCCGAGGTTGCTGCGACCAAGGCCGAAGGTCTGCGCCGCCACTATGGGATCGAAGGTGACGGCGTTCGGTTCTGGGAGGTCCACGCCTCGATGGAGGCCTCCCACGCCAGCTGGTCTTTCGACGCGCTATCGGAGATCACCGAGGACCCCGAACCGGTCATCGCTGCGGCCGACGCTGCGGCAGCGGCCTGGTGGGCCTTCCTGGACGAACGAGACACCGCTGACAGTCGCTTCGCGTAGCTGTGGTCTCCGGGGTAAACGTGCCAAAGTGGCAAGAAGTACAGCGTCTAATGTCCATTAGAAAGCAGCAAAACGCCTCTGGACTGCCACTAACGCGGTCCAGACGGCTCCGGAGCCCCCATCTACCGCATCATCCAAGAAGCCCTCACCAACGCGGTTAAACACAACCACGCGGCGGTCGTGAAGGTCGAGCTGGTAGCCAACCACCAGGCGCTGGTGGCCAGCGTGGCCGACGATGGTGTGGGCCTTGACCCCACCACGCCGACCGCCACGCCGACCGCCGGCTTGAGCCTGGTCGGCATGCGAGAGCCTGCCCATCTGCTGGGAGCCACCCTTCACATCTGCTCGTCCTCTTTTGGGAACCACCATCCGCCTCAGCCTGTGCCCTGATCAGGGTACCCAGTCACCCCAGTAGATTGCATGAGTCGGAATACGACCTTACGGAGTCCATTGATGCCATGAAGGATGGGTACCAGAAAATACAGTTGAGGATTAACGAAGTTCGGTTAGCATGTGATAAAACCCTCGATCAAGTTGAACGTCGTTACGGCTCAGAGCTACAGATGTCCAGCGCGTTTAAAGCAGATCACTATTGGGAACTAGAACTGGATGCATCCTTTCGCCTAGTAGAACAGCCCGAACTACATATCTTTGCCGGACAAACTAGTGATGATGTCAATGAAATTTGTCGGTTATCACAGTTAGAAAAGGGTGAGGATAATACGGATATTGTTCTGGGGCCCGCTTTAGAGCACCTTGCAGGACTACTGCGCCGTATTGCATTTTTTGACGCTACTCGTTGACCTTCGTGGCGCAACAGGAGCGATACAAGGAGCCAAAGCTGCTTGCGCCACCGTTATCCACTCCCCAGCGGCATCGGGTCACGAGCGCTCAGTATCCCACCAACAGCTCGCTATGAGTTCGATCCTGATCCGGGGCACCCCACCATGGCTCAAGTGTTGATGAAGGCCCCCGGGTCACGCAGGTGGCGGGTGTGGCGAAGCCGCCCTGGCCGGTCTGCACTTCGATCCTGTGCTCGGGCAGCGGTCTTATGCGTACCCGCACGGTGGGCAGCCAGCGGAGGGAGAGATCTCGACGACACAGACCCAACGGATCTTGCCGCCCGAGGCGGCTTCTTCGTCGAACTCGGCGGCGTCCACCTAAATACCCCACCCCGGCTGCTCGCGGCGACGCCTCGCCCCGTCACCATCGCCTACCCAACGCTGCTGGGCTGCGGTCATCGCGCGGGCTGCACGCACGGTCGTCGCGTCGGGCCATCTCATCTGGCCCGCAGTCGGTCAGTGGCCCTGCCTTGTCGCCGGGCCCGACAGCCGATGCGGTCGCGCCGTGCGATGTCGGGTGACCCGCATGGCGAGGTAGGCGGCGACGGCGAGCCCGTCGAGGACCCAGCTGATGGCGCTGTGACCGGTGCCGTCGAGGACGAAACTGGCGGTGACCGCTGCCACGATCACGGCCCAGCCGGCGATCGATGCCGATGGCCACCGGCTGCGGGGCCGGGCGCAAGCGGCAGCCGGGTCGATGGCGTCGGGGGCGAGCTTCCGGGCGGTCTCAAGCACGGAGGGGCCGGTCGGGTTGACCAGGACCTTGCCGGCGACCACCACCGTCGGGACCGTCTCGTTCCCACCGGCGAGTCCCCTGACGGTCGCGGCTGCGGTCGGGTCCTCCCAGATGTTCACCTCGGTAGTCCGCACACCCAACTTTCGGAGCCGCCGACGCAACCCGGAGCAGTACGGGCAGCCTGGACGCCAGTAGACGGTGACCCCAGTGGCAGAAGAGGCGGTCGGACACTCCATGACCACATAACCCGACGAGACGTCTCGGTCATTCCCCCGTTTCTTCGCGCCGACACACAGCTCCCTGTGGTTGGCCCTGTGACAGATGGGCTGAGGGGCGAGCGTCACCAACGTCGGCGCCCCTCCAACCAGGATGGGAACCCACCAGCAGGAGCCTGGCTATGGGGCTTATGCACTGCCGCCGGTCTGAACCTTGGCCAACCCGGCGGGCGAACTCCTCCAGACGCCGCCGTGTCAGCTCGTCCCAGCCAACGCCGACAACCAGCTGATCGCGCTGGCCGGCGCCGGCACCAACGCCACGGTCAAGTGGTGCTTCACCGCAGGAGCAACCGCGGAAGTCTCCGCCTCGGTGGCCCCCGACGGCACCATCATCTTGGGCACCAACGACGCCTACGAGTACGGCATCACCCCGACAGGGACCGTCGCCTGGAATATCCCCGCAAAGTCTTCTCCTCTCGACCCCCGCCGCGACCGCCGACGGCCTCGCTTACTTCGGCGACAACGACGGCTACCTCGACGTCGTCGGAGCCTCCGACGGCCACGTGATCGGCCGCTACAACGCCACCACCAAGGCGATCTCCAACGATGGCATCGGGGTGTGGACCGCCCCACTGGTCGACGCCCACCACAACTGTACCTCGGGACCGCGTCGGGACACATCCTCGGCTTCAGCTACAGCGGCACCAAGCTTTTCGACGTGGCCACCGCAGCGATCGTCGCCTCCTACCCGGCCATGACCGCCGACGGCACCCTGCTCATCGGATCCGACAACAGACCCTCTACGCCTTCCACACCTGACCCGGCGCCGCCAGGGCATCCTGTTTGGCCCCTGATGACGGAAGCTGCTCCTAGCCGCAGGGTGGTGGAGGGTTTGCGCGGCGGTAGACACCGAACTTGTGGCTTGACGGGTCCCGACCAGTAGCAGCACAAACGCACCAAAGTGGAACCGGTCGGTAGGTCGCCCGTCTCCCAAGTTGCGGGAGGCCCTCTATCGAGTTCGTCCCTGAAGTTCTGTTCGTCTGTGTCCACATCGCGGGCCGGTCACAGATGGCCGCTGCCCTGTTGAATCATCACGCTGCTGGCGGGGTTGCTGGCCGCTCCGCGGATCGAACCCTGCGGAGGAGATCAATCGGGCCGTGGTTGCTGTTATGGCCGAGGTTGGCGTCGATGTGTCTCACCAGTCTCCAAAGCTCCTCACCGACGAGGTTGTTCGGACCGCAGACGTGATCGTTACCAGTGAGCCGCCGCCCGTCTACGACCGTGACGATCCGCTCGAGGCGGGCGGCGTGACCCGTCGTTCTCCACACGCGTTTGTGCAGCAGGCAGCCTCGGCGGGCAGGTTCGGGTCCACCAGCTCGTCGAGCGCCCCTTGGAGCCAGTCGAGAGCTCATCGCCAACCAGTACGACCAGATGATGTGCTACGCCACCGCCCTTAAGGTGGGCACTGCAGAGACCGAGGCCATCCTATGCCGTTTCACCCGGGCCAACATCGCCCACCCCACCTACCGGGCCCTCGCCGAGCTCGGCAAAGCCGTCAAAACCTCCTTCCTGTGCGACTACCTCGGCTCCGAACGGCGCCGTCGGGAAGTGCAACAAGGTCTCAACGTCGTGGAGAACTGGAACGGGGCCAACGGATTCATCTACTTCGGCAAAGGCGGCGAGATCACCGCCAACCGCCACGAGGACCAAGAGCTGGCCGTCCTCTGCCTCCATCTCCTCCAGGCATGCCTCGTCTACATCAACACGCTGATGATCCAACAGGTCCTCGCCGACCCGGCCAATGACATCGCCCTGACCGCCGAGGACCTACGAGGGCTCACCCCGCTTACCTACTCTCACGTCAACCCCTACGGGACCTTCCGCTTGGACATGGACGAACGCCTCGCCCTTGTCGCCTGACCCACCGTCACCTTGCGGCTGACCGCAGCTTCCGTCACGAAGGGCCTGTTTGGCGGCCGGAAGCGACCACCCGCGATTATCGGCGGGTAGCGAAGAGTATCCCCACGTTCGAAACGGCAAACGGCACCAAGTACGTCACCGCGACCTTCACCCACACCAACGTGTCGGCCTTTCCGTCCAAGACCACGTTGAGCTGATTGATGGCGAACAACACCGTGCCTACCACCACCGCCGTGACCGTCGTGCGACGCAGATACGCCCGCCGCCCCAACACCCTCGCCCCCTGACGCCAGCCCCGCCACGTGTCAGCAGGGCTCAGGCAGTAGCCGGGATCGTCGGTCATGTCCAAGTGAAGCACGATACCGATAACCTCGAGCAGGCATGACGCAGCCGACCGGGCCGTCGTAGGGACTCAGTCAAAGTCGCTAGCGCTGCGTTCAGGGGAGATCAAGGGCAGATTTCGCCACGAGGACGAGTGATCGCACCGGATGCAATTGGTCCCGGTTGACTGGGGTAGTGACGTGTTCGCGAGGGACGAGTGCTCGGCGAGAGGGGCCTCGAGCACGTGTACCGGGCACCCGCGGGGGGAGCGCTGGACCGGTTTCTAATGGCACCCCCTCGGGTCCCGGCGGCCCGGTCGGTTGCGACCATGAACGCGGCCGCGGCCGGTTTGCGGGAACGCCGCCGCCGGCGTTTCGGGGGGGCCACTTCGCGGAACTCCGGGGGGGGAACGGCGCCGTGCCGGGCGGTCGGTTTCGAGCTTTGACGGCTGTTGCTCATCGAGGGGTGGACAGTCCGGCCCGAGCCCGCGAGCGTTGGGCTTGGGTGGCGGTCAACAGGCCGAACAGGGTCCCGTCTGAGCGGGTGACGAGGATGGCCTCCACGTGGGCTTTGCGCATGCGCTCCAACAACACGTCAACCTCTTCGGCCGAACGGACGGTGGTGACACCGAAGTCCATGACCGCCTCGACCGGCGTGGCCGGGTCGGCTTGCAGGGCTTCGCCCTGGGCCAGGCCCATGACCACCCCCGAATCATGGAGGACGACGCAGAAGTTGGCGTCGTCCCTTTGTGCCCTGGCCCGTGCATCGGAAACCTGCACGTCGATGCCACAGGTGGGAAGGTCACGGTCGGCGACATCGGCGGCCAAGGTGGCCTCACCGTCGTGGGGAAGGCCGAAAGACAGCCAGTCCATCTTCCCGGCCACGTAGTCGTAGACGGGGGAGTAACCGAGGCGAGCGAGCCGGCACGCGGCTCGGGGGCTCATGTCTCATTGGAAGTCGTTGCAGTAGACGATGACGGGCCGGGAACGGTCGAGGGTTTCGGCGGCTCGTTCGGCGCTCATCTGCTTGAGGGGCAAAGAGACGGCCCCGGCCAGATGCGCCCAGTCGTACTCGGGTCGGGGCAGGACCTCGACCAACTGGGCTGCGTCTTCGGCGACCAGACGACGGACCTGGTAACGATCGATTGAGACAGGCATCATGGGTGTCCTCCTGGTGTTCCGGGCGCTCAGGACTCGTTGGTCGGGGCTGACATGGCGGCGGCGTGCTCGATGACCGAGCAGTAGCAGGCGCCGGTGTTGGGGAGGCGATCGGCTTGGGTTTTGAGAACGGCCAACTCGGCCCGCAGCGCTTCGAGTTCGGCGATGCGCCGGTTCACGTCGGCCACTTGGCGGTCCAACACCCCGAGCACATAGGTGCAGGGCCGTTCACCGCGTTCGCGAAACGCCAGGATCTCGCCGATCTCGGCCAGGGACAGGCCGAGGCGTTGGGCGGTTTTGACGAACACCAGGCGGGAGCGGTCTTCGTCGGTGTAGTCCCGGTAGCCCGAAGGGGTCCGTTCCGGTTGGGGTAGCAGGCCGATGTCTTCGTAGTAGCGGACGGTCTTGGGGTTGACCCCCACGGCGTCGGCCATCTCCCCGATCCTCATGCCGCCACGTCGGCCACCGCGGTCTCCTCTGCCTCGGCGGCGGGCTGCTGGTGATGCCCGACGCTGCGCACGGCGTCGAACAGCAGGGCCGGGCGTCCCCACAGGGAGTTGGCGAAGATGGCGGTCACGCTGACAGCCATGGCGGCCATGGCCCACACCGGGTACAACAGCCCGGTGGCGGCCAGGGGGATGCCCAGCCCGTTGAAGGCGAAGGCCAGGGCCACGTTCTGGCGGGTCTTGCGGTAGGAGCGGCGGGAGATGTCCCGGGCCACCATCACCGAGGTCAGCCGGTTGGACAAGATGATGATGTCGGCCGATTCCATGGCGATGTCGGTGCCGCCGCCCATAGCAAGCCCGACGTTGGCCTGCATCAGAGCTGGGGCGTCGTTGATGCCGTCGCCGACCATGGCCACCGATCCCTCACGCTGCAGGTCCCGCACGATGTCGGCCTTCTCGCCGGGTAGCACCCCGGCGTGTACGGTCTCGATGCCGACCTGGGCCGCCACTTGGGCCGCGGCCCTTGGGTTGTCTCCGGTGACCAGCACGGGGTGCAGGCCGGCGGAGCGCATGGCGGATATCGCCTGGGCGGCGTCGGGGCGCACCTCGTCGCCGAGGGCGACCGCCCCGGCGAGCACACCGTCGACAGCGACGGCGACCACGGTGCGCCCCGCCGCTTCGAGGGCCTCCATCCGCTTCGTCAGGGACGTGATGTCGACGCCGTCGCCGGCGAGCAGCGAGGACCGGCCGACCACCACCCGGCGGCCCGCGACGCGGGCTCGGACCCCTTGGCCGGTGAGGGATTCGAAGTCCTCGGTGTCCGTCACCGACAGGCCCCGGTCCAAGGCGGCGTCGACGATGGCCCGGGCCAGGGGATGCTCCGACGACGCCTCTGCCGCCGCGGCCAGGGCGATGACCTCGTCGTCGGTGGTCCCGCCCGCCGCCAGGACCTCGCGCAGCGCCGGGTGGCCCTCGGTCAGGGTCCCGGTCTTGTCCAACATGATGGTCTTTACCGACCGGAACGATTGGAAGGCCTCACCGGTGCGCATGAGGATGCCGGCGTCGGCGGCCTCCCCGCCGCCCCGCACAATCGAAAGTGGCGCGGCGATCCCGACCGCGCACGGGTAGCCCATGACCAACACCGACAGGGCGGCGAACACGGCCCGCTCCACGTTCACGGTGCCGGTGACCGCCCAACTGCCGAACAGCCAGGCGAGCAGGGCGAGCACCGAGATCGACAACACGGTCGGGGTGTAGACCCGCAGGATGCGGTCGACCAGCTGCAAGATGCCGGGCTTGAGGGCCCGGGCGTCTTCGACCTGGCGCACCACCTGGGCCAAGAAGCCCTCGTCGCCCAGCGCGCTCACCTTGACCACCAGGGTGCCGGTGGAGTTGATCGACCCGCCGATCACGGCGTCGCCGACCACGGCTTCTACCGGGACGGGCTCGCCGGTGACCAGGGCCTGGTCGACCGCGGAATGCCCGTCGACGACGGTCCCGTCGAGGGGGATCCGTTCGCCGGGGCGGACCCGGACCAGCTCGGCCAGGCCGACCTCGGAGAGGGGGACCTCGACCTCGGCGCCGTCTCTGATGACCCGGGCGACGTCGGGTTGGAGGTCCAACAGCCCCTTGACGGCCTGGGAGCTGCGGGTCTTGACCAGCAGCGACAGCCACTCGGAGAAGACGTGGTAGTTGACCACCAGGACTGACACGGCAAAGAACGCGGCGGTGGGGAACCCGTGGTAGCTGGCGGCCAGGCCGACGATGCCGCCGGCCAGACCGGCGAACGCTCCGGCTTCGAGCATGACGTGCTGGTTCAAGATGCCCCGGCGCAGCGACTGGGCGGCCATCGACAAGATGTGGTTGGCCAACCCGAAGACCACGGCCACGGCCAGCACGCCTACCACATAGGGGGTGGCCCCTCGGGCCGCCCCGGTGGCGTTGGCGGCCAGGGCCGCCCCACCCACTGCCGCCGCGGCCAGCGTGCCGCCGATGGCCACGCCCTGGCCCTGGCCCCGCAGCACCAGGTAGGCAGCGGTCAACAGGAAGGCGCCGACCAGCACGGGGATGGCGTAGGCGGCCGGGTTGGCCAGGTTCACGATCAGCGCGATGGCGGCCAGGCTGGCCCCGATGGCCACCGACAGGCGCCGGCCCTCTTTGACCAGGGCCGCTTCCTCCTCCTCGTAGGGGCGGGTCTTGCGGGGATCCCAGATGGTGTAGCCGATGTCTTTGAGGGTGCCGACCAGCTCCTCGGGGCGGACCCGGGACGGGTCGTAGTCGACCAGGGCCTGCTCGTGGGTCAAGCTGACCGCCACCTTGTCCACCCCGTCACGCTTGCCCAGGGCCCGCTCGATGGTGCCGGTGCACAGCGAGCAGTGCAGCCCACCGATCTTCACCCGGAACCGGGCGCCGCCGCCGGGCCGCTCCTCAGCCCAGTAGCCCGAGACCGGATCCTCGGTCTCGCTCTCGGGCTGCTTGGCGTCCAGCGCGCTCATGACGTCACCTCGAATCCGGCGGTGGCGATACCGGCGCGTACCGCAGCTTCCGAGCCGGCCTGATCGAGGACCACCCGGACCTGCTCGGCGGTGTGGTCGGCGGACACCCGCCGCACCCCGCCCAGCTTGCCCACGGTGCGCTCGATGCGCTCCTCACAGGCCCGGCAGTCCATACCGGTCACGGTCAACACGAGTTCTTCCACGGCGGTCACCTCTTCGCTAGAGCGATCTATTCTAACGATAGACCTTCCAGTGACTAGAAGGTCAAGGGGTGTCACGAATCCGGGTAGGTCGGTGACGGGCGGACGAGGCGGACCGCCCGTCACATGGTTGTGGGCCGCTCCTCGTCAGGCGGCCATGTCCCGGCACGCCTCGGCGCAACGCCGGCAGGCCTCGGCGCAACGCCGGCAGGCCTCCGCGTCGAAACGTTCGCACTCGGTGGCGCACGCCTCACAGATCTCCGCGCAGAGCCGGCAGACCTGGTCCGACCACCCCGAAGAACGGGCCAGCAGGGTCACGCACAGGGCGCAGATGGCCGCGCAGTCCAAGCACAGCTTGGCGTAGGCGGCCATGGCCGGGTCGGTGCTGGGAATACAGCACTGGGAGGCGCACGCCTCACACGCCTGCACGCACTCGGCGGCGGCGTCGACACAGGCCTTGGTCTTCTCCTCGACCAGGGTGCTTGCCGGGTCCGAGGAGGAAGCCGGGGACCCCGTAGCCGAGCAGAGCCAGGCCGATGCCCACGTCGCCCAGGTGGTAGCGGCGGGCCAGGTAGACGCCGAGCCAGGTGTAAACCCCCGACTGCAGCACGGCGTTTAGAAGCACGTAGGCGTAGGTGCGCCGGGCCCGGGACAGCCCAAGCAGGCGAACGTACCCGGCCACCACGTCGCGGGGCTTGGCTCTCCGGGCGTCGGGCGGGGGACGCCCCGCCCAGGCCATCCCGCCTGGGAACGAGGGCGGCCAGGACCACCGCGGCGAGCCCGGCCACGACGAAAAACAGGCCTCGCCAGCCAATGACTGGTTCGGCCAAGGCGCCCAACGTTGATCCGAAGGCGATGCCGCCGGCCATGGCCCCGAACAACCACCCCAACGCCCGGCCCCGCCGCTCGTAGGGGACCCGGTCGCCGGTCAGGGCCAACGCGACGGGCACGATGCCGCTGGCGCCGACGGCGGTGACCAGGCGGGCCGCGATGAACATCCCGGCGCTGTTCACGGCGCCGGTGGCCGCGGTAAGGGCGACAAGGGCGGCCAGGGAGGCGAGGATCACCCGGGCGCGTCCGACCCGGTCCGACAGCGGACCCCACACCAGGGTCATGACGCCATAGGGGACGAGGTAGGCCGGCACGGCCAGGGCCACCGTGGCGACCGAGGTGTGGAGGAGCCCGGCCAGCAGCGGCAGCAGCGGGGCGATCATGAACGCCTGGAAGAACACCAGGAACGTCGCCGCTACCAGCAGCGCCATGACGCCGGTGGGGCGCCCGTCGGTGACTGGTTGGGTGTCTTGGGTGGTCAGGGTCCTCACCTCTGCCGGCGGCCCAACCGTCCAGCCAGATCGAATGTTGCCTCAACGGTCCGGCCCGTGCTCCATGGCAGACCTCCTCAGGTCGTGCTGCGCTACGACCTCGCCCAATGGCTGCCGGCGCTCACCCTCGCCATGGGGCTGCGCCTTCTCGGCGTCTTGCGCCTGGGGTGGCTCCACCTGCCGGCCCCGCCCCGCGCCGTGGCAAGCGGCCCGGTGAGCGCCTTCTTGCTCGGCCTCCCGATAGGGATCGCCGCCTCGCCCTCACGCTGCCGATCCTGATCGGCGTGCTCGGCCTCGTGGCCGGCAGCGCGATCCCGCTCAGCACGTCTTTGATCACCGGACGGCGCAGAGTGACCAGGGCCGACGCGGCCTCCTTCAGCGAGGTCGTGCGCATGGCCTGCGCTATCGGGGCAATGGCCGGAGGGAAAGCGCCTGCCTTCCCGAACAGCTTGACGAGCAGATCATCGAGCTCACAGCACTGGCACAGATGATCCTTGTGAAGGTAGGCCTCACGACTGCAACGACGGCACACCAAGTCTAGAGGCACCCGGCCGCAATCGACGCACAGCCAGGCGCCGTCGGAGCGCTGGCCAGGCAATGGGCGCTCTGTCGCGCACTGCGCACAGACGCCTCGGCGCCACTTGGCCTGGCAGTAGCAGGTGGCGCACACCGGCCCGTCTCGCCAGTTGGCGGTGATCGGTCGTTGCTGACCGCAGCGTCCGCAGGCCCTCGAGCTCATGTTTCGGTGATGCGAGCGCGGCGGGGACGCTCGGGATCATTGATATCGGCGACCTTGGACCCCCCGGCTGCAGCGCCTTTGGTCCGGGCACGCTCCACCACGAAGCATTCGATGAGGTCACCTGGTTCGCAGGACAAGATGTCGCACAGGGCGGCCAAAGTCTTCATGGACAGACGCTCAGGTGCCTGGGTAACCAGGCGAAACACCTGGGAAGGCGATAGTTCGATTCCCCTCTCCGCCAGCAGCGGTACGAGATCCGTGGTCTTCCAATAACCGTGGGAGGCCATTGCTTCCCGGAGTCGCCAACGGAAGTCGACTTGGCGCCTCACGGGGCCTTCCTAACTGGTCCTGCGATCCGGTCGAGCGCCTCGCGGACCACCCGGGTCCGGTAATCAGACGACACCGAGGTGTAGGTGGCGGTCGTCGATGCGTACTCGTGGCCGACTTGTTGTTGGACGAACAAAGCGTCCCAGCCGTCTTCAATCAGGTGAGTCACATAAGAATGGCGCAGCCCGTGCAGGCCCAGTCCGGCGGGAAGCTCCAGTTGGGCGCGTAAGTGGGCGAAGTGTTCATTGAAGCGGTGCTCTCCCACCCTCACCGATCGCTCCGACGGCCAGAGCGCCGTGCTCAGCCCGGTGTCGAGACCGGACCGGATGTCCTCGACCCATTCCTTCACGACCTCCACCGACCACGGCATCACCGTCAGCACGGTGCGCTTTCGAGGACCAGATCCATGGGCGCCCTTGCCGTGGCGAACGTAGCAGGCTCCATAGGCGCCGAACTCCGATGCCTGGGGGTTGGAGCCGAAGTCGACGGTATCGAGCATCTGCAGCTCACAGCGCCGCAGTCCCCATGCGTAGGCGACCTTGAACGCGGTGGCATCACGAAACAGGCTGATCCATCCCTTGCGCCCAAGCCGCTTGGCCTCGGCCACCTCGGTGTCGGCGAGGTCGAAAAGCGCTTGCAGCTCGGTGCGCGTAAAGGCCCGACGCGAGGGGTTCGCGTCCGGACCCACGTGGCAGGCTGTGTTACCAGCAAGACAGACCTGGACCGGATGGGTGCCGAAGCGTGCCAAGCACTCCTCGGCCCAGTCGTAGGCGGGATCGCAGACATAGGCCAAAAAAGGCCCGCAACATCCCTTGGTAGCCCCGGACGGTGGAGCGAGACGCTTTGCGAACGCAGCGCAGCTCCTCCATCCACTCATCGACCGCGCCTGGCGTCCATGACCAGGGGTACTCGTTGGTGAAGGCCTGGAAGCGGCGGACGAGGTCTTGTCGGGCATCCACGGTGGCGAAGTTCAAATTGCGCGCTACCTGCTGGCGACGCCAGCCCTGCAACATTGCCTCAAAGACCTGCTGGTCGGGCCGAAGTAGGACGACGCCACCCTCGAGCACCTTGCTGGCTGACCACGATGGCTCCTTGACCACTCCTGCACCTCCTGCTGGGGATGCTCTATCGAAGCATGAATCATGTATCAAATGCAAGACAGAGGATCAACTCCCTGCTAGAGCGCCATGGCCACCCGTGTGGACCGTGGGGTCAACACACCTCTCTGGGCGCAGCCGGCGCCAAGAAGAGCCAGGCCAGCAGGGACTTCGAAGTCATGGACGAGTGCTTGCATCTGATGCAACTCGTCTCAGTTGACCCACGATAACTTTCACTTCTCATGACTAAAAACTGGGTGGTCGAGAGGGGTAGTTCAACCGGTCCGGCAGTGGCTGTCACAGCCGCCGACGACGATGGCGACGTGCTCCTCGAGCTGGCCCGCTCCACCATCGCTGGCACCGGCTCGGGGCCCAGTCCAGCTCGCTGGCCGACCTGGAGGCCCGCATCGCCCGGGCGGTGGCCAAGGGGCGCTCGGCGGCCACCATCCGCGCCTATGCCTGTGACTGGGCCGACTTCTCCTTGTGGTGCCAGACGGTTGGCCTCGACGCCCTGCCGGCGGCGCCGGCCAGCGTGGCCGGCTACGTGGTCGAGTTGGCCGATCCCCCTGACGACCGGGCACCCGCCGCGGTGTCCACCATCGCCCGGCGCCTGCCGCCATCGGCCAGGTCCACTCTTTGGCCCACCATGCCAACCCGGCCACCGACGCCTTGGTGCGTGAGGCCATGCGGGGCATTCGCCGGGCGTTGGGGGTGGCTCCTCGCCACCAGAAAAAGGCAGTGACCACCGCCGACATCCGCGCCGCGGTGGCTCCTTTGAGTACCGGCATGGCCCAGAGCAGGGACCGGCTCATCTTGTTGTTGGGCTTCGCCGGCGCCATGCGCCGCTCGGAGTTGGCCGGGATCACGCTGGGCGACGTGGAGGAGGTCCCCGAGGGCCTGCTGGTCCGCCTGGTCCGCTCCAAGACCGACCAGGAGGCCGCCGGGCGGCGCGTCGAGATCGTCTATGGCACCGACGCCACCACCTGCCCGGTTCGGGCCTATCGGGCCTGGCTGGGCGTCTCGGGCATCACCGAGGGCCCTATCGTCGGGTGGGCAAAGGGGGCCGGCTGCTCGGTCCTCTGTCAGCCCAGGGAGTGGCCATGGTGGTCAAGGCGCACATGGCTCGCCTTGCGCCGTCAATCGGCAGCTGCGTTTGGTTGGGTTAGCTCGCCGCCACTGCTTCGTTCCCAGCCGGCCAGAGAGGAGAGGAGAGGACCGCACCGACCACAGTTGCGCTGGTACGGCTGTTGTGCAGTTGTCGGCTGAGCTGACGCCGCTGGCACGCTCAACTAGACGGTGGCGCAACGTGCCTGGGTCCCGGCTTATCGTCCAAGGCCGCGCCCGGCGCTGCGCTCAGGCTGGTGGTCGTAACGGCGGCCGTGCTCCAGTCCGGGGGACAGCCTGGTTCGAACGACCGCCTTGCGGCCGGTCCCTGGGCGCTG
>JAABUJ010003540.1_pt1 | contig 17445 bp, 13 predicted proteins | sample 5559131 | NCBI WGS metagenome assembly JAABUJ01 (sample SAMN10711875, study PRJNA513366) | rock metagenome | isolation source: Antarctica rocks | place: Antarctica: Victoria Land, Mt New Zealand nord | collected 2016-01-07 | reverse complement strand
CTCGGCTTTGATCGTTGCCTCGATAGCAGCTGATTGGGCTGGTGCAATCGCATTCCCATGAACCAGCGCAGGCCCAATCCCGTCGTGCCAAACCGTGGCGCCCGGCCAACATAGCGGCGCCAGCGGATCCAGGATGGCGACCGCACGGGTCAGCAGCAGGGCGTCCTCACGCGCGTCAACACTCGTGGCGATAGCGCGAATTCGCTCGACCTCCTCGACGCGGGCCGCCAGCGCGCTGTCGCCTAGGCTGCGCTTTACCCACTGCGCCACCACACCACTCCGTAGGAGGGCCACGCCGGGTTGGGGATTGCGGCCGATTGCGTAGGCGAGCACGCGCGTGTTCCAAACCGCCTCCCCTTCGATCTCGATCGCGCGTTGGGCCCGGCGAAGTGGAGAGGCCGCGAAACGCCGTGCGCGTGCCGTCTCTGGATTGCCGAGCAGCGTTGGGCTGGGGCGATGCTCGGGATCATCGACCAACATGCTGCGGACAAGCTCGGCAATGGCGACTGGGAGGCGCCGGTCGCCAACGATTGCGACAAAGCTGCCGAGGTCCAGCTTGCGCCGGATCACTGCATCTGGCGTGAGACCCTCCAACGGGTTGACGCCGAGCGCCAGCACGACCAGCAGAACGCCTAGGGCGTAAACATCGTCCGCGATGCTGCCGTCACCCCGCCCCGCGGGCAAACACGAAGCGACGTAGGGCGGCTCATACAGAGCGGATTGGGCAAAACCGGCGGGCTGGCTCCAGGCGGCGCCCAGCACCACCCGCTCACCTGGAGCCACTTGGAACACATTCTCGGGACGGATCGCGCGGTGGGTGACGTTCCGGGTGGCCAGCGCCTCCAGCACCCCGGCAATCGGCCGCAGCACGTATTCGATCAGTTCATATTCCGGCCAAACGCGGCGTGATTCCGATATCGGACGGCCACCGGGCGCTTCGCAGACGACGAAATACGCCTGCTCTCCCGACCGAAGCGCCGCCGGTCCATGGGCGAGCGGACACAGCAAGCCGGTGATCCGCTCGGGCAAGAGGGCCGACAACACCCGCGCCCGCGGTGGCAGGCCCGGTTGCGATTGCACCGCCATCAGGGCAGGCCGGCTATCCCGCTCCTCGATCGCGTAGGCTTGCTCACCCGGCGCCGCCATCGGCAACGGCCGGTTGAAGTCGATGGCATAGCGTCCGCCAATCAAGTGCGGCCCAGCCTCCGGAGTAGCGGCGACGATGCGAAGGGCCTGAGCCATGCGGCCAGAATGGGCACTGAAGGTTAACGAGACGTTCAGTCCTCGAACGGATCCCGCACCAGGATCGTGTCATCCCGCTCCGGGCTGGTCGACAGCAGCGTCACCGGCGCCTCCACCAACTCCTCGATCCGCTTCACGTATTTCACCGCCTGCGCCGGCAGTTGCGCGAACGACCGCGCGCCTCGTGTGGAGCCGGACCAGCCTTCCATCGTTTCGTACACGGGCTGCGCTGCCGCCTGCGCGCCGGGAGCGGCCGGCAGATGCGTGAAACTCTGGCCACCAATCGTATACCCGGTGCAGACCCGCAGCTCGGCCAGGCCGTCCAGCACGTCCAGTTTGGTCAGCGCCAGGCCCTGGATGCCGCCGACCTTCACCGCTTGCCGCACCAGCGCCGCGTCGAACCATCCGCAGCGCCGCGGCCGTCCCGTCACGGTGCCGAACTCGCGCCCCCGCTCGCCCAGCAGGCGTCCCGTGGCGTCCAGTAGCTCCGTCGGGAACGGCCCCGAGCCGACGCGCGTGCAGTACGCCTTCGCGATCCCGAGCACGAAGCCCACCGCCCCCGGCCCGATGCCGGAGCCGCTGGCCGCCGTGGCCGCGATGGTGTTGCTGCTGGTGACATACGGGTAGGTGCCGTGGTCCACGTCCAGCATGACCGCCTGCGCGCCCTCGAACAGGATGCGCTGGCCGGCCCGGCGCGCCTGGTCCAGCCGTTCCCACACCGGCTCGGCGTGCGGCAGGATCAGCGGGGCCAACGCCAGCAAACGGTCGAGCAGCGCCTGTTTCTCGAACGTCTCGGCGCCGAGGCCGCGCAGCAACGTGTTGTGGTGCAGCAGCAGCTCGTCCAGCTTGTCGGACAGCGTGGCGGGTTCCGCGAGGTCGCAGACGCGGATCGCGCGCCGGGCGACCTTGTCCTCGTAGGCCGGGCCGATGCCGCGCCCGGTGGTGCCGATGCGCCGGTCGCCGCGCGCCGCTTCCCGCGCCCGGTCGATGGCGCCGTGCAGCGGCAGAATCAACGTCGCGTTCTCGGCGATGCGCAGCTTGGCCGGGGACACGTCCAGGCCCTGGGCGCGCACCCGGTCCATCTCAGCCAGCAACGCCTCTGGGTCGATGACGACGCCGTTGCCGATGACGCCCAGCTTGCCGCGCACCAGGCCGCTCGGCAGCAGCGACAGCTTGTAGGTCTGATTGCCGACCACCAGGGTGTGCCCGGCGTTGTGGCCGCCCTGGAAGCGCACCACGATGTCGGCGCGGCTGGCGAGCCAGTCGACCACCTTGCCCTTGCCCTCGTCGCCCCACTGGGCGCCGATCACGGCGACGTTGGCCATTGGCTACTCCGCGGAAAGGGGAACGGCCGCGCCGTCCCGTAGGATGTGGGTGCAGGCGAGCCGCTGCCCTTCGGCCGCCGGGTCATGGACGGGGTCGAGGGCGGCGACGGTGGCGAAACCCTCGGCGCGCAGGCGGGCAGCAGACACTGGATCGTGGCCGACCGGCACGAACACGCGGGGGCGGACCGGCTGCGGCGGGCAGGCACGCAGCACCGCGTCGGGGTACAAGGTTAAGCCGGTCGCGGGCTCGTCCTCGCCGCAGACGTAGCGGCCGCCACGGCCGAGTTCCTCGTGACGGCCCGGCGCGTACACCGTCACGCAGACGCCGGTGTGGTAGCGGAAGCCGCGGAACTCGATTGGATCGATCGTCAGCTTGATCGCGGGCGCCTTGGCCTGGATCACGCGCACGGTGTCGGCCAGCCGGGCGCACAGGGCCGCCGCGGCGGGCGACAGGTTCGCCCGTTCCATCTGGGCCAGCGCGGGCTCGGCCAGTCCCGCCGCCAGCAGCAGGCCGGTGAGCGTACCGGCCAAGCTGCCGCCATGCTCGGCAACCGCGGCGGCGTCCTTACGATCGAGCGCGTGCACCAGCGCCTGGCGCACCGCCCCGGCGAACCCGGCCTCGTCCAGCAAGGTCGGCGCCAGCTGCGGCAAGGTCAGGTCGAAGCTGACCCGGGTCAGGCCGACTGCGGCGAGCGCCTCGCTGGCGACCAGCACCATCTCGGCGTCGGCGGCCAGGCTGTCGCAGCCGATCAGCTCGATCCCGGCCTGCGCCACCTGCCGGTCCGGCGCGATCTGGCTGCCCCGCACGCAGAGGCACTGCCCGGCGTACGACAGCCGCAGCGGGCGCGGCGCCTGCGCGAGCCGGGTGGTGGCGATGCGCGCGACCTGCGGCGTGATGTCGGCGCGCAGGCCCATCATGCGCTGGGTGTCCGGGTCCATCAGCCGGAACGTCTGCTCCGCCATCGCCGCCCCCGAACCGGCGAGCAACCCGGCTTCGAACTCCAGCAATGGCGGCTTGATGCGCTGGTAGCCGTGGGCGGCGAACACCTCCATCAGCCGGTCGACCGCGGTGGCCTCGGTCTCGGCCTCGGGCGGCAGCAGGTCGCGCAGGCCAGCCGGGAGCAGCGCTGGGTTGAAGGGAGGGTCGGACGTCATGCAGCGGGGGCTATAGCATCGCGTGGCAGGGGACAGAAGCCGTGCTCGCGCGTTGCTGCGCCAAGCCTGGAGAACATCGATGGATTACCGCACCCTCGCCCGCCTGACTGTCTCCTTGACTGGCGGCATTACCCTGCTGGCCGGGGCTGCCCAGGCTGCCACGCTGACGGGGCCGGCTGCCTACGGCGATTGGCGGGACGACCACCCCGGGGTGGTTCGCCACCTCGCACCCGGCGACCAGCCGCCGCCCTACGCCACGCATTCCTCCAGCAACGGCCCGAGTCTTGCCGACATGCCGCGAGGCGCAGCGCCCCAGGCGCCTGCAGGCTTCAGCGTGCAGCTATTCGCCAGCGGGCTGGAAAATCCGCGGACCATCCGCGTGGCTCCCAATGGCGACATCTTCATCGCCGAGAGCAACTCGGGCCAAATCCGGGTCATGCGCGCCTCGGATGGTGCGGCGCGGCCGGAGCGCACCGACCTCTTCGCGACCGGCCTCGACCAACCGTTCGGCATCGCGTTTTTCCCCCCCGGGCCGGACCCGCAGTGGGTGTATGTCGCCAACATCAACTCGGTCCAGCGCATTCCCTATCGGTCCGGCGACCTGAAGGCACGCGGCCGGGCACAAACCGTGGTGGAACGCCTGACCGTCACCACGGGCGGGCATACGACGCGCGATATCCAGTTCAGTCCCGACGGACACCGGATGTACGTGTCCATCGGCTCCGGTTCCAACGTGGCCGGCGATATGTCGCAGCACGATCCCGGACAGGCCCGCGAGTGGGACGCCGCCCATGGCCTGGGCGCGGCCTGGGGACCTGAGACCGGCCGCGCGGACGTGCTGGCATTCGGCCCGGACGGCAGCGACCCGCACACCTTCGCCACCGGCATCCGCAATTGCGTCGGCCTGGCGATCCATCCGCGCACCGGCGACATATGGTGCTCCGTCAACGAGCGTGACGGCTTGGGCGACAACCTACCGCCGGACTACGTCACCCGGGTGTCGCAGGGCGGCTTCTACGGTTGGCCCTGGTATTACATCGGCGCGAACCAGGATCCGCGGCACCAGGGCGAGCGGCCCGACCTGGCCACCCGCGTGACAGTCCCCGACGTGCTGGTCCAGCCGCACTCGGCGCCGCTGAGCCTGACGTTTTACACGGGGCATGGCCCCGCCGCGTTCCCGCCGGAGTACCAGGGCGATGCCTTCGTGGCGCTGCACGGTTCGTGGAACCGGTCCCGCCGCACCGGCTACAAGGTGGTGCGGGTGCGGACGAAGGATAGCGTGCCAACCGGCGAGTACGAGGACTTCCTGACCGGATTCGTGGTGAACGACGACACGGTATGGGGCCGCCCGGTCGGCGTCGCGGTCGCGCATGACGGCGCGTTGCTGGTGACCGAGGACGGCAACGGGACGGTGTGGCGGGTGGCTCCCCGCTAAAACGCGAGCGGCGTCGCCTGCACCACCAGCGGCAACGTGCGGACTACGGCCAGCACGCCGTCGGACACCGGCTCGTCGACCGACACCAGGCAGATCGCGTCGCCGCCCGCCGCCGCCCGGCCCAGGTGGAAGGTCGCGATGTTGATGCCAGCGTCGGCCAGCGTGGCGCCGAAGCGGCCGATGAAGCCGGGCTTGTCCTGGTTGGTGACGTACAGCATGTGGCGGCCGAAATCCGCCTCGACCTTGATGCCCTTGATCTCCACCAGCCGGGGACGCGACCCGGCGAACAGCGTGCCCGCCACCGTGCGGTCGCCGCGGTCGGTCTCGACCGTCACCCGCACCAGCGTCTGGTACTCGCTCGGGCGGTCGTGCACCACCTCGCTGACGTCGATCCCCCGCTCGCGCGCGACCACGGGGGCGTTCACCATGTTCACGTTCGCCATCACCGGCGCGAGCAGCCCGGCCAGCGCCGCCGCGGTCAGGGGACGGTGGTTCAACGGCGCCGCTAAGCCCTCGAACTCGATCATCACCCGGCGCAGCACGCCGTCCTGCGCGAGCGTCTGCTGCCCGGCGAACGCGCCGAGCAGGCGGCACAGCTCCATGTACGGCTTCAGCCGCGGCGCGTCCTCGGCCGAGACCGACGGCATGTTGATCGCGTTCGCGACCGCGCCCGTCAGCAGGAAGTCGCTCATCTGCTCGGCGACCTGAAGCGCCACGTTCTCCTGCGCCTCGGCGGTGGCGGCGCCCAGATGCGGGGTGCAGACCACGTTGTCCAGCGCGAACAGCGGGCTGTCGATGGCGGGCTCGGTCTCGAACACGTCTAGCGCGGCGCCGGCGACGTGGCCGCTCCGCAGCGCCTCGGCCAGCGCCGCCTCGTCGATCAGCCCGCCCCGGGCGCAGTTGACGATCCGCACGCCGCGCTTCAGCCGGGCGATGCTGCCGGCCGACAGGATGTTGCGGGTGGCGTCGGTCAGCGGCGTGTGGAGCGTCACGATGTCGGCGCGGGCGAACAGCGCGTCCAACTCGACCTTCTCCACGCCCAGGGCGAGCGCCCGCGCCTCGGTGAGGTACGGGTCGTAGGCGACCACGCGCATCCTCAGCCCATGCGCGCGGTCGGCGACGATGGAGCCGATGTTGCCGCAGCCGATCAGCCCGAGCGTCTTGCCGGTCAGCTCCACCCCCATGAAGCGGTTCTTCTCCCACTTGCCCGCGCGGGTGGAGGTCGTCGCCTCCGGGATTTGCCGGGCCAGCGCGAACATCATGGCGATGGCGTGCTCGGCGGTGGTGATGGCGTTGCCGTTGGGGGTATTCATCACTACCACGCCGCGCGCGGTGGCGGTCTTCACGTCGACGTTGTCCACGCCGATCCCCGCGCGGCCGATCACCTTCAAGTCCGGCGCCGCGTCCAGCAGCTCCCGCGTGACCTTCGTGGCGGAGCGGATCGCGAGTCCGTCGTAGCCGCCGATGACGGCGCGCAGCTCCGCCGCGGCAAGGCCGGTGTTGAGGTCGACCTCGATGCCACGGGTGCGGAAGATGTCGATCGCGGCGGGGGACAGCTTGTCGCTGATGAGGACCCGCGGCATCAGGCGGCCGCCTGCGCGTGCTGGGCCGCGACCGTGGCGTGCGCCCAGTCGAGCCAGGGCAGCAACGCCTCGATATCCGCGGTCTCGACCGTGGCGCCGCCCCAGATGCGCAGGCCCGGCGGGGCGTCGCGGTAGCTCGCGATGTCGAACGCGACCGCCTCGGCCTCTAGCAGCGCCGCCACCGCCTTGGCCGCCTTCGACTGCGCGTCGGGGGAGAGGGCGGTGAACCAGGGCGCGGTGATGCGCAGGCAGATCGAGGTGCAGGACCGGGTGGCCGGGTCGGCCGCGAGGAAATCGACCCAGTCGGTGCGCTCCGCCCAGGCGGCGACCGCGGCGAGGTTCGCCTCCGACCGGGCGATCAGGCCCGGCAGGCCGCCGACCGACTCCGCCCAGCGCAGCCCGTCCACCGCATCCTCGACGCACAGCATGGAGGGCGTGTTGATGGTCTCGCCCTTGAAGATGCCCGCCGACAGCTTGCCGCCCGAGGTCATGCGGAAGATCTTCGGCAGCGGCCAGGCGGGCTTGTAGCTTTCGAGCCGGGCGACCGCGCGGGGGGACAGCGCCAACATGCCATGCGCTGCCTCGCCGCCGAGGACCTTCTGCCAGGACCAGGTGACGACATCGAGGCGCGCGTAATCGAGATCCATCGCGAACGCGGCCGAGGTGGCGTCGCACAGCACCAGGCCGTCGCGATCGGCGGCGATCCAGGCGGCGTCGGGCACGCGGACGCCGGAGGTGGTGCCGTTCCAGGCGAAGACGAGATCGTGCGCCGGGTCGACCAGGGACAGGTCGGGCAGCCGCCCGTACTCGGCCGAAAGCACGCGCGCGTCGGCCAGCTTGAGCTGCTTGACCACGTCGGTCGCCCACGCCTCCGAGAAGCTTTCGAACGCCAGGATGTCGACCGGACGGGCGCCGAGCAGCGACCACATCGCCATCTCGATCGCCCCGGTGTCGGAGGCGGGCACGATGCCGAGCTGCCAATCGCCCGGCAGCCCGAGGATGGCGCGGGAGCGGTCGATAACCTCCTGCAGCCGCGCTTTCGGACCCTTGGCGCGGTGGCTGCGCCCGAGCCACGCGCCGGACAGGGCGTCGAGGGTCCAACCCGGGCGCTTGGCGCAGGGGCCGGAGGAGAAATCGGGGTTTGCGGGACGGAGTTGCGGTGTCGCGGCGGATGCCATGGTTGGCTCTCCCTTTCAGAAGAGAAGCGTCCCGGTGGGGAGACGTGGCCCGGGCGGGAGCTTAGCGGGCTTGCAGCGGACCGGTAAATGGGAGGGCGGGAACGAGGTGGTTCAAGGGGCCATGGCCGCGGCCCAGGCCGGGGGCGGACGCGATGGCGGCCTGCACGTAATCCCGGGCGCGGGCGACGGAGGCGTGCAGGGCCATCCCTTGCGCGAGGCCGGTCGCGATGGCGGAGGCGAAGGTGCAGCCGGTGCCGTGGGTGTGGCGGGTGGCGAGCCGCGGGCGGGTGAACGCCACCGTGCCATCAGCCGTCGCGAGCAGGTCGGTCACCTCGGGCCCTTCCAGATGGCCGCCCTTCAGCAGCACGGCAGGGCTTCCCAGCGTCAGCAGCGCCTCGGCCGCCCGGCGCATGTCGTCGACGCTCTCGATCGCACGGCCGCACAGCACGGCGGCTTCCGGCACGTTGGGCGTGATGAGCGTGGCGAGCGGGAGCAGGCGCCGCTTCAAGGTCGCGACGGCGCCGGGGTCCAGCAGCGGCGCGCCCCCCTTGGCGACCATCACCGGATCCAGCACGAACGGCAGCCCGGCGCCGGCCAGCGCGCCTGCGACGGCTTCGATCAGCGCCGGGTCGCCGAGCATCCCGGTCTTGACGGCGTCGGCGCCGATGTCGGCCAACGCCAGCGCGATCTGCTGGCGCACGAACGCCGGCGGCACCGGGTGGACGCCGTGGACGCCGCTCGTGTCCTGCGCCGTCAGCGCGGTGATCGCCGTCGTCGCGTAGCCGCCCAGCGCCATGACAGTCTTGATGTCGGCCTGGATGCCCGCCCCGCCGCCGGAGTCGGACCCGGCGACGACGAGGACGCGCCCGCTCACGCCGCCTGCGCGTCCGGATGCTCGGCCGCTGCGGCGATCTCGGCGCAGAGGTGGTCCACGACGCGCGTCACCAACGCCTCGTCCTCGCCCTCCGCCATCACCCGCACGACGGGCTCGGTTCCGCTCTCCCGCAGCAGCAGGCGGCCGGACGCCGCCAGCGACGCTTCGGCTTCGGCAACCGCGGCGCGGACCCGGGGGTGCGCCAGCGGCGACGGGCCGGTGAAGCGGACGCTGCGCAATCGTTGCGGCAGCGGCTCGAACAAACGGCACGCCTCGCTCGCCGGGCGCTGCCGCTCGACCAGCACGGCGAGCACCTGCAGGGCAGCGACCAAGCCGTCGCCCGTGGTGGCGAAGTCGGACAGGATGATGTGGCCGGACTGCTCGCCGCCGATGTTCTGTCCGCCCGCGCGCATGTGCTCGACCACGTAGCGGTCGCCGACCCTCGTGCGGTGCAGCGCCAGGCCTTGCGCGCCCAGGAAGCGCTCCAGCCCCAAATTCGACATGACCGTCGCCACGATGCCGTCGCCGCGCAGCTTGCCCGCTTGGCGCCAGGACTGCGCCGTGAGCGCCAGCAACTGGTCGCCATCGACGAGGCGGCCGGTCTCGTCGGACAGCAGCAGCCGGTCGGCGTCGCCGTCCAGGGCGAGGCCCAGATGCGCGCCGTGCTGCACGACGGCCGCGCACAGGTGCTCGGGCACGGTCGAGCCGCAGCCCTGGTTGATGTTGAAGCCGTCTGGCGAGACGCCGATCGGGATCACCGTCGCGCCAAGTTCCCACAGCACCGTCGGCGCCACCCGGTAGCCCGCCCCGTTCGCGCAATCGACGACGATCTTGAGCCCGTCGAGCGTCAGGCCGCGCGGGAACGTGGCCTTTGCCGCCTCGATGTAGCGCCCGGCGGAATCCGTCAGGCGGGCGGCGCGGCCGAGGGCTGCGGAGGATGCGAGCTTGCCGGACAAGTCCGACGCCATCAGCGCCTCGATTTCGGCCTCGGTTGCGTCCGACAGCTTGAACCCGTCGGGGCCGAACAGCTTGATGCCGTTGTCCTCGAACGGGTTATGGCTGGCGCTGATCATCACGCCGAGGTCCGCCCGCAGGCTGCGGGTCAGCATCGCGATGGCGGGGGTCGGCAGCGGTCCCACGAGCGTCACATCCATGCCCGCGCTGATGAAGCCCGCGACCAGCGCCGGCTCGATCATGTAGCCGGACAGCCTGGTGTCCTTGCCGACCACGACGCGATGCCGGTGGCTGCCGCGGACGAACAGCAGCCCGGCTGCCTGCCCCAATCGCAGCGCCATCTCGGCTGTCATCGGATCGGTGTTGGCGGTCCCACGGATGCCGTCAGTGCCGAAAAGACGCCTGCCGTTGGCCATGCGGTGACAGCTCCGAAATGTTGGAAGATGGAGGTTGTAGCCTAGCCAGTTAGCGCCTGCCAGACGCGCACCGCCCGCACGGTGGAGGCCACGTCGTGCACCCGCAAGACCCGTGCGCCCTGGGACAGCGCGAACAACCCGGCCGCGAGCGACCCGGCGTCGCGGTCCCGCCCGCTTGCCGCCTCGCTCAGCAACCCAATGAACCGTTTGCGGGACAAGCCAACTAAAATCATGCAGTCCAACGCGGCCAGTGCCGGTAACCCACGCAGGATAGCGAGGTTGTGCGCGGCGTCCTTGGCGAAGCCGATGCCGGGATCGACGGCAATCCGGTCAAGCGAGACGCCGATTGCTTGGGCGGCGGCGATGCGATAGCCCAGTTCGCGAACGACGTCCGCCACTGGATCGTCATACTGCGCCAGCGCCGTCATGATGGCGGGCGTGCCTCGCATGTGCATCAGCACGACCGGGCAACCCTGGGCCGCGACCAGCGCCGCAGCGGCAGGATCATGGGTAAGGCCGGAGACGTCGTTGACGACCGTCGCCCCTGCGTCAAGCGCGGCCGCCATCGTGGACGCATTGCGGGTGTCGATGCTGAGGGGAATGCCGACATCGCGCAGGCCGTTCAGGACGGGAAGAATCCGGGCCTGTTCGTCGGCGGGAGCGATGAGCGGCGCGCCGGGCCGGGTCGATTCGCCGCCTATATCGATGATAGCGGCGCCAGAAGCAGCCATCTCGTATCCAGCGGCAATCGCGTGGGCGGGACCGACGTAGGCGCCGCCATCGGAAAAACTGTCTGGCGTGACATTCAAAATGCCCATCACGCCCGGGTAGGAATGAAACTGCCCCCACCAACCGGCGGAGGCAGTTCCCACCATCAACCCGGCTGCGGCGCCGGACCCAAGCCACCGGTTGGTGGCGCGACCGGGCGCTGCGTGTTCGGAACCGAAGCGCGACGGGTTTCGACCGCAGGCTCATCCACGACACGCTTGATTACCGGCTCGCCGCGCAGAACCGTGCGAATCTCATCGCCGGACAGTGTCTCATATTCCAGCAACCCACGGGCCAAGCGGTGCAGTTCCTCGACATTCTCAGTCAGGATATGCGTCGCCTTGGCAAAGGCCTGGTCGATAATCCCCTTGATCTCGCCGTCGATCTCCCGCGCCGTCACCTCCGACACGTTCTTGTTCTGGGTGACCGAGTGGCCCAGGAACACCTCCTGGCTGTTGTCGCCGTACGCGATCATGCCGAGCTTGTCGCTCATGCCCCACTCGGTGACCATCATGCGCGCGATGCCCGTCGCCTGCTTGATGTCGCCAGCCGCGCCGTTCGAAACCCGGTCGGCGCCGAAGATGATCTCCTCGGCAACGCGGCCGCCCATCGCCATTACCAGGCGAGCCGTCAGCCGCGCCTTGTTCTCGCTCAGGCGATCGCCTTCGGGCAGGCTCATCACCAAGCCGAGCGCCCGGCCGCGGGGGATGATCGTCGCCTTGTGGACGGGATCGCAGTCCGGCTCGTGCATGGCGCACAGGGCATGGCCGGATTCGTGGTAGGCGGTCATCCGCTTCTCGGCGTCCGACATCACGAGCGAACGCCGCTCGCTGCCCATCATGACCTTGTCCTTGGCGTGCTCGAACTCGTACATCGCCACCGTGCGCTTGCCCAACCGGGCCGCCAGCAACGCCGCCTCGTTCACCAGATTGGCGAGGTCCGCGCCGGAGAAGCCCGGCGTTCCGCGCGCGATGGTCTTGGGGTCCACGTCATTGGCCAGCGGCACCTTGCGCATGTGCACGCGCAGGATCTTCTCGCGCCCGCCCACGTCCGGGTTGGGCACCACCACCTGGCGGTCGAACCGGCCGGGACGCAGCAGCGCCGGGTCCAGCACGTCAGGACGGTTGGTGGCCGCGATCAGGATCACGCCCTCGTTGCTCTCGAAGCCGTCCATCTCGACCAGCATCTGGTTGAGCGTCTGCTCGCGCTCGTCGTTGCCGCCGCCCAGGCCGGCGCCACGGTGGCGGCCGACCGCATCGATCTCATCGATGAAGATGATGCACGGCGCGTTCTTCTTGCCCTGCTCGAACATGTCGCGCACGCGGCTGGCGCCGACACCCACGAACATCTCCACGAAGTCGGAGCCCGAGATGGTGAAGAACGGCACGTTGGCCTCACCGGCGATGGCACGCGCCAGCAACGTCTTGCCGGTGCCGGGCGGACCCACGAGCAGCACGCCCTTCGGGATTTTGCCGCCGAGCCGCTGGAACTTCTGCGGGTCCTTCAAGAACTCGACGATCTCTTGCAGCTCGCTTTTCGCCTCGTCGATGCCGGCGACGTCATCGAACGTCACGCGCCCCTGCTTCTCGGTCAGCATCCGGGCACGGGACTTGCCGAACCCCATTGCCCGGCCGCCGCCAGACTGCATCTGGCGCATAAAGAACACCCAGACGCCGATCAGCAGCAGCATCGGGAACCAGGACAGCAAGTAGTGGATCAGCGTGTTGCCGCCGTCGTCTTCCGGCTTGGCGATCACGCGCACGCCCTTGTCGGTCAGGCGCTGCACCAGCGTCGGATCCTCGGGCGTGTAGGTTTGGAAGCTGCGGGTGTCGGTCAGCTGCCCCGTGACGGTGCGGCCCTGGATCACGACATCGCGGACCCGGCCTGAGTTCATCTCATTGATAAAATCGGAGTAGGCGACCTGGGTGGCGGATTTTTGCGTGCCTCCAGGTTGAAACAGGTTGAACAGCACCACGAGCAGCAGGGCTATGATGACCCAAAGCGCTAGGTTGCGGCCGAAATTGCTCATCTAACTTTCCTGGCCATCCAGTTCATGTTCCCGGTCCCACGGACCCGGACGGTGAAGATTTCCAGCCCCACGTGGCGGACCAGCAGTGCACGATTGCAACATGGGGTGGCTTCGGCGATTTCGCATCCCCGCAATCAGTCCAGCACGCCAAAAGGCGCCCCGGCGGGTGGCCAGCAATCAGGCTCGATCATTAACATGATATCATGCACAACCAGTGAAGGAAGCGCAACGTTCGACGCCACCGCGAGTGCGCCGCCGCTTCTCACCGCTGGAAGCGTCCGCAGCACCGCCGAAGGAAGCCGCGTTTTCCGGGACCCCGCTTTGGCATCATCCTGGCCCAGCGGACCCAAGGTGCAGCCCGGAGGAAGCGCCTCGCGCGAGCGAAACCGGCCATCCCAGCGATCGCCGGACTGCGCCGGAGCCATGGCGGCGACCTCCCGCGCAATCAGCCAGCCAGGCCCGAGCCGCCCCGCTGGCAGGATGCGGCAGCCGCCCAGGGTCGCTGGGCCGGGCGCACGCGCGAGGCGGGCCACGCGAGTAAGCGATGGAGCGTAGTCCGAGCCCGCGATGCCGCGCAGCAGCGCCGCAAGCGCTTCGGGCATGATCGGCGCGTCTGGAATGACCGCGTAGCCGCCGGGATAAATCGTGCAGCCCGCCAGCACATGGGCGATGGCGGGCGCCGTGCTGGCCCGGCGCCCGCCGGCAGCGACCGACGCAGCGACAGCATCACGAATGGCAGCGCCAGCGCCGTCGGGATCGGCATGCAAAGCCCGTACCCGGCCCCGGCCGGTGCGGACATCCCGGTTCGCCGGGTCGTCGGTCCAGCTCAGGCCAGCCTGACGCAGGGTCGCTCTCAACCGGCCAGGCGGCACTCGCAGCAGCGGCCGGAGCAGCCGCGCATGCGCCGACTCGGCGACGGCGGCCATTCCGGCCAGGCCCGCCGCACCACTGCCGCGCTCGCGCCGCATCGCCACCGTCTCCGCCTGATCCCCTGCGTGATGCGCGAGCAGCAGGTCCGGCAGCCCGGCGTTGCGGCACGCATCTTGAAGCGCGCCGTATCGGACCCGGCGGGCGCGGGCCGCCATCGCCGGGCCACGCTTAAGCCCGGTCAGCGTCAGCACGGTGGCCTCGCCGCCCCAGGACTGAACCAACTCGACCACCCGGCGCGCTTCCGCCGCCGATTCCGGGCGCAATCCGTGGTCGACGGTGAACACCGCAATGTGTCCCCAATCCTTCGCCAGCCACGCCAGGGCGAGACTGTCCGGCCCTCCCGACACGGCGACGGCCACGTGGCGGTCGCCCCACGGCCCGAACGGCGCCATGAGGGCGGCGAATTCATTCGCGTCGAGCGGGGTCAGCGGCACCCCGCCCGCTGCCGCGCGCCCGACACCGCCTCGCGGATATCTGCGCGCGGCTGGGTGAACTCAGCCCGCAGCTTGTCCAGCGCGTCGCACGCCGAACGCTTGTCGTTGAGCGCGATCAGCGAATTGGCCACCCCAAGCAGGGCGTCCTGCGCACGGCTGCCGGTGTGCGAGCGGCTGTAGGCGTCGTAGAAATCCGGCGCCGCAGCCGCATAGTTGCGCTGTCCAGCCTCCGCCTGGGCCAGCAGGAACTGCGCATCCACCGCTCGCGGCGTGCGCGGCATCGCCAGCACCTCCCGTGCCGCTGCGGCCGCCGCAGGGTAGTCGCGCCGGGCCAGCGCCGCATTGCCGTCCTGCATCGCCAGTTCGGGCGTGCGGCGGGCCGGCGCGGCGCCGAGGCTGCTGCCGGCAAGGGCATCGCCCCGTGGAGGGGTCGGCGGCGGGGGCGTTGGCCGTCCCGGGTTGGTCCCGCCGTTCTGCAATTGAAAGCTCAGGTCGGCGATCTGCTTGCCGAGGTCGTCGGATTGGCGCTGCAGTTGGTTCCGCAGCTGGTCCACCTGGCCGCGCAACTGACGCTGCTGATCCTCCAGGGTGGATACGCGGTCGAGCAGCGCGGGCAGCAGATCGTTGTTTCCAGTTGCCGGCGAGGCGGGCCGGCTGCCCCCGCCCCCGCCCCCGCCCCCGCCCCCGCCCCCGCCCTGGCGCTGGGTTTGCATGTCCCGGCGCAGTTCCAGGATCTGGTTCTGCAAGGCGATGGCGTCGCGGCTATCCAGTTGCGCCCAGGCAGGCACCGCCGCCGAGCACAGCATGACGATCAACAGCAGAACCCTCACTCGACTCTCCGCACGTTCCGGCGGCTTCTAGGCTGCCGCGCCAAATCCGGCAAAATACGCGCGAAGGCTGCGATCCTCACGCGGACCGCCGGCCTGCCACGGAGGCTCCGGACGTTTACTGGATCGACGTGATCGCGTTGCGGTTCTGCTGGTAGGACGACTCATCCGACCCGAGTGCGGTCGGCCGGTCCTTGCCGTAGCTGATGGTGCTGATGCGCGACGACGACACGCTGCGGGCCACCAGGTAGTCGCGCGCCGCGTTGGCCCGGCGCTGGCCGAGGGCGATGTTGTACTCTTCGGTGCCGCGCTCGTCGCAGTTGCCGGCGATTTGCACGCGGTCCTGCGGGTAGCGTCCCAGCCAGCCCGCCTGCTTGTCCAACGTGCCGCGGGCGTCGCCGCTCAAGCTCGATGTGTTGTAGGCGTAGAACACGCGGTCGCCGACATTGGCCACCAAGTCTTCCTCGCTGCCCGGCACGGGGCCGGACGTCGAGGCGGACGCGCCCGACCCTGTCGCGGCGCCGGCGTTGTCGGACTTGCTGGCGCAGGCCGAAAGCAGAGCCAGGACGGCAAAGGCACCGACGAGCTTCATGTTCATTGAGTCGTTCCTTTTTATAGCGGCATCATTTCGGCAACCCTGCGATTACGCAGTAGTTTTCCTTTCGGTCAACCTTTCGTGTCGTGTTTTGGCCTTGCTGCCTGCGATTTTACGCCAGTAGTGGCGACCAAGCCGGATCGGACCCGTCCGTCGGCGTCGTGATCGCCCGCTCGTTGAACCCAGTGATGTCGATCGAGACCAGCCGCGAGCCGAAACCGTTGCCACGGGAGTCCCGCGCCGGGGACTCCCGGTAGAACATGATGACCCGGCCGTTAGGCGCGAACGTCGGCCCTTCCACCAGGAAGCTTTCCGACAAGATGCGCTCGCCCGAGCCGTCCGGCCGCATGACGCCGATCCCGAAGCTGCCGCTGCCGAGCCGGGTGAACGCGATCAGGTCGCCGCGGGGCGACCACACCGGCGTCGCGTAGCGCCCGTTGCCGAAGCTGATCCGGCGCACCCCGCCGCCGCCAGCATCCATCACATACAGCTGCTGGTCGCCGCCACGGTCGGAGTTGAACACGATCTGCGAGCCGTCGGGGTTGTAGCAGGGGCTGGTGTCGATCGCGCCGGAATTGGTCAACTGCCGGCTGCCGCCGCCGAGCCCGACGCTGATGATGTCGGACCCGCCGTTGCGCGTGACCGACATGATGACGCTGCTGCCGTCCGGGTTGAACCGCGGCGCGAAGGTGATGCCTTCGTACTCGCCGAGCGCCTGCTGCCGGCCCGAGCCGAGGTTGAACAGGTATACCCGCGGCTTGTTGTTGGCGTAGCTCATGAACACGATCTCGTCGCGCGACGGATGGAAGCGCGGGGTCAGCACCAGCCAGGTCCCGTCGGTCAGGAAGCGGTTGTTGGCGCTGTCCTGGTCCATGATCGCCAGCCGTTTCACCCGGCGGTCGCGCGGCCCGGTGCCCGCGACATACACGATGCGGGTGTCGAAATAGCCCTTCTCGCCGAGCAGCCGCTCGTAGATGACGTCGCTGATGATGTGGGCGATGCGCCGCCAGTTGGCCTGCGTGGTGGTGTAGGCGGTGCCCTGGATTTGCGTGCCCGGCAGCACGTCCCACAGCCGGAACTCGACCCGGACGGCGTTGCCGCCGCCCGCGACGCTGCCGGTGACGAGGGCCTGGGCGCCGGCCGCCTTCCAAGCCTGGAAGTTGGGCTGCTCCGCCGGGTTGCCGCCGGCAGCGCCGCCGCCGACCGGCTTGAACAGGCCGCAGCGCGCCAGGTTGTCGGTGATGACGCCGGTGATCTGCGCCGCGAGTTCGGTGCCGGAGAAGGCCGGGATGGCGATCGGGATCGGCTCGGTGCGGGCGCGGTCGACGGTGATGGCGGCGCTCTGGCCGCCGCCTTGCTGGGGGCCTTGCGCCAGCGCAGGCGCGGTCAGCAGGGTGGCGGTGCCTGCGAGCACGCCGCGGCGGCCGATGATGTGGCTGGTCATGATGTTCTCCCGATCAGGGTTTGAACTCGAAATCGAAGACATGGATGCGGCCCTTCATCGATGCCGGCAGTGGTAAATTCGAGCAGCGTGGCGACAGCACCGCCCTGACAGCACGTTCGGCAAAGGCATGCAGCGGACTTGCCTGCCCGCTTGCCGGGTCGCCGGGAGCGATTTGGGCCAGGCGCGCCACGCCCTGCTCGTCCGTCGTGACCACGAGATGCACCTGGAACGTCTCCGCCTTGAGCGCGCCAGCGTC
>JAABUJ010003537.1_pt1 | contig 17457 bp, 14 predicted proteins | sample 5559131 | NCBI WGS metagenome assembly JAABUJ01 (sample SAMN10711875, study PRJNA513366) | rock metagenome | isolation source: Antarctica rocks | place: Antarctica: Victoria Land, Mt New Zealand nord | collected 2016-01-07 | reverse complement strand
CTAGGCGTCGTCACCCCAACTATTCATTAGAGATTACAAAAAACTTTTATAGTACACCCTTCTCGCAAATAATGCGATATCAAGAGAGATGCTTACCATCCTTAAAGTACATTCCTCTTTTGCCAAGCAGCATAAAGAGAATCTATTTCTACAAATAAGTAGATATTGATCACTGGCGTGACAATCTAAGGACTATTCGACCAATTGTATCTTGATCCTTCTAAAGGCGTTTTGTGTATAAGTGAGACATTAGTCATGTACTAAGGTTCAAAAATGCATATGCTAAAAGTATCATTAATCTTGTAGGCGACGACATTACTCGTCTCGTATCTAATAGAGTTCAATTCTACTTTCACGATTGCAATTCGAGTGACGTCTTTAAGCACGAGCTAAAAGATAGACATGGCAATAGCTCTATCTATGATAGCATGACCTAGCTAGCTTTGAGGTGCCTCTTATGTCAAAGTCGTAATTGGAATAGATATCTTAACATCAATTGCGAGCCCTTCAACGATAACAATGGGCGTCGTATTCCAAAAGTTTGGACGCTCAATCGCTTCTATAACAATTATCTTAGTTGAACGCATTATACTTAATAAGGTTTGTTCGATCCAAAGACGAGATTGTCGTAATCGAAAGGTGACCAAATTATAATTATGAAAGGAATCACCTTTTTCCAGTGCATGATAACAAATTCTCGCATGAGTGCTTCAGCTCGATGAAAGTAAAGGCCTCGTTTTATCATGATAATTCCTCCCATGTTCTCACTTCATTTCATGTGCTCGAACACGTCTTAAAGCAAGCTTAGATGTGCTCTCTTTTCTCTATTCGATAGCAAGAAACCAATCACCCTTCGCAAGGCGAACAAATTGGCGCCCAAGAAACAACGTATAAGTATGGTTCGACATTCAAATATGTCCTAAAACACTCTTCTAAACTTGGGCAACTTCAAAGTTATATCTACGTTTGCATCCCTAGATACCCATTAACTTTAGACACTAATTCTAAAGACTTGAAAATTCTATGTAAGATCTTCATAATTTATCACGCAATTTCAATAAACAATTTAATGAAACATTGAAACAAGAAGAGCAACGAGACTTTTGAAAGCAAAGTCAAGAGTTATATCTAGATAAAAGCCAAATTTGAATGCAATTCTTTTATCTTGGCAAGGCTTTCATCTCTAATGACTTAAGAATCGCATGTTCTTGGAACATCTACTTCTTAGTCGCAAAATCCTCCTACTTCAAGACTAAATGGTTTGGCTCTCGCAAATCGCTCGCGAGAAGCATAATCACATTGATCTTTCTCTCTAAATGCAAAGAATCTAATTGTGCCAAGATTAGAATGCTATCAATAGAGAGCTAGTTATTTCATTGATCTAAAGTGTAGATCATTCTTTCCTTCGTTCACGTAGTCGAAAGCATCTATTAGTAGTGTTGAGCTCAAAGCGACATTTCAAATTTCATCGTCGATGATTAACTCTATCTTGAATTGGCGAGTCTTTAGCTTGCTTAAGCTAGAAAGAATATCGAAAAGAGGTGCCAACTTAGGTGCATAGCTCCATAAGTGTGGACGAAGCTCGACGAGAGCTTCGACGAAGAGAGCTCGAACGTCACATGGGATTTCGATTTGAAAGCTATCGCAAATTAGTCGATGTTAATCAAATCTTATCATCGACACTTACGAAGATCTCGAAATGCTCTAAGAAGCAAATAGTATTCGAACATAATGCGACATCAAAGCGAGAAGAGCGAGAGAGAAGAATCGATTTTGGATGGAAGACTAGATAGCCTTCTTCTATCTTCATCTTCTTAGATTGCGCTAAATTTCCCAAAATGCGAATCTTTCGACAAGATTAAGAGATAAGTTTTATTCTTTCATCTTTGAATATATTTTAATCATGATAGCTTTAACTAATCTAGTTATTGCGCAATCGTTCTAAAACACCATGTGTCTAGCTCGATCTTAAAAAAGATGCGTCCCTCCATCGATTAGTGAGATAAAATAAGCGCGCACGAAGCGTTGAAGGATGACATTAATAAGTTCGAGACGTTCTGTTCAAACGCCTATCGTGTATAGGTGACTTGATAGATCAAGTGATGCCTAGATAACTTTTTCTAATGCTAGCACGCAATAATGAGCGACAACGCTCTTTAAGACGACGAAATGTTTAGGACAAACGAACGTTGTCATCATTTCAAGAAGACGAGAGGTTCGCGTATATCTCACTAGGGCTTTGCTTCTTTGGAGACGACAATTGGCGAAGCGCTCTAGATACTTCATTCGTAAGCACGAAAAAAACGACTTGAAAAGAGTTAAGATGTTGATCTTTATGATCGCGAAATCTAGTCGCCAAGTGCTATCCTTATTCTTATCAAAGTCGTTTTCATCAATGCGAGCAATTTGAGCTTCGACCTCTTCAATCTACAATTTTCTTCGTTTCGCTCGTGTGAAGTTAAGATTAAATGCGTAGAAGCGAGACGCAACATCAATCTATCATAACATTAAGATTTCCAAATATAGCACGCCCTTTAGCATGGTTTGCTCGCTAGCTTCGTGAAGAGACCTCGCCAATAGTAATTCGACGTAGAAAATTCTTAAGCTATTCGTCTCGATTCGCGCTTCGTTGACGACCTCGCCTTGACTAAGGCGTCTCGCATTCTCTAGAAGATAAATCTCGCAATTCAAGTTATTCGTCTATTGATATAAACTTTACAAAATCATCAACTAACTAGACGTGTGAAGAGGAAAGTGTATTTACGCCTTCAAAGGAAGAATTCTAGCCAAAATAGTCTTGATCGAGTTTCTTATCAACTTGCTTCATTTGCGTCTTCACGAAATCATAACAATCACCTAGATAATATCTAGGCAATGAGCTATAGTAACTTATAGTTCGAATCGAAATATTTATCACGATTAGAATTTAATGATCGCAGAAATTGTGCGAAATGATTACGCGTATATATTTTCGTTCGATGAATTTGTTACGTTGCTATCTGGCGATCTAGGATATTAGAGAGGTTTGTGCTTTGAAGAGGTTTGTAGACGTCTTCAAGCAATGCAAGCAATCACTTGGTAACAAGAGATTGCAGCTTTTAGTAGTCGTAACAATAAGTCAAAACTTAAGATGAGTTGAACACGATTCATAAGGAAGTCGTGTTCGAAGATCTATATACTAAATGAGATCCCTCCTTGTTCGCCTTGCTCGCTGTCGAGCATGTCGAGCCTTGTTCGCTTTGTTCGCTGTCGAGCATGTCGAACTCGTTCGTTAGTATGTCGAGCATTGCTCGCCTGTCAAGTCGTCGAGCATGCAGGTAGTCGTGCTTCGTGCTACATATCTCTCGCAGGATATGTATTGGCTATAACGAGCTAGAGTCGTAACACTATTTCTTTCCTTGACCTTTTCGTCTCGAAAAGCGACTGCTTACATTATCATGTCTCATCAACAACAAAGTCGTATTTGTCTCGCTTTCGAGATCGATCGTTACGATATATTGGTCGACTTTGCCTGTGAGCGTTGCTCTTGTTCTAATAAACCTTGTATCGCCATGAAAGACTCGTCGTCTCGTTTGAAGTGCTCGAAATGTGTTCGCGCTAATAAAGTGTGTGTTAATATGTCGTGGGTTTCGCTAGATCGTACTAGGGAAGATTTGTCCTCGAAGGTCGCTAAGAATGAAGCTGTGTTGACAATCGTGATCACGCGATTGCTGCGAAATAAGAAGATGTTGAAGGAAATTGATGCGAAAGCGAAGCGAAAGACACAATGTCTCTTGTTCGAGATGGAGGAGTCGAACGTCGCAAAGTCTCTTGATTGTCTTGTTGCGAATGCTTTGATTGAAGCATCTCTTGCCATCTAGTCTTCACTCGCTATGCTGGATGATTTCTCGAACGTTGATGGAATCTCTAGATAAGGGTGTCGTAGTCGTCGAGATTGCTAATAGATTCCCACGTGTTCTTTGTTGTAGAATATCTCTTCCACTTGACAAGATATCGTTGACCTCTTTTCTCTAGAATTCTCTCAACCTCGAATCGATTCTCTTTTTGTGGGTGATAATGAAATGTTTCTTGTATAGACGTATTGGGGTCGACTAGTTCCAATAATGAAACATGAAATACTAGAAATACTTTGGCGTCCTTGAGTAAGTCGAGTTCGTAATTGACTAATTCCTTGACTTCCTTAATAAGAAATGATTCGACCTTGACATGGTCGAATTTCTTGCTTTTCTTCCTAGTCTTTAGGTTCTTTGTTAGGAGATACATCTTATTCCCCTCCTTTAGCTAAGGTGCCATTTTTCGTTTCTTGTTTTAATACTTGGTTGATTTGATTTGCATCGATGCGATGTTATCGTATATCTTCTTAAGTGTCGCTATCCTTTCAATGGCTAACTAAGCTACTAGGTGCTTTCTTTCTTGATCAAAGAGATTCGATTCCTTGCCAAAGTTGACGAAGAAAGGTGTTATCTTTGTGGTATTCGAAATCTTCGCGTTTAGGGCTAGTTGTGCCATAGATAGAAGTGATATCTAGTTGTTTTGAATATTGTTGACGTAGTGTCTTAGATATTGCTCAAGGCTTTGATTTGTTCGCTCTATCTAACCATTCGTGATCGAGTGGTAGGCAATTGACATGCGAAGCCTCGTACCTAACATCGATATAAGCGTTTTCCAATAGTTAGACGTGAAGAGCTTGTCTCTATCATTGGTTAATCCTTTGGGTATATCATGGTATCTAATTAGTCGATCTAGTACGATGTATTCTATTTGTTTTGCTATAAATTTCTCTTTGCATGCGATGATATGTGAGTACTTAATAAGCTTGTCAACCATTACTAGTATCGAATCATATCTCTCTCTAGTTGCTAAATTCGTCGACTTAGGCAACTTGGTAATAAAGTTCATCGTAACTTCATCCCATGACGATTTAGATAATTCCTAATATTGGATTTCGCCATAGCTCGCATGTGTACCATGTTTGTTTTGCTAATAGCTAAGACATCGTTTTACATATGTCTTGACAACTTGCCTCATGTTGGGAAACTAGCAATGCTAACGCAAAAGTTGAAGTGTCTTGGTCATCTCTAAGTGTTCTTGCAATGATTCGTCATGATGCTCTTTTATACATTCGTCGATCTTGTTGATTAATATTTGGAGCTTCCCCTTCTCGATTGGGAATTTCTCTAACTTATCTCTTAGAATTCGTAAGATTGCGTTTAGCTCATGTTTGTTAATCGATAATGATTCGTCGTTGTTGACCTTAAGTATGCTATGGTTGAACGATTTCTTCGTTTCTATATGATCGCTTCGCTTGCTAAGTGCGTTTGCTCTATCGTTTTCTTTTCTTAAGATATACAATATCTTGAACTTGTACTGTTCTAGCTTCTCGAATTATCGCACTTGCCTTTTGTTGAGTTCTTTTGTCGTAATGAAGTGCAATAAGTTCTTATGATTTGTTAGGATAGTGAGCTTTGATGCTCCTTCTATGTATACTCTTCATGCTTCAAGGGCTACTACTATCGCAAGTAGTTTCTTGTTATGAATGTCGTAGTTCTGTTTTGTCGACGAGAGTTTTCTAGAGTAGTATGTCATTGGGTGTCACATGCCTTCATATGATTGATTAAAGCATGCATCGATGACTAGATTTGATGCGTCTATTTTCATTCGTTCTAGTTTCTTGGGATCGAACATCTTGAGTACTAGTTCCTTCAAGCACTCTTCTTTCAACCCCTAAAATGTTGTTTCTTCGTTTGATTCCCATTTTTAAGGCGTGTCTTTCTTTGTTAGATTTGTTAGTAATATTGATCTTTTCGAGAAGTTCTTGATGAACTTCCTATTGTATTGAACAAATTCTATAAAGGCCTAAATGTTTTTGACATCGATCGATGTTAATTATTCTTTGATTGCCTTGATTTTCTTTGAGTTCATTCTAATTCCATGTCGTTTTACTACGAATTCTAGAAAGTCGACTTTCTTTCGATGGAATTCGCATTTCTTTGGTTTAAGACGTAGATTCCTTTTGTTCAAACATTTCAATACTTGGGAAACATGTTGCACATGTTTCTTCAACGTGATTAAGTATATCATGATGTCGTCCAAGTATGTTATGACAAATATATTCAAATATTGTCGTAGCGCATCGTTGATCATTTCTTGACATGTTGTCGAGGCGTTAATGAGCCCAAACGACATTATCATGTATTCGTAAAGTCTATATCGTGTACGAAAAGCTATCTTTTACTCTTCTCTTGTCTTCATCCTAATCTAGTTATACGCTTCTCGTAAGTCCAGTTTGATGAAGTATTTGACTCTAGATAGCCAATCTTGAAGCTCGTTGATATTTAATAGTAGGTATTGATTCTTGATCGTTATGTCGTTCAACTTTCGATAATCGACACATAAGCGAAGTTCTTCGTCCTTCTTAAGTGTAAAGAGAATCGAGTATCCTGCTCGTGATTGAGATTTCTTGATGAATCTTTTCTTTTCGTTTTTTGCTAGGTATTTGCGAAGTATTAACAATTCTTTCTTCGATAGAGCGTAAATAGATTCAAACGTGAGTTCCTTGTCTAATTCAAGTTTGATCTCGTGATTCTACGATTGATGTTTAGGTAGAGCCTTTGTCGTTTTCTCTTCCTAAAACAGGTGCTCCCATTTGCTATATATTCGTGGTATGTGTTTTAGCGATTCCCTCGCTTTACTAAATATTCCAAGGTTCTTAGAAGGTTCGCAAATTTTTTCACGTACTTTGACGTTTTGACCTAGCTAATCTTTGCTAGTGCTTGTCGAGTCGAACTCAATGTGTTAATCGTTCTTTTTCGAGAATGCAAGTTCGCATTTTGCGATCGAGTTTCGACTCTATCTTTTATCTATTATCGAACGCTATCGATGCGTAGATTGAATGTGAATTGCGTGGTCACATCGCTCAAATCTAAGTACTCGTGTATTCTAGTCGATTTCTAGATTGTGCTGCTTCAATCAAGGCATTTCTAGAACGATATCGTAAGTGGCCATTTCCACTATATCAAAGATTAGTTTCTCATGGTGTTGTTAAATAGCTATTGATAATGACTTTGTTTCTTTATCTACTCTTTCATTTTCATCGAGTAATGGATTTCCATCTACAATCATTAGGTTGTAGGCGTTAGACTTCTTTTGAGTAGAATAACTCTCCTTCTTAACAAAAGCTCTAGCCATAAAATTATCTATTGCACTAGAATCGATCATTGCGATGAATCGATAATCATTGACCTTAACTAGTGTGGTAAAACATCGTGCGTGTGCTATTAAGTTTAGTTGCTACTATTGGGCTAACATATTGCACTTCCTTGGTATGTCCTTTATTAAGAGGTTTTGACTTTTCCTTGTTCTAATGTTTCGACTTTTGTTTTAAGCGCCTGCCTGCGCTAAGCTTCCTTTTGTTGCTAGGTTGCTAACTTTGGCTTCCTAGGAAACCAATTGGCTTCGTTTTTTTCCTCTAGGTAAGTCTAGCATAAGTCGTCGTAACAAGTTGTCCAACTAAGAGTCTCGTGTCTCTTCGCTTGCTCTATCTTCTGTCGAGATAGACTAACATTGCTTAGTTGTTGCTCAATTGCATCGAGAACGTCCTTTTCTATATTGGCATCGCTTCCTAGCGTTTCCTCGCATTTGTCCACGATTTGGCTAGTTTGCTTTTCCTTCGATGAACTATCTAAAGCGTCGAGTCGTTTCGTAATTTCTTCTAGCATTTCCTAAAAGTCTTCCCATTTATACTTGACATCGAAGTCTATAATTGGGCTGTGCAAGTATAGCGTCCTTGGATGTTTGTTCTACCATATTCTTCTAATAGCGTTGTTAACTTCCTGCGTAGATGCGAGTGCCTTGCTTGATAATGTTTCATCTAGGACTTTCTTCAACTAATTTGGGTTTTCTACCAGATAGTAGTCGTCGTTCGATCTAGTCTTGGGGGTGTTCGCCTCTATGTCGATTTGCTCTCTAATTTCGTCTTGACTATCGAGTATCTCTCTTAACATAGCGTTGATTTGTCGTGGAATTATCAAGTTCTTTGAACGACAATCTCTTGCGAAGTGGTTCGATTTGCCACATAAATAGCACGTTTTCGTTTTGTTATCTTGCTTTCCTCTAGAGTTCTTCTCTTTACAATATTGAGTCGAATCTAGTTTCATTGATGCAAACTCACGATAGTCTAGATTGCTATATTTCTATTTGTTGAAACGAAATTGATCTTGTTAATATTCGATCGTCGATTCGAAGAAGATTCTTGCTCTTTCTCTAGATTGATCGTATCTTTTTTTCATAGCTCTCTTATACAACTTGTTGTCGAGATCGATGACTACTTCAATGAGATCGAACATGTCGCTAATGAATCTTCCATCACGCATAATCTCATCCTTGAGATTGTTCTTGAGGTCTCGTCGAAACATTGTCATAAGTGCGACATCGTCTCACTCGATAAGGTTGGCATACTCTTGGAATCTTGCTGCGTACTTTGTTGCAAAGATTCGTTAAGTTAGGTGCTAAATCACTCTTTTCGCGATTTGTTTCTCGTTGAATGTTTCAAAGATTCTTCGAAGCTCTCTCTTGAAGTTATCGAAGTTCGTGAACATCGCACGAGAATTCTTGTCATAATTCTTCAAATACTTGCGTAAGTTTGGCTTGAGCTAGTGCTAAGCTCTTTCTCTAAGAAATGTGAATGCGAAAATTGTCTTCTTGTTCGCTAGAACAAGATAAAAGGTGAAATAAATATCCACCTACATAAGCCAATCCTTTAGGTCAATATGGTCTCCATAATAGACGTCGAGTTTGTTGATCCTAATTTTGTCGTCTTCATCGATAGAAGGTCGACGTGATGCTGTAGAGCTATTGCTTGGGGTAGGGACGCGTTGTCCTAATATAAACATCCTTTCGAGTGTTCAAAGTGTTACGCTGCTATTTGGCGATTCAAGATATTAGAGAGGTTTGTGCTTTGAAGAGGTTTGTAGGCGTCTTTAGGCAATGCAAGCAATCACTTGGTAACAAGGGATTGCAACTTTTAGTAGTCGTAACAATAAATCAAAACTTAAGATAAGTTGAACACGATTCATAAGGAAGTCGTGTTCGAAGATCTATATACTAAATGAGATTTCTTCTTGTTCGCTTTGCTCGTTGTCGAGCATGTTGAGCCTTGCTCGCTTTGCTCGCTGTCGAGCATGTCGAGCTCGCTCGTTAGTATGTCGAGCATTGCTCGCCTGTCAAGTCGTCGAGCATGCAGGTAGTCGTGCTTCGTGCTACATATCTCTCGCAAAATATGTATCGACTGTAACGAGCTAGGGTCGTAACAGAATTACACAAATTTGTCCAACATCTCTTTTCTCTTTTCGACGTCATTGATATCGAATTTTGTATGCTTACTATGTAGAACTATCGTAAATTCGCTTCATTCAAAAAGCGATAAAACACATATGAGCGAGAACGTCGAAAGCCAATGCGAGGGAAGAAAGAGACTCAAGTCTTCTTTCACTTTTTTCTTCGTTTTGATTCTAAATTGCACATTTAAATAATCATCGATAAAGATTAGTCGAAGCTTAATCTCTTTAATTACTTCATTAACAATCTTCGCTTTTGGCTAAAAGATAAAGTCATAAGAAAGACGTTAAAAATCGTATCTTGTTTTATTTTCTCGCAAGAAAGGTTCGCATGCAACAAGATCTCGCATCCAATAATTGCAATTCATTTCGAATATATAATCGATTACGAGCTTGAAAAATGCTCTCAAAGAAGATTTGTTGTTAACGTATATTATCTTCTTATTCTTTCGACGTATTGTCGAAATTAGCTTGTTCTTGAGCTCGTATCTTGAATTGTCGATGATGAATGATGTATTAACGATCAAAAGAATATTCGACGTTAACTTCGCATCTTCGTCAATAATTCTCGCTTTTATCTTGCTCAAAGAATTGTCAATATCGTGATAGAAAACAATGTTGAATCGCAAATGTCCAACGTGAATGTTCGTTCTCTCTTCTCTTCTTCGTCGTTCTTCTATCTTTGACGCGCATTTAGAACATAATACGATCTCTTCGAAAGCAAGAGCAATCTCGCGCACGTCATCTTAACTTATGAAATGATTGCAATAAGAATATCTAAAGAAGTTAAGATTATTATGCAACTAAATTACGTCGCAATCTTTGAACTCGATATTAGCATTTAAATCAATCTTTGTCTTCAATTTATTCAAATTCTAGATATAACATCTTTGAAGCTTTTTAAATCTTTGAAGAACTTGAAGAAATCGATGCGTATTCGTTTGAATTAAATCTTCGAATTTCGCTTTGTTTCTAATTTCGATCAAGCATTTATACAATTCTTTTCGTCTTTCTTCGTTATCAAGTACTTCTCTCTCGAAAAGATCTCAATTCGTCTTGTGAAGACCAATTTTAGATCGAAAGTCCTAAATGATTGTTATCTAAAGATAATTAGAAGCAAAGATCAATACTTATTAATATATCGCAATTAATACTTATCTCGACGCTCACAAATACGATAATTCGACAAGTCTCGTTTATAAAACTAGCGACTTTCTATAGCTCTTGCTTCACATCGTTCGTAATGTCTCTCGATGTTAGTAGATATCGCTAGAGTAAATAATTTAAGAGAAAATACTTGGCGAGTTTATTATCGAAGAGAATTTGATACAATTTGTTTTGACATCGTTTATCGATATATGCGATGAAATATCTTGCGAATCTTCTTGGGCGAATGCTATAAAACTCGTCGTCGAGAAATAATTACTATCTAGGTTTGCTTAATTACTAGCAATCGTAATGAGATTAGTTTTATTTTGCGAATGCACAATTTGAACGAAGACTCGCCTTGCTTTGTTGTTTGATAAAGTCGTGTTAAACGCAATGTTTAACTATAAATAAGTCAATAAAGATTATAAGATCTTTTCAATTTCTCGCCCTTTTCTAGAGAGTCGCCAAATTTGCGTCTAGAGAACGTTAATGATCTTGCGATTTATATTATCGTTCTCTTTAGAATTTGATTCCTCTAGCAAACTTCTAAGAGAGCGTTTAAACTAAAAAGAAACTTAACAATCTTTCGAAGAATATGTCGAATAATTTTATCTTAAAAGTTCGAGCATTCATTGTAGATGTTGTGATATCTATAAATGATTTCTTCCTAAGAGAATTCAAACATCTACGAACATTTTCGACAAATCAAGAGTCTATATATTGTCAATTTATGATCTAAATTTGCGATAGCATTCACAATTGACTCTAGAAATTAACATTCATAACAAAAGTCTCTTTCGAAAAGCAACATTCAAAAGCGAATGTCTATCTTGTACTCGTCGTTGATGCAATTTAACACTATCGATTTGCTTATCCTGCAACGAGAAGTCAAGGGAAAAGCGAAGAAGACGAAACGCTCCAAACTACATGAATCGTCTACGAGAAATGATGATTAGATTAATCGATTGTTCAATATGGAAACTAAAAGTTAAAATACATGCAAAATGTTAGAGATAACTAAGAATTACTATTTTCAACGTAAAGGCAATGTAGACAAAGCTATTAAATGCATAATAGCTAACTCAATTGTCTACACCCACGCTATTTAGAAATTCAATCATAGATGTGGCTCTCAATGTGCTTCGTAGACTAGTCGTAAACGCTAGCCAAGAAAAGAAAACAACTTCAAATCTTATCTATTGAACGATATCAATTTTAGAGATATTTTGCGAGATCCTTATGCGCCCTTTGATATCAAGATTTGCAAACTTATTGCTAATTCTAATATCTAAAGCGCAATTTTTGGCGTGAGCGATCTTATCTTCGTTGATTCCAAGATCGTCCTTTGGAATTTAGATGATAGAGTTGCGATAATTAGCAATCTTATGTTCGTATTCACGCCAATTTGTTTCGTCGAGTTCGTTGCGTGCGAGCTCGTCAACGCTTTCTTGAAGATCTTGAGAAACTTCCTTGAAAGATCTCATTCAATCATAGCAGATGTATTCTAGATGTCGTAAATGATCGAACGCAAGTGCTAAGAAATGATTTCTATTTAATTCTTCTTCTTTATCCACCTTGTCTTTCGAGAAGACAGACAAATATTTAAGAATTAAGGAGAAAATGTTTCCTAGAAGCACTTGGTAAATGATCGTTAATGCTATGACAATCATCATAATTACGATCTAATTAATGTTGGTAAAAAAGCTCTAGTTATCGCGAATAGATAGGAAAAGACCTATTAAGCATAACTTTATCATGTAGACCTCTATAAAGAGTTGCTTCAAAGTAGTCGAATAAAGTTGATCTCCAATATTGTATGGAAAAGTCGATACGTAGAGCAAGTTGTAACGAAATACGAATCAAAACAAGCTAAAGGTGGCGACGCTAAACAAGAGTATCAAGGGAGCGATAATAAAGTATGTTAGATCTAAATTATTAGCGAAGACGTCGACAAAGATGCGAACGTCTTACCAATACATGCGAGATTCGTGTAAAAAGAATAGAATGTATCTTATCGAATCTTCAATAAATTCATTTATCTCTCCCACTTCTATCTCGATGTGCGATTCGTTCACGAGATAAGAATAAGCCAATTGATTAGACCTTTAACTTGCAAAAAGGCATCTACACTTATTAAAAAATCTTGTAAGATAAAATAGAAGAAAAAGTAATTGCTCGTCTTAAGTAGATTTCTAGTCAATAGTGCGAGTACAAATTTTAAGTCATGAAGAATTTCTTAAGCGATAATCGTAAAACTAGATGAAAGTGATATCGTAAAAAAATTTTGCGTGAAAAGAAAGACGAAATAGTATTTTTGCAACGACAACTTGACTATTGTCTTCGTTGACAAACCTTGTTAACCTATAATAACGCGCAAAACTAGCGACAATAATGCATTCAATGCTACTAACATCAATTGCGACAACACACCTTGAATAATTTCACTCAATTACGTCAAAGTGTCAAATATTTAATGAAGTCACGATACAAAGTCTTTCATAATAGTAATTTGGAACAAAAAACTCGTGAATGCGACAAGTATCGCTCACATTATAAGAAGAGAAGCGATAACAATTTACATTAATCCACTTCATATATATCGATTTCATTATCGTTGAGTCAAAGTGCTTCATCTTAATTCTCGCAAGAAAACGCTAATGTGTCGAACGAATGAGTGCAAAGAATTGAAGTTTAGAAGAGTCTAATAGATCATGTATGCGACAAATTAAGTGTTAAATCGTATAAAGACGAATTTCATTCGTAAATACTTGCTTAATTCTCTTCTATTCGATTCGATCTCAACTAGCTCTATTGATTTTGTCTTGATCTCTTTGTTTATTTGTATCAACTCGCCTAAGCAATAATAAATGATATCAATCCTTTTTTCAATAAGAGAAATTGCTAGCATTTAATTGCATTCTTGTCGTGAAATGTATATATAATTACGATTCTTCTCCTTTAGGTAGCGCCTCCACAATGATCCCTCCTTTTTGATATTCGCCCCATTCGATTGTGCAAGCTCGTGGCTCTTGCGTTGACGAAACAACTTCGTTGTCAATAATATAAGGTTAATCTTCGCGACTTCTAGTGTGATGACGAGCTTTTTTCGCTCTTGGATCTTCTTTAACAAAGTGAAGAGATCTCGATTGATCTAGACAAAATGAACTTTATCAAGAAATATATCGTACACATTCTCCAATATCAAAAGGTCTTCCTCGAGAATATTGATTACCAAAATCGTGTTAATAATCTCTAAGAGACGATGCGCAAGTAAGATTAGATATAAATTACGAACGTGAACGTAGAAAAGTAGTTCCACGTAAATGGTGTAATATATGAACACGATCACAAGCAAGATTATTAACAAATGGGCCCAATAGAATGCAATGTGATCGAGCCCAATATTCGCCCAACTATACTTGTCGAGACCTTGAATTCCACTTGCAACATCATTGCCACCAAGTAGATTCAAAGGAACAAGGCATGATATAATGACGATCGATAGATTGGTGAAGATAGTGAGGAGAGTGCGAATATATCGAAGGAAGAAGAAAGCGTCTAAGCCCAAGTGCTATAAGATGATCCTATCGAGAAGCTAGAACATACGTGGGATCCAAAATATGATACCTAAAGGACGTTGAATTGTGCGTTGTTCTTTAGGCACAAGATAAGTTCGAGGTTGACTAGCACACCAACTTAGTATCTTTGCGCTTGTAAGGTAACTAAGGCTCACTAGATTTGTTTGAGTCTGTCCTTAAGAAGAACAAATACATAGACTTCGATAGCAAATATAGTCGCCAATGTTACGAGTGATGCCAAAAAGTTTCGGAGCGAGAGCCCTTGAGCGTGTCTTGCTGCTTCTGGTGAAGCGTAGAGCGCAGTGCCAGCACTATCGAGTGGGGATGTCATTGTCGTGGATATCGCCAAATGATGGAAAGCGAGTTGGGAGAGAAATGCCGAGAGACCAGCACTCTGAGTGTTTTCTTTCCAGAATATCTTGTTCGCGCAGCCTTCGATGGAGGGAAACCAATTTGAGGCTTTCATGTTGAGCTCCAGTTGTTGCTCCCTAAAGCTCCAACTTCTTCTGCATCCAATATTGACTCCCTTCGACTCCAATTTTGCTGCATTCTTCGTTCTCAAAGTTGTATTTTTAACACATTGTCAGCCATGAGTTCCAATTCAGGCGCCATCCCGAATCAGCCACGAATCGTATGGTCGATGGACGTCTATCCAAAGCTTTTCAGGGCCTGTGAGCCTCCCATCCACAAGCGAGAGACCTTGCTTCCCACGTCATGGCCAAGATTTAACGGCGTTGCCGAATCCATAGGGACACTTCTCGCCAGATTCTCCAATACTGCTGCTAAGATAAACTTTGAAACAGTCCTAGAAGACCGAGGACGAGGCCAAAAAGGTGATTTCTTTATATACGAACCTCAGGACCTCGTTGTGGATCTGCCGATAAACAAAGAGAAGTGTGGTTCTATTGTGAAGCGACCAGCGCAAAATAATGTCAGGAATCGCGAGATATGGCTTCTCAGTTCCGCCGGGAGCTCAAAGATCAACGACCTGGACGGCATCACCAGAAAGAGAACTGTAATGCTCTCCAGCGACACGCCTCGTTCCGGAGAAAGGGTACGTTGTGGGTTGTGGTCGCGATGATTTTGCGTCGCATGGAGTTCGCGCAGCCCCAGAGGGCAGAGCCCCCCGAGGCGACATCCCAGGGCGCAGCCTGCTAAGCCCAATCTATAATTGGCTCAGCACCTTGGATACGCCGGACTACACCGCCTCAGCCTTCTTACCAAGAATCACTTGCACCACAAACGACCATCTGAAGAGATTCGTTCCACGTGCTCGAAAATCGCGAACCTTAGTACAGAACCTGTACGAACTGTGGGTCTGACCGCTCATCATGGCTTTCAACAGTCTCTCCAACGAAAGTATCTCTGTCACTACTAATGTCCTTGGGCCGAAGGACGTGAGCTTGCTTTTCACGAATGGCTCGTCACTTCAACACGGTCTTATCCGCCAAGTTCTACGACACAGCCCTTCCACATACCCGCATAACTGTCCTGTTATAGGCAGCCCTGCACAACCACGAGACTAACTTCAAATCATTATTGGAAAGAGGAGCGAATGCGTCAATCCATAAGAACAGAGACACGATGCTACATCATCTAGCTATGAAAGAAAATCAACATCTTTTAATTCGGCAGCTCCGACACCCTCATGATATTGACAACGGCGGGACATTGTTGCTATGCGCCGTCCAGGTAGGAAACGAAGAGGTTGTGGACCAGCTTCTACAAGTCGGTGCAGACCTTTTCGCTTCGTCTACTGCTAGACCTGAATTTGAGGCTCGTCGACAACTCCAACTAGAAGTTCATGAAAACAACAGAATGCAACTGCAAAGCCAAGCAAGAGCTAAAGAAATCTACGTTAGACGCGATTACAACGTGGGGGACATATGGGGAAAGATTCAAGAAATCGCTACACCTTGCAGCCCAGAAAGGGCGCAAAAACATCGTCAAACTCCTTCTTAACGCTGGCGTGAACACTTCGGCTACAATTTGTCACAAAAGGATCGCACTACATTACGTTGCGATTGGAAAGCATGGAGATGTGTTTCAATTACTTTGGGAAGCGAGTATCAATGCTTCTCGAAAGGATTGTTTTGGGATGACAGCGTCCGGCTACGCGTTCTCATCCACGGTTGATACTCGAGAAAACATTCGCGTCAGCGTTCCTCGAACGACCATGAGGTGTGAAACATGATGTCGCGATGCGGTTTCCCCTACGAACCACGCTTTTTGCGTATTTCCTTCCTCGCTCCCAATCCCTAATCTTAATTTCTCCTGGCGAGAGGTCGATTCAATCGCGATGTCTTCTTTAAAGAGTATCGCAAACGTCAAAGAGGGTACAAAACATAAGACGTAAAGAGATATCGTTGTGTGCTTGATCGTTCGAAGGAATCTCACAAGGGGGTTCGTTTATGAATGCTTCCACAAGCATCCAAAGATTGACGCACTAATTGAAGCACCACAAAAGGCAACGACGACCTCGAAATTCTTTGACACAAACGATTCTCTTGATCCTTCAGCCACAAGATGAAGAAATTCTGTCAGATTGCTGTTTTGGCCCTTGCGACTCTAGTAGCTGCAAGTTCGTTCAACTGCTCGTCGATCGCAACTGTGACTATAACTCTTGGGAACAAACATTCGACCCCAACTTCAAGTTTCGTTCCAATCACGAGTGCTCCACACCTTGTAAGCATCACGAGCATCGATGACTCAACCAATTACATGACGATTTCGATCACGAACGTGTACGAAAGTCAATTATCTCTATCCTTTCTATCCAATGCTGGCGATCTCGCCCCAGTAGGAAATTCGTTAGCGATCGTCCTTCCCAACAACTCGTCTACCCAATACGCTTTCTCAACTAAATGGGCAGAAAGAATATACGTTGGGCCCAACATCGACTATCGAAGCAGTAAGATCGAAGGCAACCTTACAAGTCCACCTAATATCGACGTCAACTATGTCGATGACTACTTTGTGCCCATCACATGCTCTTTTGAGGACATAGCAATCTCTAATTGCAACATCGATCTATTCAAACAACCAGACATTGTATGTAACAATCAAGTCGACGACCCTATCTACCTTAACCTCGCTTAGAATATCGCGAATGGATTCGCTCCGCCTTTTTTTAAAGCTTGCGCAGGGGCTATTTACACTTATCCTAATGATAACAAAGCCAACGTAAGCAACCTCAAGAGTAACCTAGTTTCTTGTTGCATCGAGACGTCTTGTCAAGCACTCTTAAGACAACTAGTTAAAGGAGGAAATCCAATAGACATACAGATTAGAAATGATGAATTACGAGCAGAAAAAACACATGGCTTCCCATCGTTGACAATTTCGCTAGCACATAAACTTGGTCACCATTATCACTTGCCTCGATCTCATGTTTA
>JAABUJ010003536.1_pt1 | contig 17458 bp, 13 predicted proteins | sample 5559131 | NCBI WGS metagenome assembly JAABUJ01 (sample SAMN10711875, study PRJNA513366) | rock metagenome | isolation source: Antarctica rocks | place: Antarctica: Victoria Land, Mt New Zealand nord | collected 2016-01-07 | reverse complement strand
CCCGCTGCTCCAGTGATACATAGCTGAACATCCCATCCTGAAACCGCTCGTCTCCACGCATACCCGTAAGACGAACACCATGCCCGCTGAGCCTGTGGATCCGTATCTATTTCAACAAGCTCCTAGACGAGAGTCCACTTCCCTGCTCCCTTCGCATTCCGGGCCGCACGTCAATCATCTCTGACAATCAGGGTGCATTGTAAGCGGCGGACCGAAGGTAAACGTGGTCTCGGTTCCAACTGGATGGTCCTAACACCTCCTAGACTCCGAACTAAGCGGCGCCAACGGCCGTCCGAGGCGCATCCAACTACTTTAGTAAGATTCAGGAGAGCTTATATGGAGCGAAGAGACTTCCTCAAGTCAGCCGCAGCAACCGGAGTGGCCGCTGGGACTGGAACCACTTTCGCAGAGTCTCGGGCCTCGACTGCCACATCCCGCCCGGAATCAGCCGGGATGATCTACCGCGAACTTGGCAAAACTGGCGAAAGGGTCTCCGCAATTGGTCTTGGCGGAGCACACATTGGCTCACAGCCCACCCAGGAAGAGAGCGTCAAGCTCATCCGCTTGGCCATCGACCGGGGCATCACCTTTCTCGACAACTGTTGGGACTACAACGGCGGCCTCAGCGAGATTCGCATGGGCCAGGCACTCGCGGATAGTTATCGTCAACATGTTTTCCTCATGACCAAGATTGACGGTCGCACAAAGGAGGAATACAACAAGCAGCTCGAACAGTCGCTCGGCCGTCTCCACACTGATGTGATCGACCTTGTCCAGTTCCACGAGGTAATCCGGATGGAAGACCCCGACCGTATCTTCGCCGAAGGCGGCGCAATTGAAGGTGCCATTGCAGCTCGACAGGCCGGAAAGATCCGCTACATCGGCTTCACCGGCCATAAGGACCCTGCAGTCCATCTCCGAATGCTTGAAGTCGCCAACATGCACGGCTTCCACTTCGATACTGTCCAAATGCCTATCAATGTCATGGACGCTCACTTTCGCTCCTTTACCCGGCAGGTCTTGCCCGTTGCCCTCCAGCAGGGCATTGGCGTCCTCGCCATGAAGACCTTTGGCGACAAAATTATCCTCAAGAGCAACACTGTCCAGCCGATCGACATGCTCCACTACGGTCTCTGTCAGCCCGTCTCGGTGATCATCACCGGTATCGACAAGCCCGAGATCCTCGACCAGGCCATCGAAGCCGCTCGTACGTTTAAGCCGCTTACCCCGGAAGAGACCGCCATCCTGCTCGCCCGCACTCAGGATGCAGCAAGCGAAGGCAAGTTCGAGCTCTTCAAGACTACCCCTCACTTTGACGGGACAGCGCACAATCCGCAGTGGCTCGGCTGAGACTTCATGCTGTGGTTCGGAATCGACTGAACCTCGCTTTGTACTGTCTCAATCAATGCTGCTGAAGCAGCATGGCAGAGAGCACAAAGGGTTTGATCGCAATGCCAACTTCTCTTTGGCAAACTGCTGCAGCACATTCCGATCCTGCTGAACTTCTCGAAGCAGATTCGTCGCAAACTGCCCAGGTTACCGCTCTGTGCCGTTCCGTCATAGACGCAGGAGTTCCATGTCAAAGAGATCACTTCCCGTAACTGGGTAGAGATATGTCGCCGGTGGATGATTCGTGCGAGGGATGCCTATACACAATGATACGCTTCAGAGTTTTGTCGGGGTGCTGATTCGTCACTTGAAAGAAAGCCGGACGGTAATCATTCATTCCCCCTCGCATTCGCATTGATTGCATCCATTTGACTCCGGCAGTGATTTTGCTTGACAGATGTTATTAGGCTCCCATAGTGTTTGCCCGATTCAGGTTAGGTGCTTTTAGAAGAACGAAACTCCCTGAAACCCTCCGCACCTGTGCTCCTTTCTGTCATTTATCCTGCAGCTGGAGACTTCTTGAACTATATGCTTGTCGCGCGCTGCTTTGTCCTTCTCTGCTCTCTTCTCCTCGCTAGCATTATGTGCTTCGCTCAGGTTGAGCGCGCCAATATCACCGGTACGATATCTGATGGTAGCGGAAACGTCGTCCCGGGCGTGACCATCCGTGTCATCAACGAAGCGAAGGGGACGACCGAGAACCTGAAGACGGATAACGCTGGCATCTACACAGCCCGTAACCTGGACCCGGGCAGCTACACCATTGAAGCCGAGATTACGGGGTTTTCCAAGCACGTTGAGAGGGGCTTCGTTCTACAGGTCTCACAGACCGCACGGCTGGACGTCAAACTGGTGGTCGGCGCCGTCTCGGAGGTCGTTGAGGTAACGGGCGAGTCGCCCGTCTTGCAGACGGAAACCGCTGCCGTGGCCCAGGTCATCAGTGCGCAGGCAATCAATCAGCTGCCCCTGAACGGAAGAAACATTGCCGAACTCGCGGTTCTTGCGCCCGGCGTCACGGGCTTGGCTTCAGCGCCTGGGGGAACCGTAAACTCTGGCGCCCGGCCAGATGAGCTGCGTCCCGGAGGCACTACCATTCTCGCCAACGGCGCTCGTGATACCCAGAATAAGATGTTGCTTGATGGCGTCGACAACACGGAGATGATCTCGCAGACGTTTGTGGTGCGCCCCGGTATCGAGGGCATCCAGGAGTTCAATGTGATCACAAGCAATGCGGGCGCGGAGTACAACCGCGGCGCAGGCGTGATTATCGTCACCAGCACGAAGTCCGGCACCAATAATATTCATGGTTCTGCCTTTGAATTCTTCCGTAACTCAGCGCTGGATTCGAAGAACTACTTCGATCTGAAAACAATCCCGATCCCGCCCTACAAGCTGAACGACTTCGGCGGAAGTCTCGGCCTTCCCATCATCAAGGACAAGACCTTCCTGTTCATGGATTATGAAGGCTTTCTGGAGCGTATTGCCTCGACCGTCGTCACGACCGTTCCTACTGCCGCGGAGAAGACGGGAAGCTTTCAAGGCATTGCGAAGATCTACGACCCGACGACCACCGCACCGAATGGTACGAGCTACACGCGAACGGAGTTCCAGAACGACATCATTCCGCAGTCCAAGATGGATCCAATCGCGGCCCAGATCGTGGCTCTCTACCCGGCTCCGCAGACGTCTGCCCTGGTCAACAACTACACCTCGAACCCGATCAAGGCGACGGCAGATAACCGTGCCGATATCCGTCTGGACCACCAGGTGAACAGCAGGCAAAACTTCTTCGGTCGATATTCCATCGACGATACCCATCTCACGATGCCGAACACCTACAACAACGATATCGGGGGCAATGAGAACGCATTCTCGGGTCCAAACTTCACGCGGGCCCACAATGCGGTACTTGGCTATACCGTCGCCATCAGTCCGTCGCTGGTCGGCGAATATCGTTTCGGACTGAGTAAGTACAGCAGCTTTCTAACTGCATCGCCGCTCACCAATCCAGTCTGGACGAAGATCCCGGGGCGGGACAGCACGAATCCGTTCCAGCCGACGGCGCCCATCATCAGCCCCTCCGGGTATGGTGGTCTCGGCGATTCACGTTCGGAGCCGCAGGTGCGCATCGAGCATACGTTTGAGAATGTGGGCAGTGTCTCCTGGACTCACGGAAAGCAGGACACTCGAATCGGGGTCGACCTGCTGCACCATGTCATCAGCGAGCCCCAGGTAGCCCCTGGCCAGAGCTCCTTCGGCCGGTTCAACTTCGACAACGCGCTCACCAACAACCCCTTCTCACCGGCCGGCACTGGAAACGCGATCGCCACGATGCTGCTCGGCTATCCTTCCAACACCACTCGCTACTTCTTCCTGCCGCCAAACAATCATGTCGTAGGCAGTGAGCTGAACTTCTTCGTCCAGGACAACTGGCGCATCCGGCCGCGGCTCACCGTCAACCTCGGCCTGCATTACGAGATCGACACTGCCTTCCACGAACGTAACAATCAATGGGTCAACTTCGATCCAGCCACGGCGAAGATCCTCATCGCAGGACAAAATGGCGTCGGCAACTCGGCGGGCTGGAATACCGACTATGGCTCCTTTGGGCCGAGAATCGGCTTCAACTTCCAGATGTATCCGAGGACGGTGCTTCGCGGTGGTTACGGCTGGTTCTTCGATCCGCAGGCGAATGAGGGAACGACCATCCGCCAGCAGCTGCAGTGGCCCTATGCACTTGTCTACTCTCTGACCCAGGGCTCCCTGTTTCCAGGCAACAGGGTACAGCAGGGTTTCATTACGGTCGCCAGCCTTCCCGCCGGCACCTTTGCCAGACCGTTTGGGACTCTGAAAGGGATCCAGATCAACTTCAAGAACTCATCCACGCAGCAAGTCAACCTCGGCATCCAGCACCAGCTTACGGCGACTTCCTCGTTCACCATCTCGTATGTCGGTGCGTATATCCGGCATTTGGCAATGGGTATCAACATAGACCAGCCAGCTCCTGGGCCCGGCAATATTCAGACGCGGCGGCCGTACAATGCACTCTATCCAAACGTCACAGGAATTACGCAGACGGAGTCCATCGGCAACGCGGCGTACAACTCCCTTCAGGCTAGCTTTCTGCAGCGGCTCAGCCACGGCCTTCTCTTTGGAGGCAACTACGTCTGGGCGCACGCGTTGAACAACTCCGGCGGCGACGGTGGCGCCGATGGAACGATCCCACAGGATCCCACCAATCGGCGGGCTGAATGGGCCAGCGCCAGCAACGACGTTAAGAACAGGACGAATATTTATGGCACCTACGAACTGCCGTTTGGCCCCGGCAAGCACTTTCTGAACAAAGATGATTTGGTGGACCGGTACATCGTCGGCGGTTGGCAAGTCAATACCATCGCGCTTCTCCAGGCAGGCTATCCTTTCACAGTGTCCATCACGGGGTCACCGACCAACACGGGCGTCGGCGGCAGGGCCAGCGTTGTACCCGGAGTGAACGCCTATCCTGCGCAGAAGACGCTCGCGCAATGGTTCAATCCCGCGGCCTTTGCTATACCAAGTGGCTACAACTTCGGCAACGCGAAGCGAAACAGTCTCATCGGTCCGCGCAACACCAATGTGGACTTCACCCTCGCCAAACAGGTGCGCCTCGAGAAAACTGAGCTGCAGTTTCGCACCGAGGTCTTCAACATCTTCAATCATTCACAGTTCGCCATTCCGGCTAGCACCATCGGTTCCAATGGTGTTGGTACGATCACGGCGACCTCTCATCCTGCTCGTCAGATTCAGTTTGCACTCAAGCTGACATTTTAAGAGCGGCTCACGGCGTGACCATCTAGATTCTTCTAAACCGTACCTAAGACGCACAAGGAAAAGAACTCATGATTCGAAGGGACCTGCTGAAATCGATCGCCGCAGCCGGGATTGTCACGCTGACGAGACCAAATTCCGTGGCCGCAGCCCAATTCGCCCGCGCCACCCGTGGACTCGCCGCTCCCCGCATCAAAGACATCAGCGTCATCGAGTGCGCCCCCGCGGGCGTCCGCCTCTCTGTCGTCAAGATCACCACCGACCAGGACGGTCTCTACGGGTATGGCTGCGCCACCTTCACCCAGCGCGCCGACCTCGTCAAACCGGCCGTCGAGAAGTACCTCAAGCCCCTTCTCATGGGCAAGACCACCGACCGCATCGAGGACATCTGGCAGACCTGTTACGCCAGCTCCTATTGGAAGAACGGTCCCGTACTCAACAACGCGATCAGCGGAGTCGACGAGGCCCTCTGGGACATCAAGGGCCGCCAGGCCGGCATGCCCGTCTATCAACTCGCCGGCGGCAAGGTCCGCGAAGCCGTCGACACCTACACCCACGCGGACGGCGCCGAGATCACGGACACCATCGGCCACGCCCGCGAGTACATGAAGCAGGGCTTCCGAAACATCCGCGTCCAGGTCGGCCTCCCCGGCATGGCCGGATACGGCGCGCCTCACGGAGCCGCACCCTCCACCTACAAGCCTCTCCACGACAAGCCCTTCTTCGAACCGCTCGTCGCCATGCGCCGCGGCCTCAAGCTCCTCGAAGAGTGTCGCGCCCAACTCGGCGAAGAGGTCGGCCTTCTCCACGACATGCACGAGCGCTATACCCCTAATCAGGCCGTAGAGTTCGCCAAGCAGGCCGAGAAGTTCAACCTCTTCTTCCTCGAAGACTCCCTCTCTCCCGAAGACATCGACTACTTCCGCCAGATCCGCCAGAACTGCGCCACCCCTCTCGCCATGGGCGAGCTCTTCAACAGCCCGCACGAGTGGCAGCCCCTCATCTCCGAGCGCCTCATTGATTACATCCGCTGCCATATCTCGCAGGTCGGCGGCTTCTCCCCGGGTCGCAAGATCGCCATGTTCGCCGAACAGTTCGACATCCGCACCGCCTGGCACGGACCAGGCGACGTCTCTCCCATCGGCCACATGGCCCAGATAACCCTCGACATCATCAGCCCCAACTTCGGCATCCAGGAGTACTCCTCCTTCAACACCGCCTCCCGCGAGATCTTCCACGGCTGCCCAGAGATCAAGGACGGCTATCTCTATGTCAACGAGGCTCCCGGTTGGGGCATCGAGGTTGACGAAAAGGCCGCCGCCAAATACCCCTTCGGACCCGGCAGAGATAACCTCAACGGCGGCTGGGGAGAGATCCGCAAACTGGATGGCACCGTCATCAAGCAATGAACGGCGGTTCGCCAGCGGCTGTGATAGAAGTAGCAAAGCTCTACGTGTACGTTGAATTCGTTGAGCTACTCGTTTACATTCACAGCATAATTGTGCACCTAGTTCCTTCTGCGCTAGCTGCTGTCGCGCAAGCTCCAACAGCTTATCTTGTAGCCCTACGTTGCGATCCGGCATCGGTTCAACCACCGGCTCCTGAAACTAGGAGCTTTGAGGGCTCGTATATTTTGTTTGCGAAAGATAATTGCGGTTTGTCTGACTGTAATCCCGCTTCTGGCGACAGACTAACGTAGGGGTTTCAAACATTCTGGCATCTTACAAAACTCTGACAATCCAGAAGACTGCCATAAGAACCACTGCGGCATCTCACGTCTATCCTTGCGTTGCGCAGCAATGTACCTGGATCTTCTTCCGAATGAAAGTTTCCGGATCATACAAACCTGTCATCAACCTGCGAGGAAGCCCTATGTTTACGCGTTCAGAGAAACTGCTCATTCCCCTCAAAAAACCAGATGCCCCGGATCCGAATGGCGCCGCTGCAATTCAAGAACTTCTTGGCGGCAAGTTCGGCGAAATGTCGACTTTGAACAACTACCTGCACCAGTCCTTTGCGTTTAAGGAGAAAAAGAGGTTAAAGCCCTTCTATGATCTGGTCGCCAGCATTACCGCTGAAGAATTGGGTCATGTAGAGTTGATCTCGACCGCGATCAATCTCATGCTGGAAGGAAGCACCCCAGAAGGCGATCCGACCTCCGCACCCCTGCAAGACGCGGCCAACCTCCGCAACACACACCATACTATCGTTGGCGGCGGCGGACATCAGGTCATGGATTCAATGGGCCATTTCTGGTCTGGCCAGCATGTTTTCTCATCGGGAAATCTGGTCACCGATTTGTTGCACAACTTCTTTCTTGAGACAGGTGCCCGCATGCACAAGCACCGGTGCTACCAAATGACTACCAATCAAGCTGCACGTGACGTAATCGGATATCTTATGGTCCGCGGTGGTGTTCATCAGGCAGCCTATGCCCTCGCGCTGCGTAAGATTACCGGTGTAGAAGTTACGAAGATGCTGCCGACCCCTAACATCGATGATGCGAAGATTCCAGAGGCGCGCAAATGGCAAGAGATCGGCAGCCACCGTAAGCTTTACACATTTTCGGAAGAGGATTACGGAGATGTGGCTGGTGTCTGGTCTGGTCCTGCAGATTGGGCGGACGGCGAGGAGCTTGAGGTTATCAAAGGTGTTCCTGAGTACGCGGCGGAGGGTCCAGTAATTGGGGAGTCTCCGACCCTGTTCTCGCCGGACTATGCGCCCGAAGAGATCTACGAGATTGCAGCCCAGCTCATGCAAAAAGGTGGTATCTCACCGCTCCAGCCATGCGACGGTCTCCATTCGCGTTTTCAGGGCAGCACCACTGACAGCCCGGGTGCATCAGCCCAACCGGGACGGAAGACTAACAAGACCGCACCTTAGCCCATAGAAGTCACCTCATTGGTCGAAGAACATCGTGATAGGGGAGGCTGTGGCCCCCTATCACTCTTCGCCCTATCTATTTTGAGCAAGAGCGACACAGAGTTTCAGAGCCATATTTTGCGATATAGATGGAACACTCAAAAAGCAACTGGCGATGTACTGCCGTTTGGAAGCATGCATTCGAAGTCACCGGAAATCGGTCGACCTCGAGGAAGCACGTCGACAAATTGGTGCAGCGAAGATGAGTTGATCCCTGTGTTCGCGGCTTGGTGGGAGCGAACGTCGATAGGAAGATAGTTGATCATGCACCGTCAACGACGATTACGTCCTACTGGGATGAAGGAGTGACCTAAAAAGGAACACATTACGGTGCGGGCACCCCGTCTCAGGCAAGTTCTTTGTATTAAGAAGAGTTCTGAGAGTAAGGCTGGAGCAGTAAACATCCGTATATCCCGAAGGAGTCGGCCTCGTCTTCGTTCGAGTTGCGTTTTCTTTCAGCCTTCTTCGTAACAACCTACGAGTCCCACACCCGGCGCTCTCAACGTGCACACTTCATCTTGGAAGAGTGTGCAGTGCACAGCCAGTCGGATCAACCGGAGTGGCCGTCACTCAAATCACCCAGGCTTTGTAGGATATGTGCTCTAGATCCTGCAAGGGCGAGGTCAGCGAGCAAACACAGGATGTCCTTCTTGACACTGCGGATCGGGCGCAATGGCGAACTCATTAGGGTAAGTTGTGTGGCCAAGAGGTCGGTGCCCGACAGATCCTTGGGAAATAGCTACCTGATCCGCACTGCCCTTCAATCCCGAGTGCTGATTGGAATAGAAGTGGTCGTAAATAGCGTATTCAGCTGTTATCGGTCCATTAGAACTGCAGACTCCTAAGCAGCCTGCTGAACAGGAAGGCAGATTCGAAAGATTGTCCCACTCCTGCCTGCGTGGGTTCTGCTGCGGTACTGAATTCTCCCGCGATGATTCTGAACAATCTCTTTTACAACCCAGAGGCCTAAGCCGTTTCCTTCAGCTTTACTGCTCTTAAACGAATCGAAGAGTGTCTCCCGCATAGTTTCGGGTATGCCGCTTCCGTTATCCGCGATGGTAATGACTGCCTCGTCATGGCGCAGGATCACCCGGACGTGAAGCTTTCCAGAGTGAGGAAGCGCATCAATCGCATTTAGAAGCAAATTGGTCAGGACCTGGAACATCTCGCCTCTCTTAACAGTAGCGATCACTGCCTTCTCGGATCGTGTCTGCACACTCACTCTTTTACCGGAGATCTTTACTTGATGAAGGTGAAGCGCCGAGTTGGCCAATTCAACCAAATCGATGTCTTTGGCTTCGGTATCAACGCGAATAAATCCCAAACTCTTACTGGTAATCTCCCCAAGTCCGCGCAGTTCGCTATCGGCGATATCGAGATACTCACCTGCTTTCACTGGCAACTCTGCTGCACTCTTCGCAAGATAGATGAGGTTGGTGAGAGCTTCCAGACGATTATTCACTTCATGCATTGTTGCGCCAACCAATCTGCCTGCAAGCGCAAGTTGGTGATGTCTTCGTAGATGTTCCTCGCATGCTTTGAGCTTCTGATCTTGGTCCTCAAAAGCATTGGCGTCTTCAGTGTTCGCATCCATATGCATCTGAGCGAAAGAAACGGCTTTCGGTTGGCCGAACTCCGCTTTATACCGCAGTCGACATTTCACTCTGCGAGAAGGGCGGTCCACGCTAAATAGGATTTGTAGCTACGAAACAACGATGGTAGTCCTATGATTTGTCACGAGCTCATCGACGCTGTTCTCTCGAACTACCAGCGCCGACGTGTAAATTCACAATAAGAGTCCAAGAGCGAAACCGCGCTACAAAGCCAGTCGGTCATGTTGAAGGTGAAGTTCGTGAGGTACTGAGCAATCTTGTCGGAAACGCAATTGATGCCATGAACCCCTGGAGGCCGTCTACTCGTACGAAGCCACGAAGCGACGCACTGGCCGTTAGATCCAAGGGGTCATGCTGACCATTGCAGGCACACTGGTCCAGGAATGAGCCCATGAGCTGAACGAAGCTCTTTCTCCCACTCGGCCCTGCGAAATACATCCCAACGATGATTGAGATCCATGACAGGTGTCCAAAGTATTTGGCCCCACAGATGTCTTCAATTTCGAGCAGTTCGGCGACGCGCTCTGGCGAGGCCGGATATGAGATGAGTCCACACATGACCATCTGTATAGGTTTGACCGAGGTGTTGGCCGGCAGTCGCACGACGGAGTCGGCGGCGGGCGTGCTGGGCGTGAGCATGCGGCAAGTGCAGCGATTACTGGGCAGGTATCGCGATGGCAGCGGCGGCGCGCTGATCTACAAATCTCGAGGTCAACCTGCAAGCAACCGATTGGGATTGGGCATTCAGGGAGTATGTGCTTGCGCTAGTCCGGCAGAACTACCTTGACTTTGGGCTGACGCCCCGATTTAGCCCGGTGCGGTGCAGCCCCTTCAATCCGGGCCCTCTTAGGCCCGTGTAATCGAAGTGCTGAGATCTAGTTGAAAACAATAACCAATGACGCAATCGTCAACTCGTCGTGAGATCTTACGCACACTGCTATCCGCATCGAGCGCAGATTTGTGGAGGTTCTGAATGGGAAGATTGGTTTATCTAGCAACACAAGTTGACATCTTTCCTTTTCCTATACTCACAGGGCGGCTTACGCTGTTGCGAAACGTCTTCTGAAATCTGCTTCCTGGCCGGCGATTCGCCGTTCCCGCAATGCGAACAATCCTTGCAGGATAGCCGCCAGCGCAAACGCGAATAGGGCGGGCACCAACCACATTATCCAAGCGTGTGACGCATACTGATCTTGCCACTGCCAGTCAGTGCAAGCGATCAGATCGGTCGCGATCCCTGGGGTCTGAGCCGAAAGCTGTGCAAGGGCATCGGCCGGGAGCTTTAGCTTCTTAACCGGCACAATAGTACCTACAAAGGGTATGTTTCGCAATCCCCCATCCAGTAGCTCGTTCCGCAGCAGAATGAGCCGCTTTCCGTCGGCCGCCTGGTACCAGCCTAGCGAAGCCTCATAGGGTATAGGGTCCATTCCTGCGGGCGGTTGTGCCTGACCGGCGGACACGAAACCGCCAATGGGCAAGGTGCCGGAGAGGCGAACGGTGGCTTCGCGTTGAGGCTTTGCCAGCCACTCGGTGGAGGAGACATCACGCATGATGTGGCTCGCCGGAGGGCCTATGAGCCAGAACAACGCCGCGACAGAAAGCATCAGCAGACCTAAGCCGGCCAGCATCCAGCTCACGACCTTTATTGCTGGATTGAGTCGCACGGAAAAGTAATCCGATTTGGGCAAACTAGATTCGACCTCGGCCAGGATGCCCGGCAGGTTCTCAGCGCGAATTGCTTGTTTCTGCCACAGCCGCGCCACGGAGATCGGCAACATGTGATATCGGCCATCGATGCTTGAACGCAGTCCAAGAACTTCGTTGATCTTCAACGCTGTTCCGGAAGAGCCGGTTTGCATTGCCTTCGCCGACTCGGCCGCGAAAAGCTGGCTATAGCGATCGTTGACCATGCGATACACGCTGAGGGTCATCAACGAGGGCTGCTTGCCATTCCACGGATCGTTAGCTGAAAAACGAGTGACGGTCGCCATCTGCACTGGGACGTAGGTAAAAGAAAATGTCCCTCTCATCTCGCCCTCACAAACATGACAATGCCGCCCAAGAGGGCGGCCGCTCCCCAGTACTCCATATTGAGGTAGTAAAAGCTGTGGGATGGCCTCGCCATGTAGGTGCGCCCAGTCTGCGGTTCCATGACTTGCCGTGCGGGGCGGCGGTTCAAAAAGAGGCCCCACGCAGTCAGAATCACCCCGGCGGTGAGCAGGCCGACAACAAAGGATAGGTCATGCAAATGTAGCCTGGTCGCTTGAGCCCAAGTCCGCCCCTGCTGCGTATGCCAGACACCGGGAATGAGGTACAAGCAAGCCCAAAGGATGATGAGCGTCCACCATCCTTTACCACGCCAAACAATCATGATCGTCTCCCCTGTGAACTGTCACACGTAAATCGGGTGTGTCGATGCGTGCCATGCCACAACGTCTGCCACCGGACGCGCACCTGTCAGATGTTATACGCTGCTGCCGCAGAGGCAGATTAAAAAGGCGAAACGGCAGCTATGCTCGCGGACTGTCGCAACAACAAGAGCGCATGTCGCCTTGCCGGCCTTCAGATGCGATCTCTTTCGCCAGTCTCAGCAAACATTCTCGATCTCTGTGATCGTGATGGGGTGGGCTCTCAGGTCGCGCATCGGATCCTCTGTCAGCGTTCATCATTTACTCAATCTACGCAAGAAGGAGCTCATGTACTCCAACTCGGCAAGAAGCAGGTCGGTGAAGCGGACATAACGCACAATCGCGTTATCTTTGGCGGACTCGTTATAGAAGTACACGGGCGGATTGTCTGAAAGGAACGGAAGGTCGAGCCAGCCAAATATGTAGCCCTGGTGCGACATAAAGGTCAGCGTGTCCCCTCGAGGCGTGTAGTCCACTTCCATGTAGGCTAGCTCGAAATCGATTGTGTTGACCTTCGCGGCTTTAATAAACCAGTCACAACCGACGAAGGTGCCTTGGTAGTCGGCTCCCATGAAGGCCAGATATTGCTTATAAGCCAGGGGCAAACGCCAGCCCAGACGGGCTTCGAGGTCTAGAATTTCGCCCTCCGAGGACCCGACCGGAGGGCCAGTCCAGGGCTCCACCATCTCTTTGTGAAAAGATCGTATCTGGACAAGGTGGTCGACTTCGTCATGCAACGACGGCAGGTCTGGAAACCCCGGCCAACCCGCATTTTCGAGAGTTTCCGGAAATGCCGGCGCGGCGCGACGCAGCAGTGCCAGAACGAGACGTTCCAGTGATCCAAAAGAGAGGCTTTCGGCCCCGATCGCGGCCGAGCCCTCGGCAGTATGAAAGTTGGGACCGGTGTTCTCCCACACTTCAGATCGCCACGTAGCCTCGTAATGGTCCGCTACGTCAAGATCCACCGCTGAAGTAAACCGTATGGTCGCCGTGGTCTTCGCGGTATACGACAAGTGAGAGCTTGTTCGCACGAAATCCCAACTGTAGTTCGGACTTGACTGCGATGAGCTCAACCCTGATGCATTGGACGTTTCATGAAGCACGATACCAAGTGCTTCCAAACGTGGCCGGGCCGCTTCCACGACAAAAGCTAGAGATGCAATGATACGTTTGAAGCGAGCCACCATCGCGGGCAGCAATTCATTAACCCTGCGATCCTCCGACTCGGTGTCAGCGGAACTACTAGTGGGTAACGTTCTATCCTTGGAGGGATCGGAAAGGGTGCTCACCCTCTCAGCTTACCTCCCTGCTCAGTGAAATGCACCAGGCTAAAACATCGTGTAGGCGCTTCGCCATCAGCGACAAGCATGAAGGCGCCACGGTTTGATCTCGCGCAGCATGGCATTGATGCCTTCATTGTGGTCTGGACACATCTCGGGTTCTTCGAAGTTCCGCCAGAACGGCTGCATACCGGGAACCGATCTGACCGCCACGTAAATTCAGGGCATGTCGTAGCTCTCGAAGAAAAGCTCGGCCATAAACTCACCACCAAGCGCAACTTCTAATGCTCCGGCAGTCCGGCCCTCCTCTGAGTCTGCGTCTGGCTTGACCGCGCGGTCAACTCGGCTAGTTCAGCGGCGGTATTAAGCCGTTGCGTACGCACAACGATCGCCCACAAAACCATTGTGCTGAAGGCAAAGAGAAAACTAGATGCAGACACGATCCATAACGTCTCGTTGGCGCTGCTCAGATTCTGATCGAGAACGATCTGGCTCAAGGCGACCCGAAGACCACGATGCTCGAAATCAGTCCGGACCATGCCGGGAAGCGCGTGGCGAAACACAGCGACCGGGCCGAACCGTACCAGATCAACACGGCTGGATTGCTGGGCGGCTTCTTCACCCTGATCGTTGTCTCCTAACCTTTGGCGCAGAATGTATTGGACCGGCTCACCCGAGTTCCACCCGGAGGAGGTCACGGGTGTGTAGATCGTTCGGGTGACGGACCCGTTGATCGTTTCTTCAACAGTCACTGCATAGTGCGGCTGAAGGCGCCCGGAGAGGATCAGCTTACCAGCGCGAGGAGGATCGACGGATGACCGGCTTAGGTCAAGCTCCTCGTTGGTTGACGAGCGCCCTATCTGTGAAAGCGCCAGCCCAGCAGCCCCTGCGCTCACCACAAGCGCACCTGCACCGAGAGCAAGCATCGTTCTGCGGCTGGATCGCTGCGCAGCCTTCGGATTGGCCGGATCCCGAACGGACCCGGGTTGCCGTTTCTTCCAGACCTGGGGAGCGATGAACCAGGAGGGAAGGCAGAGGCCAAAAAGTAGTGTCAGGAAAATGCCGGTTGGCTCATAGGAACCAAGGATCCTGAGCTCCAACTCTGCTAGTGCTTGATACAAGCCACTGTATGTTGCGCCAGCGTAAACCACATATAGGGCCGCCAAGCTCATCCAAGACATGGCAACAATCTTCCGCGCTTCGGTTCGAGTTTGTCGTTCCACAGTGGACACCTCGGCTGCTCATAGCCGCTCAACTATGTCTAACACCTTCTTCAAAGAGATTGAAGTGTGAGCCAAAATCACAGCACCGAGCCGAGCATATGTCGGAAGGATAATAGCAAGCAGAAGGCCGGTGGAGGTGTCATAGACTGACTATTCCTGATTATATCCTCCACTTCCCATGATCGTCGAAAGAGCAGCCCTCGGCAGGACTCGTTGCCTTCCTCGCGCCGCGCCCGGAAGGTGGCAATACCATAGCGCGCGCACCCACAGACGCAGACTTGCTAGGCGCGGTGGAAGGCTCGTACCTGGTGTTGTACGAACTGCATCCGGATGCAGAAGATGGTCCGGTCGAGAGTATCAAGATCGTTCGTGTAGTTGATGGGCGTCGGGAGTTGAGTCGCCTCTTCTAGCGACGAGTTCACTCGGGGGACAGCTCAAGAGATGTTAGTTTCCGCAAGCTCTACAAATACCAGTTAGCTTACGAGAAGCCTGTCGCGCAACTCGGCAGCGGCATTTGAGAACAATCACGAGATAGTTTCCGTATAACGGATCATGATTCTCGCCAAACCATCCGGCACATATTCAGCCCTCGTTTACACTTTTCTAAGTTTCTATGCGGTTGCCTCTGCCCACGCCGCGAAGCCTGACTAAGATGCCCTGCTGCGAAGTAAGAACTATTTGGAGATGGCGAGCCTCATTGCCGATGATAGCGCGACAGCAAGGCAGGACCGGAGAGATGTCAAGGGGGTACTCGCGAACCGGATGGGGGCCGTTTCTCGTTCTATAGGATGCTTGAACCTCTCCGTCGGTCTGCTGCACCACATGGTTCTTAGAGTCATCGGCCACGAAAGCGGCGGAGACCGTGAGCCAGCCTGGGGTAAAGCATGAAACTTCAAATCGTACGCTGATCACATATGACGAGACTGTTCAGAATTTGCCATTGCTGTTTTGCCACGTCTCCCGCAGCGGAATGGTTTCGAATACTTCCCAGTGCTCTGCGATTCTGCCGGTGGCAATTCGGTAGAGATCGTAGAAGGCCGTTGGCTCACGCCGCAAGACTCCTTCGCTCATGGTCAGCACCATGTTGCCCTCACCGAGAACCTTGTGGACCCGGGCGTAGGTCAACCCCTCTTCCCTTTGCCAGCGTGATAACTGCTCCTGAAAGGCGCGGCTTCCATCGCCGTAGTGGGAACTGTGCTGCACGAGCCTATCGCCGAGGAAATATTCGAAACTGCTTGTGAGATCGCCACCGATAAGGACTCGACTGGTGAACTTCTCCACAACCGCCTTGTTCTCTGATGTCTTGTCGATGTCCATCACCTCGGTGGGACCGTCAGTCATGGTGTGTCCGCTCTCGTTTGCAGGCGAGGTAGGGCAGAGATTGTCCCAATGCTCCACAATTCGGTCATCCTTCCAGCGATGCACATCGAAGGCGACCATCGGCCCCCAACTTCCCAGCACGTAATCTGCATGGATGACGCTGTAGTCTCCGTCCTCAAACATGCGAACCACTGAGGCTTTGATCTGATCAGCGGGAAGTTGATCAATAAATTCTAGGATGGGCTCCAATCCGTTCCCCAAATTCAAATTGTGTTGAATATACATGCGGGAATCGATGCTCGCGATTGGGGCACGCCGCCCCGTCTCATGGCTCAGAGCTATCGCAGCTGTTCGCTCACACTTTCGTTTTTGCATGGGTTACCCTTTTCTGAGTTGTGCGTCCGCTCTTTGACTGACCGCAAAAGCTGATACGGCAAGCCACGTTCTGCTGAATCAACCCTAGCAACCTTCGCATCTCAATGTAAGTAGGTACTTTTCGGTGCGTGGTCGAGGAATCGATTGGAGGGAAGAGCATGAAGCGTATGTTGGCCGAATGTCCTGCAGAGCGAACGCTCAAGGCCATCGAAGGACGCTGGAAGATCTTCATCCTGCATCATCTATTTCTTGGACCCATGCGCACGAACGAACTCCGGCGTGCTATCCGTGCCACTGCAAGTGCGGTCAGTCAGAAAATGCTTACGCAGGAACTGAGGAGCATGGAGCAGGATGGTTTATTGCTTCGCCGAGACTTGTCAGATAAGAGTCCTAAGATCGAGTATTCTCTGACCCCTTTGGGTATGCGTTTCCGCGCCGTGATAGAGGCGATGGTGCAATGGGGATTCGATCAAGAACTGGAGATATACGGATATCAAAGATCAGGCCCTTGTACCCTCGGAACGTCTTGCATCATTCCTTAGCAAAGCGTGGAGCATCCGAATCTTGAATGGTGCACCTCGCGGTGCACAACGCATGACTCGGGCCCAATAGTGGTTTGCTATGCCTTCACTGCACAAGACTTTCACCTGCTACTCCTTGCCAGCTCCCGGCGCACTAGCGTACGTTTTGGGTGATCTTTCGGACTCTGTGGTATAGCCAAAGCAACGTAACATACTCGAATCCTTGAGCATTCCAACGGAAGCCGAAGCCTTGCGTGTAAACATACAGGTCAAAGCCACCGTTACATCAGGTAGTAGAAGCCCGAGAGTTGCTTGACAAGCGTCTGACAGCAGCAAGTGCAGATTTTTTCTGGAGCATGACTAGGCTGCGAGCCTGCGAAAGGTGCAGCTTCCGCGTCGTCGGGGGTCTGCAAGACTCTCATCCATTGATTGACTTTCGCCGTTGCTCTAGCAAGCAGGTCTGCATAGCTGAATTCTAGGAGCTTGTTGAAATAGATACGGATCCACAGGCTCAGCGGGCATGGTGTTCGTCTTACGGGTATGCGTGGAGACGAGCGGTTTCAGGATGGGATGTTCAGCTATGTATCACTGGAGCAGCGG
>JAABUJ010003535.1_pt1 | contig 17459 bp, 14 predicted proteins | sample 5559131 | NCBI WGS metagenome assembly JAABUJ01 (sample SAMN10711875, study PRJNA513366) | rock metagenome | isolation source: Antarctica rocks | place: Antarctica: Victoria Land, Mt New Zealand nord | collected 2016-01-07 | reverse complement strand
TCTTGACGCAACCGACAAGCTCATTGATGCCATCGTTCGCATGGCCAACCAGTCGCAAATCCCTGACGACAGGCCTAGCCTTGCCCAGGTCACCCGATTTGGGCCATCTGTCTCATTAGTACCCCAGGATCGATTTGATCTGGACTGGGTGAACCCCTTTCTGGCCCTACCACACGTACGGTCTTTCCGCGGCCCCAGCTGCGTAGCCATCGGAGACGACGGCCACAAAAACATCGCATCCAACATTCGGGAGGGTGGCTTCGAAAAGACCCTCACAGTGGTCGATCTCGTGGCCTGTTGTATCGACGAGGTGGGCATCGCCGATTTTCTTCAACACACCACACGCCTGAGGACGCTTCGGTACTCGCACGTGACCAAGGCGCATAGTGGGCCCCGGGAATGGAACATCTGCAAATTCATTGCGGCAATTGAGCGCGCGGTGGGGAGTCACCTTGAGGAGCTTTCCGTCTTCATTCGCGATCTCCGCGGCCCCATTGCTCCTGGTAAGGTATCGATGCGTGGCTTTGAGCAATTGCGGAAGCTTGAATTTCCCCTGGAAATTGCGGCATGTAATATTACTGCCGCCACTGCATGTCGGGCTGCCACCACGCCCAACAAACCCCTGATGATCGGAGGTAGCTCGACGGACGAGCATCACGAATTAGACGACGATAAGCCATTCATTAGTGACCTTGTACCTGCGTCAGTCTCTCGGCTATCATTGGTCTCGGGCGGGACGGACGATCATGCGAAGACTCTCGATGTGATGTTTCGACACTTCGCCGTCAAGAAGGAATCCATATTGCCTGCACTAAAGGAAATCCGAATGTCTTGCCCTACCAGTGCGGACGAGGCGTACAAGGAGCAGTGTGCCAGACTGCTTGCGGAGACCGAGAAGGTGGGCGTGGTTTCGCATGTGGATCGTTGGCCGTCCTCTGTCTCTATAACGTGGGATGTGGATTTGTGACTATGTTTCTCGTTGCTTTGACCACCGCCTTGACTCTAATTTAGTCACATATAGAGGGATTACATAGAGATACAGATGGAATTATGGCTATAGGTATGCCTGGCCCTTCACCATACGGGACATATTACGATCTAATGGTTACACCTACAGGTACTCTAACTTCTATCTATTCTTGACACAATCTGCAAGGTCTTTGCATTGACAGCGCAGAGTGGGCGAGCCGATGTACATACTCTTTCTCATCGCGCCGGCAACCTTGAGACAAGACCTCGCTCTTACGCCCCTCCTTTCGAGAGACTGAAGACAATGAATCACGTCTCCTCGAGAAGGCTTTCCCTTTGCCAGCGCGATCTTTGCATCGCAACCCTTGCATAGACAGGCAGATAGTCCGTTATCTTGACTGCGAAGCCTCATTCGGCCGCAGTTTCCGCTTTGACCGCAGATTCGTTCCGAAAGCGGTCAGGCGCATCAGCGCCACTTCCACAGACCCCAAATCTCTATCCCCATCCATCATTAAGATAGCGATAACACAATGGCGACCGATGGATCCAAACAGAAGCAGCGAGAAGATGCACATGCGAGACGGCGAGCCCTCGGGGAGGCCCTTGGCTACGATAATTGGAATATGCCCCAACGTTTTGAGCAACTGCATGTAGGTAGCCTTCTCCTCGTTCGCGCAAAGAGTTTATGAAGAGATAGATGTCGATCAGAGAAATTATCCAGGAAAAAATGCCTCTGGATCGACAATGGCGCCAGATCGATCCTTCGGCACTGACAAAGGCCGGGAAAGCTCTTGTCGCAAAACATCCGGAGATCAACACCAGCAGTCTTTCGCCTGAAGGTCGCCGAGCCTTGTTGTACCACCAGTGGAAGAGCCTGAAGGACAAATACAATCGAGAAATCAAACTCAGGAAGGATGGTTTGTAGTACGACTTTCATGCTTTTGCGAAACCGAGCTAATCAGTGAGCTGGCAGCATCGGAGAGCAGCGTTCAGCCAGAACCGGGCTCGGAGAAATCGCAGACCAAGGCTTCCTCTACATGAATTGGGTGTATTTAACGCATGCACGGTCGAAAGCTGGGCAAGCCGAACGATCGCTTCGGATTTGAGCTGTAGTACAACAGTGACACCGTAAATGATGTGCCCGCCCATTAAATGTCTGCTTGCATTCTTGTGACGCGGGTCCAAAATTGATGGCTGACTGCTCGGTAGTGATCAGCCACTCACAACAAGCACGGGGTCTTCCGGTGTGCCCGAACGGCTCCCCACTCTACCACACAGCTGCAGCCTGGAGCAGCATGGAGATATCTCGTTTCATGCTCGTACCATCATGTTGGAGAATCTTCTTGCACATCCCTCTTTTTCGACTCTTCACGCAGGACAGACCAGCACAGAATCCTCTAACATCGCAATTCTTGTTTCGTGTGTTGCATTAGCTTGACTACCATCTTGTTCGTATGATAGGACGGACAGCATGTTACCACGCATTGTTCTCTTGGCCACTACTATGGCAGCTGCGGCGCTTGCAGATATTCTCGTTGTACCGGCGCATGTCCGATTCACCGGTCCTATCAGTAATCTAGGATCCATCAGCTCCGACAGTGAGATCATCGGCGAGCTGGATTACCAGGAGAATACAACGGCTCCTGCCGGGGTGAGCCTGAGTTGCCCTCGTTGCCCGTTCGCTGTCAATAGCAGCAACGGAGAGAGCTACACCTTTCAGAGCGCTTACGCCCAGAATGCTATTTCAGTCACGTTCGATACCGCGAACAAACAATTGAACCTTAACGGTAACCCGTTCCTGGACTCCCAGATGAAGGACCTGCATCGGCCTCAAATCACGACTCAGACCGGGTCATATCTCGATTTCCCAAATATCTACAATGGCTCTCTCCCTATTACGTACGACGTCAGAGTTGTCCAAGTCAGGACTGTACAACTCGAGGATGGTAGCCTGATCGAGTTCTACTCGATCGATGTGGAAGTACTCAGTCTTGGCGACAGACCGATCAATGTGCAGAAGGTCAACGTTCATGTCATCAATTGCTTCTTATTACGCTCCTGCATTCTAATAAGTCGGAACGTTCAGCTCGATCACCTTCCTTTTACGTACGCATTTCCAAAGAACCCGTCGTTAGCTGCGGTGTCTGTACCGGACTTCCCAAGCCAGAGCAGCACTGAGCCGTCCGCTGCCCCTTTCGCAACAGCAACTTCCCCAGCGACAGTCACAACTTCACCAAGTGCCACAACACCAAGTCTTTATCCATCGACCAATAGCACTTCAGGTGGATCGTAAGCATCTGCCACTCTCACATTATGTAAGGTGCAGTACTGACATCTACAGGCCCTTCGTTGCGTCTAATAGTACTCCCCCCCCTAGCACTTTCACTGGGGCTGCTAGCTCAGTCGGGGTCTCCATGTTTTTGGCTGCAAGTATCTTCGGCTTCCTTGCCATATGCTTCGCAGACCTATAGACACGTTCGCTACCTTGTCGGGATGCGCTAGGAGCAAGCAATATTTTCGCGCAAGTCTATTAATTTATGCTTTTCGTTCTTCAGACTGCTTTCATTTTACCTCTAGTAGGGGTTCTCTCTTTCACTGGCTAATCCAGAAGATGAAACTTATACTACTGAAAATCTGGCCCAGGATCTGTTATCTGTAGCGATAAAACAACTATGGCTTGAGGCTTTTTCAAGATTGTCAGGTATCATCCCTACTTCAATCGATAAAATAATTATTGTCGACATTTATAATCTGGGGTAGACATCGCTACTGCTTTAATCGATACGAAACACTCAGTAAATATATATTTACGATACGTTCAGCCACCGGCCAGCTTACCACATTTCCTTTCCCACCAGCTAGACTAAAGCAAAGATCTTCAGAGAGTCAAGGGTCGCCGAAAAGCTATTGGGCCTGCATTCGAACTCGGCTTAAATCTTCCCATCTAGTTACGGAAGAGGCATTCACGTAGGCGGCTGCCCTATTAATCATTAACGAAGGTAGTCAAGCGCTGCCCCATTGATCTCTCTCGTTCTTCCTTGTCATGCAGGCCGCTATGGCCTTTGTGTGCTTTTCTCTTAGGTCACGCTGTCTCCTCCTTGTATTCTCTTTACAAAACTATTATTTTCCTCGACGGGAAGGCTATAATCCTCCACCTTGTCCACAATATGATCAGATCTCTCCAGAGGTTCATTACATTACACTCCACAATATTGTTATCCATTGCAGGAATGCTTGTCGTGGCAAAGCTTTCCTGCGTTCTGTATTTGATCTGCTTTGTACACTGCTCTGCATTGATGGAATTGATGTGCTATCAGTTCTGGGGTACGATAATCGATAGGCTCTGTCACATCTTTCCCAAGTACGAGCACCTGGACTTCGTTCCCCGATATAGAACCGGGGGGGAAGATCTTGCAATCCCATGCTGGCATCTCCAATAGTTGACTGATACGAGCCAGCATGGTCAGCCCTTGCGGAGTATGGCAAGAATTTGCACTAGCTGTTAGTATCATTCTTTCGCTTCAGCAGTTGTTCCAGTGCATAAAGCTCTTAGAGCAGTAAGATGTTTCCGTCGCGCTAGGAGGGCGGTTTTCTAGAGTAACGCCAAAGTCGATCACCGTTCGTTCCATTTGTTTGCAATTCAACGTCACGTTTTTGCTCATGGCTGGTCTGTGGATAGCATGCGTATCAGGTAACGGGTTCAGGGCAATAGCAACGAGAATAACATCCTAGGAGACATGCTCTGCTGTTCGCTATGGTTTGTACGCTTCGGTTGGCCCTCCTGAAACGTCTCTTAAGATAGTCACGATCGTTATATGGTATGACGGTTGGGAGCTTATACTTGTCGCTCCAATCCAGCAAGGAAGGTCTTGGAAAGCTTTGATAACGGTTCGGGCTAATAAGCATGGAGACACGAAAGCGATTGAGAAAGGGTTTTTAGAATCTAACTTCCTTATAGTTGTTGTAGCTCTGGTGACAATGGTAATTGTTGGAGCGAAAGGTTATAAGATTTGAAGGCTATTCTGCGGGGTTGGGAATATGTGCATCAATACAAAGGCATAGGACGTGGGCATATCTAGATTGCTTATCAGATAGCGGCATGGTGACTAACAATGCATAGGCGCTCGTCCCGCTCATATTACAACGAACGACTACCACGAGACCGGCGCCGTTAGCACCATAATAGGCGAGCCCACAGATTAAAGCGTTATAGAACAAATATCTGCCGCGACATGCACGACGAATGTGGGGAAATGCACTATGGGTCTCGCCTATACAACCCGCTCGTGCTGGGAGAAATTCGGCCCAGACGCGACAGTGGTCACTATTGGCTATCTGCAATCTGGCGGACGCAGGACAAGGCACGTGGAGATCGAAGACCGGAGACCGGTGGGGGTTTAGTCTTCTGTCAATGAGAGAACCTTCCCCACTTAGCTGCCCATGCAGCAGAAGCGTCTCAGCACTGCAAGTTTTGGACCCATTCGTATTTCCCAGATGCACAGAGGTTGTGATCGCTGCAGGAGCAGAATGATGCACACAACTGTCCAGGCGCTTTCTCTTACAAGCTGCAGATTGGCTCACGATGAGGTTGCAGTGACGGCGGGCTAGGACTGTATTGGACGGATTGTCGAGTACAGAACGATTTCCCCAAATTTACAACCCTCGCAGATGCTCGGTTATGCCTGCAACGAAAAAGTTCAAGTGGAGCCGGCGCTTCTCAACCGTGTTCCGAAGCTTTCTCCGGGCAGTTGAAACGAGACTAGATTGATTCTAAGACTTGTGCACTACTATGCCGTGTAGTCCATCCATTCATCATGGGCGAGAAGAGCACCGAGCGGAGCAACGACGCCAGATCGGAGGCCGGGGACTTCGAGACTGGGTGCTGCGCTCTCTTCTGCATGTATAGCAGTAAGCTCTGTTTGTTAGTATGAGTCAGAAACCCGACTCCCTAGTACTGAGTATTCGACCCCAATCGCAGCCATGGACGCTGGATGATCTCATATGAATGTTTCCAGATTACGTTCGCTTTTAGCGAGAGTCTGCGACCAATCGCCTAGTGCACCGAGCTCGACCGAACAACCCGCTGTCGTCCCCGCGCCGCAGATCCTGGACTGTTCGTCTCTCACATGCAGCTACAACGGCAAGCGAAAGTCAATATTCCATTGACCAGATGGCTCTGTTAGCTTTCCAATTGGCTTCCTGAACGAGCAGCTGCGAGATCCAATTAATTGGATTCACCCGCAAATGGGGGACGGCTTCTGATAGATCGAGCGGACAGTCGTTGCGGGCTGCTTCATACCCACAGCATGACTAGTGACCGGTCCGAGCATCTGCAATTAAAGCAGACGGGGGAGCTGATACTTAACAAGCCATCAAACCCACAAGTCAGGCATACCACACATTGGAGCATTTCCGTCTTTCTTTTGGACAGATCCAAATTCTTGGCTGCTAGCCCACATACTTATCCGTGAATCCTCGATTGCCAATTCCAGAAGACATCCAGCTTCCACAATCATGCATTTCAAAAGCACCATTCTCCCCATGCTTCTAAGTGCTGCAGTACCCTCACTCTGCGCGCCTGTCGACGACAAGCTCGACGTCAAGGTCGAAATCAAGATCGGCCCAGGGAGCGATGGTGACTTTGCCCTCGAAGACAATCCTTTACACGCACCTCGTCTTGGCAGCACTTCTGCGGTCGATCACGAGGGCCACGTAGCCAGCAAGCCATTGCACACTACGGAGGCTATCGTCACCATCGATGGCCCTTTCACGCTCCAGGTCGCGTCATACCCTGTTGGTGCCAGTAGCGAGGAATTGAACCCAGGATGGTTTCCGTTATCCATTCTTGACTCGGGCAGCCCGGTTGCGAATTTCACCCTTGTGAACTGAGTCCTCAGTCAGGACAGAAAACTGGTTATGCGATTTTGGGCTGAGGATTATTCGTTGCGTCCGAAGCAGCTTTTCGTCACCGGGTCGCTGAAGAGCTCGCCCACTCGCTGGCAGGTTTTTGGTAGCGGCGATGGGCGGATTTTGGGATTTTTAGATGGTGAAAGTGAGTATACGTGTTCTGAACAAAAAAGTTTGTAAACGCTAAATGTTTGATTACAGAGAAAGTTTTCGCCTCTAAAGAGCTTCCAGGAGGTCTCATTATGTTTCCACTTATGCGTAAGTACATTTTACTTCGTATGGTGTCTGGACCGTGCTAGTGTTCGAGCTAGCGTATTCGGGGAATGCGAACCTTGTAATTGTTGGCGGCGGTGCAGGCAAAGGCGTGGATGATGGCGACTTCGGCGCTGCCGAGGATCAATCTCTTTTGGCGACACAAACAAAACTAAAGAAGTGACACTAGGACTTAGGTCCGTGCTATTCATGTTCACGACAAGTGGAGTAAGGAGACGGCCTTGGAAGTTGTTGTCTGTTCTTGATTTTCTGTTCGAAGTGCTCTGTTGTGCGAAGACATTTCCACGTTCCAGGAGAGCATAAGCCTGACTCATTCGAGCTACAGACCCTCGTAGCTGAACCGTATTGATACACTCTTTCTGAGCTGCGGTAGCCAATACTGCATCTCGATAAGTACTTCGATCGTCTTTCCTATCGCCAGACCAACGGCTGCGCTAGGGAGATCAGGCATGTAGATAGCAACCAACACTACAAATTTGATACCGTATTCATCGCATACCTCAGGTCGCTGGTCTAATTGAGTGGCTCCCCAGCACCAGCATAATTTCCTCATAGGCGTAATCTTTCGCGATATCAAAGGCAGTCTGGCCCGAACGATTTCGCACACCTAACAAAATGGTGGGATCAGTCAGAAGTAGCCTTACTACCTCGCAATGGCCGCCTCTCGCAGCCCATGAGAGCGGTGTCTGGAGATGCCTGTCTCGTGAATTGATATTCACCTTCATGGTAGCCAGCAACATCTGCGCAATCTCCAAGCTACCACTGCCAGCGGCTTCAGAAAGAGGTGTTCGACCATCGACATCTCGGGCTTCGAGATCAATACCTTCGAGTCGTATGATTTCGGACGCCATGCGCGTATACCCGTAGCTGGAAATCCATGACAAGAGTGTGCGACCATGAACATCGTCCCTGCTGTTGATATTGACTTCACCATATCGCAGGATCAGCAGCATGTTCTCGGGATAGCCGGGAGGGTCCAAAGTCCATGCCACGGGCGTCCAACCGTTTCGATCAGGCACATCCGCGCCGCGTGGGAACTTTCTGAGCAGATAACGTAGCAGGTCGGGGCTTCGGTGCATGGCGGCCCAGGAGTGTGCGTTTCGGCCGTCTTCGTCTTGAGCTAGAGGATCTGCGTGTCCTTTTTCTATAAGCTTCTTGACCACAGACAGACGACCATGCTGAGAGGCGTATGAAAGAGGTGTCCGGCCGACAGAGTCCTTTTGGTTGACTGCGATCCGCTGGGCTTGGAGAATAAGAGAAACACATTCGGTAGTGCCAAGCTCCGCAGCCCAGGAGAGAATGCTGCGGCCATGATTATCCAATTTGCCAATCTCGGCGCGCTTGTCCTTCAAAAGCTTTGCCAGGATTAGATCCGATGCAGCGTCAATCGCCATGTGTAGAGGTGTATTCGATGTTCTGTCTTGCAGGTTTATGTCAATGTCTTCACGGTCCAGAAGCTTGGCCACAATGTCCATATGGTTGTTGCTGACGGCTAAGTGTAAGGCAGTGCGACCAGTTTGATCTTGAGTATTGATACTTACACGGGCATCATTGAGAAGCTGCGAAACACACTCGAAATGCCCAAAATGAGCTGCCGCCAACAAAGGTGCTTGATCCCGCCTGTTCAGACTTTGGGTATCACACAATGGATGCTGAAGTAAGGCTTGCAGGCAGTCGCCATGACCTTGCCGGGCTACCCAATAAAGGGCTCGAGCTGTAGATGCCTCGTCAACCAGGTCCGGCCGCTGGAGCAAATGAAGAAGATTGCTTTGATGCCCAAAATACGAGACTACCATGAGCTCATCTACTGTAGTAGGATATGGTTCAAGATATTCCTTCTTGTACCAATAGTAGCGAAACCAATTCCTCAGTCGAGCAGTATTTGATTGGCACAAAGAAAGTGCGATGTCATTCTCTTCCCTGGTGGCTCTCTCTTGACGTTCGGCAAAATGACTGGCCCAGTGCAAAGCTGCATAGTCGAATAATTTGTACCTGGCAATCGCTGCCTCCCAAATAGAGTCGTCGAAGAAATTCTCGTGTGCCAGGATCGTATCGTTGAGGGCGTCAAGTCCCAGGAACGAAAGATTTAATCCTGAAAATGATGATGAACTATTCGATACGAGCTCTTCGTCGTCTGCGCGGTTGTTGTCGATAGGACTGAGCCTCACGTAAATATCCTCCTCAAACTCCGCTAGGGACAAATACATAAAACATGCATCGAGAACGATGCTGGTGTCCCGGGGCATATCCACCGCAAACTTGGTAGAGAAATCATCCTGAGGCTCAGTCCCTAATTTGATAAGAAAGTCTCTTAGTGACTTATGGAGCAATTCAACCCGAGAATCACAGATGCGCACAAGCGGCCCAAGCAGAGCCTGGACGTTCTCAATCCCAAAGAGCAAGTGCTCTGGTACTAGCGATAACGAAGACCGGTGCTCTTTTGTAATTGTAAAGATTGTGCCAATCTCGTCGCCTGTCAAGGATCTGTTGGATATCACCAGTAGACGTAGCATCCATGCCGCCAGGGTCTGATCTCTGTCGGGTATCTTCGAGAGTTGTAAACTGTACAGATGCTCCAGACTATCGGGCAGATGAGTTGTCATCGCTTCGACATCGGACAGCAGTACAATACGACGCTCCTCAAGCGATGGTAGAACAAGCTTGATCCAAAGAAAGGTCTGATCAGCTTTCGCAACGAGCATCTTCTCAAGACTTTGACGCACGAACGGTTTGCAGGCTCCTCTTTTCTCCATTCGCTCCAAACGATGATGAATGACAGACCTGATGTCACTGTCGATCTCTTCTTTGCTCTCTCCCAAAGAAATAAACCCCACATTTTCTGAGGCAATTTCGACATCCATAGCGCGGCTGGCAGTCGGCCTACTAGTGATGAAGAATTTGACAGTGGTAGTGTTTCCCATTGCCATGATCTCGGATATGCAGGCGATCACTCGCCTCTGATCCATCGGGTCGAGCTCGTCAATCGCATCAATGATAATCGTGATGGGATGACGCCTCTCATTACGGGTGATCTGTACAAAAAGGTTCCATAGAGCATCGAATTGCTTGAATATTCCAAAACCGCCTGCGTCTGAAGCCTTCTTTACACGACGCCACAGTGATCTTTGTCTATTTGCTATCTGGTAGATCAAACTCCTGAGTAGCGCTTGTGGGTCACGATAATCCTGGGAGTTTCCACCGCAAAAGAATCTGCAGATAATTGAGCGGGAATAAACCTTGGTCAAGTATTGCGAGATGAACGAAGCGAGAGTAGTCTTTCCACTTCCAGCATATCCGGTCACCCAGAGGAGTTTTGCATTCGGTTGGTCTGTCCAATCAAGGTACTGCGGTTTCTTCAAAACCCATTCCAAGGTCCCTTCCACACGAGAGTCAAGGTTTGATTCATATTCCGCGATGTTGATCGTATTCAGAAGCGTGACACACATCTTTTCGGTTTCATCGTACGCTATGGGGTGTCATTAATCCTCTGATCTTGCCAAGTACACAGAGTGACTTACAATAGTCAGTACAAAGGCTCGAAGCTACTGTCATACCTTTCCGCGATTGTCCCAAAGCCTGGGATTGTAGGGCTCTGGAAACCTTAGTGTAATTCAGATCTCCTGATCCTGAGAATCGACAGAGATCTTGATGATTCAAATATAAAGGCATGAACTGCTGCTCCCCACCGAGGTGTGCTGAAGATTTCTCAACAATCTAATAGTATGGTTAAATCTATAAAGTCTACTTGGCCTGTTTTGCTATCGCGCAAAGGGACAAACCTACTGGCTTCTTTGTGAGTGGATGAGCCTCTGTCTCATAAAAGCCGATGATGTGGATGGTAGACCGTTGTATTAAATCATGGAACTCTTCAGAGATAGCTTGTAATTCTCCATTCTCTCGATCCAAGGTCTCGATAAGGGCCGTGTTGATGCCTCCAGTGAAACGATGAGTGAGGGAAAGCTGCATCGTAACGTTGGCGATCTCGCCCAAGACTTTCCCATAGGTTGCGTAAGCACTTCCACGATGAGGCGTACCCATGAAAACAATGGCTTTACTCCGTGACCCAATGTCTCGGAACTCATTATGGTGACATGCGGTTACTAAAGCCTTAACCCCGTAAGCTGCCTATGCGTCTGATCTTTCCAGACAGCACTTTACCTGCTTAACGACGATCCCTCCAAGGCTGTGGCACACATAAATGATGGTCCGAGACTATATCATGATATCAATCCAGAATGACCGAATGTAACATGTATGACAGTACTGACCGAGTCTCTCAGACAAACACTAAGATCCCCCAGCAGATGTTTCGCAAAGTCGCGTATGCCAGCTACGGACTTGTTGGCGAATATTTGAGACGGGTATCCATATGAATAGATGCACGCACCTGGCAGCGCATGTGGCAGCAAGTCCTTGGGCCAGAAGGTTCCATTCGCATGGGTCCATGTTTTCGTCCAGTGTCCATTAAGCCCATGCACAAAAACAATGTCAGCAGCGTAGATAGCGTTGTCACTGTCGGTGGAGAGCCTTGGGTTGTTCAAGAGGTGTAGGCCATTGTCAGCCGAGTCTGTCCTGTCAGGTTCCGAGTGTCCATTACGGTAGCTTGACGCATTCTGTGAGAACAAGAATGGTAAGCGGCGTCTCCACCGAGGATACTGAGACGGCCACCTTATCTGAACCCCCCGTACGTGGTCGCGGCGAAAGTGACCTACCTCGCAACCTCTTGAAGAAGTCTTTCAATGTCATGGTTCTGATAATAGATAAGGCGAGATGCGCCGTTGTAGGCTACATACATGCCAATAAACGATCTGACAACAATAATTAAGCTATGAAGTACCCCTCAGCAGGAGTCCCTGGACTCGAAGCCTGAGTGGCGGAAGCTGGCAAAATCCTACGGCGGTGGCTTGCAACTTGCTCCAATCATATGTCGCTCGGCCATTACCCTCTCTGGGTGGAGCTAGCGCGCAAGTTGGTTTTGCGCGGGCATAAGACAGCCCTCAAACATTACACAGGACTGTACGGAGTTGCCTAGAGGTGATGTAATAAGATGTGAACGGTCCGGCCAGACTTTGCCTGTTGTTGTTCATCTTAACGGTACTCGCTACCAAGAAGTGCCAGTCCAGAGGGTTTACCGGTCCCATCGGCGGGCACGGGTAAGACTTCCCGGTCTGCGGCGCTTGGGCCTCGGGGGACAGCTTGGCTGGTAGTCAACCACGGATCCCTCCGGGAACCATATTTGCTCCTCTTGGCACTGAAGGGGGTCCACCACATCAACATGCAACAGTCGAACCATGGTGTTGATCCAGTAACAACCATAATCATTGGCCACAGAATGCATGTAGTCGAAATGCAGGATCGCGTTTCTGGCTTCCTCTTTTGTCGTTATCACATCGAGCGCACGTGGCACCTAATCCCTGACGCCGCTAGCCGAGGCGGGAGAACCATGCATTGTCCAATTCGTCCGCCTCGAACGGGGGCCGTGGGCCTAGGGATGCCGAGTTGGTGCCCCGAAATGCGCACCGATTAAGTAGCCGATAGCTAACCTGAATTTCGTCCCTTAGGTCTTAACGCCTCGTCCCGATTACATGGACAAGTCGGCATTCCGTCTATTCGTGGACTCCTATGTGTCAATACAAACGGCTTAGATTTTGCGCAGTAATCCTATAATTTGTTTTTGAAAGAGGGCTATACAGAACAGTAAGTACTGTCAACCATGTCAACCGCGGGGCACCAACAGACGAAGACGATGGTCGTCATGGAGGAAAGGCAACTGTCACGGAGATCCCGTGTACAAAGTCTGTAGATAGCAGACTGCAAGGGCCATTACATCGAGCCTTCCTTTGAGGCAGGGCATGCCAAATTCTCGATTCGCGAAGCAGCCGCGGATGCTGGCAAGTAGATATCCTCGTTGACGTCCTAGACGCGACGGCCAAGCCCCGTCGGCAGAGATCAATATCGGACGTACCGAGACTCGAAGTTTTCTCGTCGCTTTCAATATATCAGTACCATATTCATCCGAGTACATTATACTCGGTGCCAAAAGCTGCAGGGACGCTTTCGACTAATCTGAAACCAGCTACGTTCGAGCGCCTGGGAAGAAATCTCTGTTACAACAATATGTAAAGGTAGATTATATAACAGCGTTCTTCCGAGAAACTTACTAGTATAGAACACGCCATTATGTGTACCTATTATCCCAATCTCGACGCTGCATGGCGAGAGCATACTTGAAAGGAGCTCGAAGTTTCCGTGGTTCTTTGCAAACACACCACAGCACCAGCCTCGGGTCGAGGACTAGCGGAAGGAGCTGATGATTGTGCACAGCGACTTGGGTTACCTTGGCTTCTGGCTATTGATGAGACGTTCTGCTTTTTTGTGCCTCGTCAACGCTGACCACGCGGAAAGAATAGAGAACGAGGTGCTCGTTGCCGATGGATGTGATAGTCCATGATAAATCTAGGACGCTTGCGATAGTGAGGTCCAGCTGTCTACCATTTCCAGGAATGGAAAGCTCAGCCTGAATGTCGAATTTCCTGTTGGGACAGTCTTTGGCACACGCTTACAGCCACTAAACGCCAGATTGCGAGAGCGAAAGCGTCGCATGCGAAACTTTTCAGCCATACTCCACGTGCTCCACTATTCCGTCTTTCGTTCTGACATTCAACCTGGGCATTGTCAGCATACTCTGACATGGTGTCCAAGCTGCCGCATGCGAACCTATTCTTACTGAAGTCGTGCTCACCAGCCCACCAGCTGAAGATCCATCTCGGTCTGGGGATTTCTGATCGTCTGAATGTCTATGTCACAGCTCACATTAGCAAAGTAGTGCGTTCAAATCTGAATGAGATTTTTACCAGTCTTTGACTATCTTTGTACCAGACAACGATGGTTTTCCTATGACGAGTCTTTTGTTGATCTCGAGGGTGCCGTTCAATGTGCGCGCTATAGCTTTCCGTTGGGTAACAAGATACGGGGCCTCAGGAAGGTGGAACCTGGTCGTTCACGCATCCGCGATCATTACGAATTTGACGAGCAATACGTTTCGGGGCGGAAAGTCTGAGCGTGCAGGGTTCTGGGATGTAGCCAAGGTCGTATCTTGTGGCTCTGGTAGGGTGTCTTGATGGGATACTGCGAGTTCTCGATTACAAGCAAAAAGGGATAGGCCGGAAAAACACGCATATAATGGATTAAAGCGGAAACCTACCGTATCATCGTCTTCGACCTTCTCGGCCACAAGCCTTTTTCCTATAAGCTTTCTCTGCCACTCTTCTTCCAGCAGCCGAGGCAGTGAGGGTAGCCGGCGAAGGATGTCCCTCTTGCGCTTCCCTTCAAGGCTTATATCCAATAATCGATCAATGCCACCACCACTGGAATGGCAGAATTTGGTCAACGCGGGCTCAGTTCTGGTCATCAGTCTCACGGTATCATGTGGGTCCAGGTACTTGACCACCATGTTAGCTATCTCGGGTACGCTCATGAATATCGTTGCCAGAGCTGAAGGTATAGGATCTCGATCAATGTTCATCTCCATAACGCGCTAAGGCTAATCTGTTCGATTACTCTTCAGGTTGGTTGCATAGCGCTCTACGCGGCACTTGTTGCTACCGAACGTTGTACGTGCCAGACCATAGGGTTTATGTCGTAAGACCAAACCGAATATTGCTGACAACAGATGTTGGTTTTGAGGCTGAGATTGCTCGAGGCGCTTGATGCTCCTCGGGCCGAAGGGGCGCCGAATGCGGCTTAGCGCCTAGACTCTTCTTTTCCTCGCTAAGAATCTAGCCGCCTCCTTATCACCTAAAGTTTGCTTCCTATTCACACATCCTATGTCTTAAGATAATCAGCTTGACATTCTGATACCAATACTCTGATGTCTAAGCCCTAGCCTTTTTGAATACGAGGCTGTTGACCAGGAGTACGGCCAAGGGTTCTCAACATCTATTTGACCGTCGATTCTTGGCTCTGAAACGTCTCTGCACTAACATCATGAAGAGCTAGCTGGCTGTCGATAATAATCATTTCGGTAAAGATGAGCCTCAATCGGCTACCTAGTGGAAGCATATTGCCCGCGCATGTCGCGTATTCGGGTGAGTCCCAATAGAGCGTTTCGGAACAAATCCGCCAATTACTTCAAACACACGCTTGTCGCACACTAACAGAAAGGGTCATTATTCAGCTGGTGCAAGGCTTCCGTCTAGGCCGTCTGCTTCCATAATTAGCAAAAATGGTTCCATTGGAACCGGCCACGGGTATTATGATTATGGGAACAGAAAACCTCGAAACATGGAAAGCGACCCGTGGTGCTTTGTCGTCCCGTTTGACGAGCTCATGAGAAGACTAAGCACTACAAATACGCTCTTCGCTCCCGGTAGAAAGGTGGACGAAGCATCGCGACTGAGATACTCTTGAAGATAAGACATTCAAAGAATCGAATGTAAGTTTCAATTATTACCTACTTCCTGTAATGGAACGCTGATCATATCACCCAGATCCTTATCTCGTCTCACCCAACCACTTCAGGACCGTGGCATTCCAGCAATGATGCTATCCAACATCTTCATCGTCGCTTCGCTGGTGGCACTAGGCTCCACCTTGCCCCAAGCTCCAGCACCAGCAGTAGATCCCGCTTCCATACCCACCGCCCTGCCCGTACCCGCTGGCACGCCACCCAACTTCCGCCTCATCGAATGGCACGAAGAGCCAGCACATGCGAAGGACCACTGGACCACCTGCTGGAACGAGGACCTGACGCCCACTCCCAAAGCGCCGACCTGGCAAGGCGACATGCAAAATTGCCTAAATGGGTACGACCGCACGGACTTTGATGGCCAGGACTGCGGAGGTGTGGGCTGGTTCAAGGCATTCCATACGTACGATAACCCACAGAACTGTTTTGATGCGTGTAAGGGGTGCATGGAGTGGTTTATTGATGGGAACTCGACCAAGGGCTATTGCTGGACGGTGCATGGAGGTACTCCGCCGAATTGGAGTGGAGGGGCTCCGATTGGTGCGAATAAGCAGACGTTTTGCAATATGGGATATCATTGAGCACGATCGTGGCGAGCCGATGTCAAAAAAGAGGTGAGGGTCCACTAAACCCGATGTTGTAAAGTACCTACTTGTACCTTAGCTTGGGGGATCCACAATCATGCCAGTTACTATTTCCTCGCGGTAGTGCCTGGACTCTCTGCCAAGTTTCTTGAACTATCCACTGAAATGCGGTGCAAGCGCGGTGTTCTTTAATGACGCTGCTGGCTAAGGTTGTAAACTTCTGCCGCACTTATAAAACCCACCAGCTATCATCACCATCTACGATAATCTATACACCCGGGAAACCTCCTTAAGCCTTCAACTTCTCTCTATTGATCGCTACAAGATTTCCACAGCCAGCTGGACCTAACGAAGCAACTTCAACACACGTCCAAACTCACGTCAGGCTCGCAAAGACTTTCAACGACGCATAATCAGACACATTCGAATAGTGTCGCGAATAAGATATGCACACCAAGCCCATCATATTATTACACTAAAGCTAACAACTCCTAGCAGGCTCATGCTCGCAGTGCCTTGACGCGTAGCGAGAGCCAGCCAATAGACTTCCTCCAAAGGTTTTTCGGCTTCTCAGGCTCAAGCACTGTTGGCTTCTCCACCTCAGGCGCAAGTGGCTGCTCAAACGCAGGCTCAACCTCTTCTTCTGGCGCGGGCATGCTAGGTTCCTGAAGCTCGGGCGTTATTGGCTTCGATCTCTCATTCCAGTCCTTGCCCACCTGTTCCATAACATCCAAATACCAACAATTATGGAGGTCGCCCCTAACAAGCGTCCAAATCCTCCTCATCCAAAGCCCCGACCCATACGCATCCTCCAAGTAGCCTGGCAGCGCCGCCGCGGCCTTGGTATCGAAATAGGCCTTCAGTGCCAGCTGGTCTTCCGACAGGTCCTTGTTCGGGTGGTGGTCGTTATCGAAGTAGCCCGTGAACCCCTCGCAGTCGAAATCCCAGATCCAGTCGGGTGCTCGACGCGCTAATGGTCGCGGTATGGCAAGCGCATCATCCCAGTCGATGAGGCCGCATATTGACCATGCGTCTCCGATTTGCTCGACCATGATATTTCGCGGCTCCAGGTCCCAGTGGTTGAGGACGATGGGGTGGGATATGCTGTCGAAGGAGCCTTCGCGGGCCATATCCTGCATCACTGCTAATAACAATTTGTACTTCGGCACTGTGAAGTCGAAGCGATCTTCGTCTTTGAGGTCTTTGGCAATCCAGGTGTTGAGATGGCTTAGCAACAGAGCTTGGACATCCGTCCCTCT
>JAABUJ010003530.1_pt1 | contig 17466 bp, 17 predicted proteins | sample 5559131 | NCBI WGS metagenome assembly JAABUJ01 (sample SAMN10711875, study PRJNA513366) | rock metagenome | isolation source: Antarctica rocks | place: Antarctica: Victoria Land, Mt New Zealand nord | collected 2016-01-07 | reverse complement strand
CATCGAGAGCTTCTGGAGCCTGGCAAAAAGACGCTTGGCAAAGTTCTGCGGTGTACCCAGACACACCTTCTACCTCCACCTCAAAGAGACAGAGTTCCGCTTCAACCACAGAAACAAAGACCTCAATCAAGTCTTGTTACAATTTCTCAGAAAGGACCCACTCTGAGCCCTTTGCTTCCTAAGCCCCTCTGCGTTTGTTCTTGCTGTTCCGGTTGTCTACACCATCTGTAAATCCGCTTTAGTGACACTTTCTGACAGGCTCGGTAGAGCGCGTAATTCGAACTGAAAGTTCGTACGCTCTCGCGTTTAGCGAGGTCGCGAATCTCGAACGAAGGGTCAGGGCCCAACCTGCGACGAATGCTCCAGTGCTCTTGAGGAGCTATCGGGTTGACTGAGTCCGAGCAGCTGGAACTCTCCCTCATAGCCCTCCATCTGCTCTTCGATCTCCATCGGGCTGTTCTGCGCGCGACGTAGGCTCGCATGCACAATCGCCGTTATAAGGCCAAGGATCAAAACCCTGGTCAGCCTTTCCTCCAGGCTGTGTTCAAGATATAGAACCGCGTAGATGAATGGTGTGAGCGCACCGACATACAGCGTCAGCATAAGGGGAAAGTTTCCTTTTCCGGGCAGCCTGGGACGCGTGAATGGAATGTTCGGCCTGAAGAAAAACGCGTCTGTCAGAAGGACGCTGAGGCAGATGCCGCACACGACCTGCACAATCAGCTGCCTCGAATGGAAGCCTCCCATCTTACAAACGAACGCGATTGCGCACGTCAGCGCAAGCGCTCCGAGCAAAGCCCACGTCCTGGCCGCTGCTGCACATGCCTCCTGATCGGCTGCGGTAATTCGAAAGACCCAGGAGGCTTTCAGTTCAAGAGGAAAGGCAAACGCTGTACGGACGCCGGCAACAAACCAGAACAGAAGGAGAGGGAGCATGGCATGCATGCCATAGATAGATAACCCCAGCTGAGTTGTGCTCCCTCCGAGCCGAAGCACAACCGCACAGGCGGTGGCCAGGGCCAAGCCAGCACCACCATAGACCGCCAAATACATCTGGTAGCGCGTGTTCCGTCGAATCGTTTGTCCAATGAGGTAGAAGACGGCGCGACCGGCAGGACGCCGAACGATGTGATGCGTTATCCAGGTAAGCGACCTCGGTGCAATCCTCGCTTTCTGTGGAGCTCCCTCCAACACTCCACGACGCATACGTGCCCAGGCAAGAGGATAGGTAGCGACCGCCACGATGCAAGCGGCCAGTGTGCCAAGCTCAGCTCTACGGGCGAGTGCCTGCGTAAATGCAGGTGCAGCATCGCCGTTCAAGAGCCGCTGGTACAGGCCTAGGAACCAGAAGGGCGGAACCCAGCCGGCCGGGCCAAGCGGATAGGGGAAGAGCAGCTGCATCCGGTCGCCGTACGTGACGTAGTGCAAAAGCATCAGGAGAAATGCTGCCATGGACACCATCTGCACTATGGGCGACGCGATCCGAAATCGAGCCTGGTCCAGGACGCAAAGCAGCAGCCCGTTCACAGCCAGCACGCCCGCCGCAGCGAAGACTCCTGCCAGGGTTACGGCCACACCATGTGCATACAAATGGCGCAACAGATTCCCTCTGGCCACGGTTGGATAGAGCAAGGTCCCAAAGACGTTCGATCCGAATAGGAACAACAACAGGAAGCCGATGAGAGCACACCCTTTGGCTGTGAGCGTCTGCAAAGGCTTGAGCGGTAAAGGTGACAGGACAAGGAAGTCGATACGGTCCGGAAAGAGCATTTCCCCGGAAAACGTCGTCACCGCTCCCATCGTCACAAACGAAAACATCACGAAGAAGTATTGATCCTCGATCGTTCCCCAGACCGACCTCCCCGGATAATGTGTCTGCAGAAAGAAGGCAAACATCAGCCCTGGAGCGGCCACCGCAGAGATTGCACGAACGACAGTAGTCAAGGTATCTCCTTCAACCTGCACTGTGTCGTTATCGAAGAAGCGTCGAAAGAAATGCTCGATCAGTCTACGGGTGGTCGATGGAGCGTCACGCATAGGTCTCCTTCATCACGTCCACCGCCTGCTGAGCAACTTGCGCCGTATCCGTCTGTTGGACCAATTGAGCGAAGACGCTTTCGAGCGTAGGCAGCTTGAGGAGGCGGGTTAGCTCCTGCGGCGCAGCGTCGGCTACCACCTTGCCTTTAGCCAACACGATCACGCGATTGCAGACCCGCTCCACGACCTCAAGTACATGCGAGATGTAGAGCACAGCCTTTCCTTCACGCGCGAACAGGAGCAGCAGATCCTTGAACAGTCGAGCCGAAACGGCATCAAGCCCGGAGAGCGGCTCATCGAAGACAATCAGTTGAGGATCGTGGAGCAACGCAGCCGCGATCAAAACGCGCTGCCTCATTCCCTTCGAGTAGTCGGAGAGCGCGGAGTACTGGGCAGCTTCGAGGGAAAAGAGCTGCAGAAAAGTTCGCGCTTTGTGCTCTATCAACTTCTCCGGCATCCCTCTCAGCCGGCCAATGAGCTGCAGGTACTCTAATCCTGAAAGATGAGAGTAGACATGCGCTTCTTCGGGTACATACCCCAGGGTGCGCCGGTACACCGCGAGATCTTCGTGAATGTCGCGTCCGGCGAAGAGGACCTTGCCCCTGGTCGGCTGAATCATGCCGATGACCATCTTTACCGTGGTGGACTTCCCTGACCCGTTTGGCCCGAGGTAGCCCAGGATCTCTCCCTCGCGTAGAAGGAAGCTCACGTCTTCAACTGCCGGTATTCCCCGGTATCTCTTTGAGACGTGCCTGAGTTCCAGCATTAGGATTCTCCTTGGTAGCTATGTAGCGTACTATCCACGTTCCACTGCGTGCTAGCATACTACATAGCTCATGGACACACCCCGGCTCTCTCACAGTGCGGCTCTGATCCTGAAGGCGCTCACCCTCGGCTTTTGTTTCGGCCTTGAGGTGATGGAGGTGACGGGTCTGCCCAGCGGCACCGTTTATCCAGCACTACGCCGTTTAGAACGGGATCTGCTGGTGGACTCGAAGTGGGAACCGGAGTGCGAGGCCATCGCAAAGCAGCGGCCTGCGCGACGTTATTACGAGGTCACGGAAGCGGGCAAAGCCGCTGCCCAGAGTGCCACGGCGCGCTACCCTCTCCTTGCGCGGCTTGCTCCGGAGAGGTCCATATGAGCCCAAAGCTCCACCTGCAGCTGCTTCCGTTTGAACGCAAACTCCTGCGAGCTGCGGGCCGGTTCGTGCCTTGCGCAGAGCGCGAAGAGTGGCGTCGCTCCTGGACTGCGGAGCTGTGGCACATTCGCAATTTAGGCCAGGGGACGCGCCGGAGGTTCTCCCGTTCCGGCGATCTCCTACCTGGCCTCATCCGGGATGCTCTCTGGCTCCGAACGGAAAGTTGGAGCCGCGCCCTTCGCGGCACTGCTTTGATTTGCCTGCTGGCACTCCTAGGCTTGTGCGCGCTCTCCGCCTTGGGTGGCGTAGTCCTTCACGGAAGTTCTGGAGCTTTCCTGGATGCTGTTACGCGCCAGTGCGGCCGATTCATCTTCGCATCGCCACAGGTTCTCTTTGTCGCCTGCGTCGTAGCCCCGAGCCCGCCCACGGAAGGCGGGGGCCGGGGAAAAGCTTTCTTCTGGGTTAGGCGGCAGATGTTCTTCAACGCCAAAGCCGCACTCCTTCTGTTACTTGCCTTTTTGCTGAGCGGCGATCTCTGTGTGCCGCTCTCCTTGGAACTCCCGACCACAGCGGAGTACGTTCAGGTATTGCTCTTTGTGGCTCTTGGACTAGCCGCACTTCGCTGGGCCTTCCACGATCAAGGCCAGCGTTGCAACGAATGTTTGGCCCTGCTCGCGGCACCGGCCCGGGTGGGCCGGCCCTCTCGCAATCTTCTTGAATGGAACGGCACCGAATTGGCCTGTAGGCATGGACATGGCCTGCTCAGCATTCCGGAACTCGAAACCAGTTGGCACCGGTCCAGCGAATGGACGCGCAGCCGCCCTGGTGTTGACCAAAGGGCCAGCACTTAGGGCTTTGACCAGTGCAAGCAGCCCGGATGAACGTGCCCTATCCAGCTAAAACGGCCAACCCAACGGAGCAGGAGGAAGAGATGCAGTGGGCAGTTGAGCGCTTTCACATTCGCCCGGGGGGGGTTGGGTGCCTGATCGGTACCGTCGCGATACTGCTCACAACAATTGCTAGCCAAGAAGAAGATGTTAGGCTGGGTGGCATCGATTTCTCGAGCGGTGTGTCTCGTCGGCACCTCGACACTGTCCACGCACCGTCGCTGCTAGCTTATTTCATGCGCGGAACAACTTCGCACCGCAGGATTCCCGCACAACCGTATGGGTCTGCAGCAGAACATCGCGCGTCGGCAGGTGAGGACGAGCTAGCCGCTGCAGCATCACGCCCAGAGCCGTTGCACCAATGTCAAAGCAGTTCTGATGCTGCGTTGTGAGCGGAACCGGCAATAAGCCCGCGTACTTTACATCGTCCACGCCAACCACGTGTATCTCACGCGGCACTTCGATGCTGAGCGTGTTCAGTACGGAGATCAGATTACCCGCAGTCAGGTCGTTGGCGCAGACGAAACCATCGGGGCCGACGCTGTCGATTAGCTTCCGAACGAATACAGGATCGCTGCTATCGCCTTCGAAAACTTTTGCAGCGTCACCGACCACCCCGTGTCTGCGCAGCGCTTCGTAAAAACCTGCAATGCGGCCCTGCACGGTGGATGCAGACCGCTCGCGCGAGATAAATACCGGACGTTTACATCCGAGCTTCAGCAGGTGTTCGGTGATCATGTAACCTGCGGCACGATTGTCGATCCCCACCAGATCGAACTGTGATCGATAAGGGTAGGGCGCGCAGCAGATGATTGCGGCCTCCCTTAACCGAGATGTAAAGGTCGGGTTGGCCATCGTTATTGAAGTCCCCCAGGCGACCCTTTGACAAAGCCAAGATTCGAAGGTCCCATCTTCGCGCCTACTTCAGTGAACGTACCGTCGTGATTGTTATGGAATAGCTGCGATGGATACAGAAGCTTTCCGTCTTTGCCAACTTCACTCTCGTGTCCGACAAAGACATCCAGCCAACCATCGCCATCGTAATCGGCCCAGGCAGCGGTCTGAGTCGGACTAGCAGTAAGCAGCCCAGCCTTGACGGTCACGTCCTCAAACGTTCCGTCGCCGCGATTATGCAGCAGCGACATCGGATATTGTCCGTACTGGCCCACCACAGGCCTGAAGGGCGAAACCGGAGGGCTCAACATCATTCCCACCGATTATGACAACGATGGCCACATCGACCTGCTCATTCTGCGCGGCCTGCGGCTTCGGTGCGATCGGTGAATGTTCCATCGCCGTTGTTATGGAACAGGCGCATCTGATCCAGCGGGCCGGACGAACTCACCACGATATCGAGCAGGCCATCGCCCGTAAAATCTTCCATCACCACACCGCCGGAGTGCGCCATGGTGCTCAAGCCCGCCTCCTTCGCGACGTCAGGGAACTCACCCACGGAGGCCTCGGAAGCAAACAGGCTGGCAGGCACAAGCCATTGCTTTGGAACCCCCGACGGATAGCGGCCTAGCTGCATGTAAGCCACATTCAGGAGCCATTCGGCCTGCCAATCCTGAGGGTTGCGCTCGAGCAGCGAAGTAAGTTCTTTCACAGCGCCTGCCGCTCCCTGCTGCAAGATGTGAATGCCGGAGCCGTGAATCGGGAATATGCACGCAAGGCGCCCATGCGGTTGCATACAATTCTGCTGCTCGCCGAGCCGCAGGTAAGCGATAGCTGCTGTTTTGCGATAGCGCGTGTCGAACTCTGCGGGCAACGTGATCTTCTTCACCGCAATAATCTCGCCCATGCGCTGGATCGCCTGGAGGGCACGCGGCGCATCACCGGCCTGCAGAAGCTCGATCGACATCTGTAGAAGCACCTGCAGGCTGTCCGTCCCGGAAAGCCCATGCTTCAGTTCGCGATCGTAGTAAGCCGCGCGCTCGAGAGGCTTGTTAGGGTCAGCGCGCCAGTCCGTCGCTCTGGTACGTGGAAGCGCCTTAGTGAGCCGCTATCAGTACCGGAGCACGGATTCGGAGGTCTGGCCACCGCGTTGCGTCTGCGCGGCGGTAGAATCTATAAAAGAAGTGGCAGAATAGAGTTACTCGGGCTACAGGCGCCCGAAGGGTTCACCCCCAGATCGCACCGCCAGGAGATACATTCATGCCAGATAAGCGTATTTTCGAGGTCTCCCGCCGAGGTTTCCTGAAGAGCGCGGGCGTCACGGCCGCTACCACGGTTCTTGAATCCGCCAATGCTCTTGCGCAACAAGCGAAGGAGGCCAGCAATCCGGCGCTCGGGCCGGGTGCGCTTCCAGTCAAGCTCCTGGTGAACGGCGAGGAGCACGCGGTCACGATCGAGCCCCGCTATACGCTTGCCGAAACTCTGCGCGAGAACCTCGGCCTCACCGGAACCAAGGTGGTGTGTGATCGCGGGTCGTGTTCCGCCTGCACGGTTTGGATTGATGGCACTCCCGCGCTTGCGTGCATGACGCTCGCCGTGGACACCATTGGACGCAAGGTCACCACTATCGAAGGCCTCTCGCCTGGCGAACAGATGCACCCGGTACAGGTGGCATTTGTAAAACACGATGCCATGCAGTGTGGGTTCTGCACGCCGGGTATGGTGATGACCTGCGCTGCCCTGCTGGAGCGCAATTCCAAACCCAATCTCGATGATGTGAAGCACGCGATCAGCGGCAATCTATGCCGCTGCGGAGCGTATCCCAAGATCTTCGCGGCCACCCTTGAGGCAGCGCAGGCGCGCCGCCAAAGCGCCGGTCTGGTCACGTTGCACACCGCAGAGGAGGCATCCGCATGACGATCGACGATACCCTGATCGCAGAAGACCCGCAGCAGACGGGCGACGCGCAAAAATCCCGCAGCAAGGGCGTGCAGGGCGAGGCCAAGCCGACACGCGAGGCGGAAAAGCAGGATGCCGCGACCCCAACAGCGGCAGCAGCGGCTATCCCGAAGCGGACCGACAGCTTCACCTTCGGCATCCCGCAAACGGGCTTGGAGAAGAAAGAGCGCGAGGTGGGCGCGGACGAGCCCCCGCCGCTTGCCCCCAATTCAGAGCTGACCTATATCGGCAAGCCGACGCTTCGCTACGATGGCCCTGCCAAGGCCATGGGCCGCGGCAAATATACGGCAGACGTCCGCCTTCCCGGCATGCTCTACGCCCACATGGTGGGCGCAACGGTACCCCATGGACGCATCGTTTCCATCGATACCCGTGCGGCGGAAGCCTTGCCAGGGGTCAAAGCCGTGCACGTTATCGAGCACACCTTTGGCATCGCCAAACTCCGCGACCCTTCGATGGAGAAGCCCGCGCGCTATCCCGTGATTCGTTACGCGGGGCAGCCGATTGCGGGTGTCGCGGCCGTGTCGCCCCAGATCGCAAGCGACGCGGCGGCCCTGATCAAAGTGAAGTACGACGAGATGCCTTTCGTCGTCGACAGAACCGACGCACGTGCGCCTGACGCCCCCATGGTATTTCCGGGGCCTGCGGATGCAGCCGGCAGCGCCGGTGGCGGCGGCGGACCAAAGGGAGTGCCGCAGGTAGGCAACGTGCACGGTCCACAGCGCAAGAAAACCGGGGATCCGGAGGCTGGGTTTAAGGATGCGGACGTGGTGGTCGAGGGCGAGTACTTCACCCAGGTGCAGACCCACTCCGCGCTCGAAACCCATGGCTTCGTCGTGGATTGGAAGCCGGAAGAAGTGACGGTCTATGCATCCACGCAGGGCACATCGAGCGTGCGCAATGAATTCGCCGATGTTTTTAAACTGCCCAAGAGCCAGGTGCGTGTGATCACCGAATACATGGGCGGTGGCTTCGGTGCGAAGTTCGGTGCGGGCAATGAAGGAATCGTCGCCGCGAACCTGTCCCGCAAGGCCGGTCTACCCGTGAAGCTGATGTTGGACCGCAAGCAGGAACATATCGTCAGCAATCGCCCGGACTCTCACCAGATTCTCAAAATAGGTGCGAAAAAGGATGGAACGCTCACCGCGATTTCCCTGACCAGCTACGGCACTGCCGGCGTGGGCACGGGCGCAGGTACGGCCGGTCCTGCCACAAACCTGTACAAATGCCCGAACCTGCTCACAGAGGAGTACGACGTCTTCGTCAATGCGGGTCCTGGCGCCGCCTTCCGCGCGCCTGGCCATCCCCAGGGATGCTTTGCGTTCGAGCAGGCGATCGACGAACTGGCCGTAAAGCTGAACATGGACCCGATCGCGCTGCGCGAGAAGATCGATGAGAATCCCGCTCGGCACGTCGAGCGTCAGCTCATCGTAGAGCGCACAAACTGGAAAAACCGTCGCCCCGCCGCCTCGGATACCGGACCGGTCAAGCGCGGCATGGGTATAGCGCAGTCGGTGTGGTATCGCTTCGTCAACATGAACTCCTCTTGCGAGGTCCGGGTCTCGCGCGACGGTTCAGTCGAGTTGATGTCGGCCGTCCAGGACCTGGGCACTGGCACGAAGACCATGTTGGCGATTATTGTGGCCGAAGAGTTTGGGATTCCTCCGGCCGACGTGGTTATCCGCATCGGAGACACCCGCTTCCCTATCGGACCGGATTCCGGGGGCAGCATCACCGCAGGCTCGATTACACCGGCAGCGCGCAATGCGGCGCACCAGGCCAGGCAGCAGCTCTTCGCCGCCGTGGCTACACGGCTTGGAACGACGCCGGACAACCTGACGGTCGGCAAAGGGCGCATCGAGTTCAAGAATGACCCGTCCCGCACATTCACACTGAAGCAGGTCGCGGCGAAGATGCCCATGGATGAGATCTCGGCTCGCACCACGCGCCAACCGGAGTACGCAAAGGAGCGCATCACCTACGGCGGCGTCGATTATGTCGAGCTCGCAGTGGACACAGAGACCGGGCGCGTCCATATCGAGAAGGTCTTCGGGGCGCATGACTGTGGCCGCCCCATCAATCCGACGGGGGTGATCAGCCAGATCAACGGAGGCATCCTGCAGGGCATCTCCTACGCGCTCTTCGAGCAGCGAATTATGGACCGCAAATCGGGTTACATGCTGAACGCCAATCTGGAAAATTACAAGATCATCGGCTCACGGGAGGTTCCGGAGATCGAAGTCGCGCTGGTCGAGAACTACATCGCCCAGAGTTCCACGGATGCCGCGGGTATCGGCGAGTCGGCGGGAATCATCACGTTGGCTGCGGCGATCGGCAATGCCTTCTACAACGCGACCGGCGTACGGATGCGGAGCCTTCCCATGACTCCGGCCAACGTCTTGACAGCACTCGGAAAGCTTAACGGAGAGGTGCGGGCATGAACAGGTTTTCTTTCGTCGATTGCACCACAGTAGACCAGGCGCTAGGAGAGTTGAAGGACGGTGCCGTAGTGAAGGCCGGCGGTATCGATCTTCTGGATCTGATGAAGGAAGGTATCGTCGCTCCGCCAAAGCTCGTCAACATCCGCAACATAAGCAGTCTTCGAGGCATCGCGGTATCGAAAGCCGGGCTGCAACTGGGTCCCCTGTCGACTCTCAGCGAGATCGCCGCACATCCGGAGATCCAGCGGACCTACTCCGCACTTTCCGACGCCGCCGGCCATGCTGCCACGCCTCAGGTGCGCAATATGGCAACCCTGGGCGGCAACATCACCCAGCGGCCGCGCTGCTGGTACTTCCGTTCCAGCGACTTCGATTGCAAAAAGAAGGGCGGCACCAGCAACGTGTGCCACGCCCACGAGGGTGAAAACCAGTACCATGCCGTGCTGAACAACAGCACCTGCGCCATGGTGCATCCGTCCTCCACCGCAGTGCCGCTGCTTGCGTTGAACGCTCAGGTGGAGCTTACCTCGCGGCACGGTAAGCGCACGGTTCCAATGAGCAGTTTCTACAACACGCCGGAAAAGAGCCTGCTGAACGAAACCGTACTGCAACCCGGCGAGCTGATCACGAACGTGTTCGTTCCCCTGCCTGAGCCAGGTACCCGCTCCGCCTACCAGAAGTATGGCGAAAAGGAGAGCTTCGACTGGCCCCTGGCGGATGCTTGCATTGTTCTCGCCATGGAGGGCAATCGCTGCCGCAAGGCAGTAATTGCGATGGGCGTCGCCGCGCCGACACCCATCCGCTCCCCTGAAGCGGAGGCTCTCCTCACCGGCAAGATCATAGACGAAGCTTCCGCTCGCGCCGCAGGCAAGGCAGCCATGCAAAACGCCACGCCACTCTCAGGAAACGCCTTCAAGACGCAGCTTTTCCAGACCGCGATCTACCGGACCATCCTGCTCGCCGCTGGCCAGATGCAGCGCGACCCAAGTGCCGTCGGCTAAGGAGACCCATGACATCCTCATTCGTGCAGATACGATGCAACTCGCTTCGCAGCAAATCCTCCTATGGTGCCTTCGATGATTACCACGAGGAAATGCACGAGCTCGTAGGTTCCACCACCACCTATTGGTGCCTGAAGACCATGGGCAAAGCGGGCCCGGATGAACACTTCGTCCACCGCTCCGTTTGTCAGCAAGGACGTTCCTGTTTCGAAGACTGCGAGTAGCGCTGCCCGCTGCACCGCACCCCCTGAGCGGTCGGCATGCCGCCGTCTGCTCCTCCAGAATCCGTCCCTGAAAGTTTCCCAATCCACACGGCTCAAGGGGCTTTGCTAACTGCCTTGCCTCTTCGTCGCGTTTACGGGCATGCGCGATCACCAACCCGGCATACCCGCCATACGGACGCTTTCAGCTTCCCCAGCGGAACTGATCTAAAAAGACTGACTCGGAACCGCGGATCGGCGGTAAGCCGCTCATGCAGATCACTGCCGATGATCTCTGCCCTTTGCACCATCTTTTCGCGGCCGAAGAAACCTCGTTTCTCAGATTCTTCAAAGCTTAGCGTGACCTGGGCTTTCGCCATGGGAACGCTGCTGTTCGGCGCCATCCTCTTCGTCAGCAACTCATCCACATTTCTCTACTTCCAATTCTGATGGATGCTGCACCCAGCTACAGGCCCAGCAGTCGCCCCCAGGATGTCCTTCAACCGGCGCGGGAGATAGAGACGGGGCGGTAGCAACGTATAGCGGAGCGCGGCATTCACCAGAGCACAGGCATCCAAAACAATTTGGTATTCAGAAGTCACGAAGCTGGAAGCAGAACCTGAACGTAGAGGCCCAGCTCGTCCGCTTCTCGCGCATGTCATCCAGCACCTCACAACGGTTCTGATATGGGAGGGGGTTCTTTTCGGGCGCTAACTAATCTTCTAGTTGATCGTCCCACACGTGGAGCCGCCATGCCGCCACGTCCCTCCAGCACGTTGACCGAAGCCGAACTTAGACTGATGAAGATCCTTTGGCGGCGCGGCGAGAGTTGCGTCGCCGACCTGGTTCGGGCCATGCCCGCCAGTGAGCCACTCGCGTACAACTCGGTTCTGACGACCATCCGCATTCTCGAGCAGAAGGGTTACGTGGAACATCGCCAGGAGGGGCGCGCCTTCCTTTACACGCCCATCGTCGTTGAACATGAAGCGAGCCGGTCTGAAGTACGGCGCATCCTGGGTCGTTTCTTCGGCAACTCGCGTGAACGCCTGCTGCTTTCGCTGCTCGGTGACGATGACATCTCCGCAGACGAGCTGGAGCGCTTGAAACAGGCCATAGCCGCAGCCGAGGCTGAATCTGCCCGGGCCGCCCGCAGTGATGTCCCACGCCTGCCTGCTTCCAGCAACGCCTCTACGAGGGGGAGGCGAGCATGAGCCTTCACCTGCTGCCCATCGATGACCTGGCCGCGTCGACGCTGGTTGCAGACGCGTGGCAGGGAGCTTTGCTGACGCTCGCCGCCGCGCTCGCTCTGCGGTTGTTGCCGCGCATCTCTGCCGCCGGGCGCTTCTGCGCGTGGGCGGCGCTGTTTGTGATTCTCATTCTGCTGCCTTTTGTCCAGCGTCCACACGCGGGTGCAACCGGATCCGGCATTCACGTGTCCTCGTGGTGGAGCGTAGTAGTCGCGCTGCTGTGGGCCTCGGTTTCTCTGCTGCGAGCCGCTCAACTTGCCCACGCATTCCTGCTCCTGAGAACGTTTTCCCGCAGAGCCCGGCCGCTGCTTACTCTGCCTCCCTCAGCAGCTCGGAACGCGCCGCTTTGTCTTTCCTCCGACGTGTCGCGCCCCAGCGTGGTTGGTTTCTTCCGTCCTAAAATCCTCATCCCGGATGCTCTCTACGCGCGCCTTGCCCCGGCCGAACTCGAGCACATCCTGCTTCATGAACAGCAGCATCTTCAACGCCGCGATGACTGGCTCAATTTGTTGCAGAAGATTGGTCTGGTTCTCTTTCCACTCAACCCTGCGCTGCTGTGGGTAGAACGCCGTCTATGCCTGGAGCGCGAACTGGCTTGTGATGAAAGCGTTCTCGCCCACACCGGCGCGCCCGAGTCGTACGCGCGCTCACTCGTCTCACTGGCGGAACACACCCTCCTCGGTCGCCAGTTCTCGCTGGCTCTGGGTGCCTGGGGACACCGTTCCGAACTGACGCGCCGCGTGCATCGTATTCTGGCTGGCCACACACCGACGCTGAGCCCGCGCCTCGCCACCACTGCGCTTGCCCTACTCTGCACAGGTCTGGCCGGGGCTGCAGTGGCGCTTTCGCGCTCGCCCCGTCTCATCTCTTTTACCCAGCGCGCACAGCCTGCTTACGTCACCGCCGCGAATACCATTGCGCAGCGGCGATCTCAGCCCGCGCACCTGGAGCTGACGAGCAGCGTTGAGCGCACACACTTCGCGTCCCCGAAACTAACATTTGAGCCGGCTGTGATGCATGCGGGGCCGCGCGTTTCAGCGGCTGCTCGTGGAGGCCGACGCAAAGAAGTGTTGCGTAAACTCACCGCACCTCACACTCTGCTCGCCTCCTATGCCGTACCCACTGACATGCGCCTATATGCGACAAAACCGCAGCCGCTTGCGCTTGAGAGCATAGCGCTACAGAATTGGGAGTACACGACCCAGTCCGGGGCCGAACTCCCCAACCGTTTGCGGCCGAGCTTTAGAGTTCGCGCTCTGCAGGCAACAAACCCTCAAAGCGGACAGAAAAATTCCTCCGCATTCGTCGTTACAGTGTTCACGTCCTTCACAGCTTCGCCCGCGTATGCCACCGTTCGTGTGCCGAACGGCTGGATCGTTATCCAACTCTAGCTTCCACGCAATCCACTTCACGGAGAACCAACATGTCTGCTTCAACTAATCCATTAGTTTCTCTCTCAAGCAAACCGCGCAGCTTCTATGCGGCGACTCTCTCTTCTGCGGCGGCTCTCGCCCTGGGCGGTGCCCTGGTCTTCCAGCACGGGATCAACGTCCACGCTGCCAACACGACTCCCGCGCAACTGCCCGACTCCTCCGTGAGCCCCTTGCTGTCGCTCGATCAGGCCGTTGAAAATGTTGCCCAGCGAGTCTCGCCTTCAGTCGTCAACATCGCTGTCACCAGCCGCGTCAGTGCGCAGGATGCCTCAGACCACCAGGATGGTCAGCAGGACGGTGGCCCGCAGCAGCAGCAGGGAGGTCCCAGCCAACTGCCGCCCGGCTTCGCGCAGTTCTTCGGCCAGATGGGCGGCGGAGCGCAGATGCAGCCGCAGCAGCCGCAGATTGAGCACGGCATCGCTTCGGGCGTCATCATCTCGCCCGACGGCTACATCATCACCAACAATCACGTCGTGCAGGGCGGCATCAACATGAAGGTCACGCTCAAAGATCGCCGCATCTTCAATGCGCATCTGGTGGGCACCGACAAGATGACCGACATCGCGGTCATCAAAATCGACGCCACCAACCTGCCGACCATACCCTGGGGAGATTCAGCCGCGCTCCAGCCCGGTGAAAGCGTTCTCGCATTCGGCAGTCCTTTCGGCTACTTCCAGAATTCAGTCACGCGCGGGATCGTCTCCGCTGTCAATCGCGGCAATCCCTACTCGAATGACGCGCGCAAACCGGCCAGCTTCATCCAGACCGATGCGGCTATCAACCCCGGCAACTCCGGCGGCGCGCTGGTCAACGCTCACGGCCAACTGATCGGCATTCCCAACTCGATTGTCACCAACTCGGGTTCGTTTGCGGGCGTAGGCTTTGCGATCCCTTCGCAGATCGCGCGCAACATCGCCGAACAACTGATCAAGCACGGCAAGGTGGAGCACGGTTATCTGGGTATCAGCATGAACGATGTGCTGCCCGATAACGCGCACTTCTTCAAGCTGAAAGACGCCACCGGGGCTATCGTCGGCCAGGTCACGCCCGGCTCACCCGCCGCACGCGCCAACATTCAGGCAGGCGATGTGATCGTGCAGCTCAACGGGCATCCCGTCGACAACGCGAGCGCGCTCCAGGTCGCAGTCAGCGAGGATGAGCCGGGCCAGCACATCGCGCTCGGTATCATTCGCAACGGCAACCCACAGACGGTGGATCTGACCGTCGGGCGCTATTCGGCGAACGGCTCTCAACTCGCGGCCAACGACGGCTCCGACGCTTCCGGCTCCGCGCAACCTGGCAAGCTGGGGGTGGCCGTCGCTAACCTCACACCCGACATGCGCCAGCAGCTTCAGCTTCCGCAGCAGGTGCAGGGCGTAGCCATCGAAAACGTCCGTCCGTCGAGTCCCGCCGAAGACGCCGGTCTGCAACCCGGCGACGTCATCCTTGAGGTCAACCGCCAACCTGTTACCTCTGCCCAGCAGTTCGCTTCGCAGATTCACAGCAGCCGGGCCGGCGATGGATTGCTTCTCCGTGTGTGGTCGCATGGAAACGCCGGCTTTATCGTCGTGCGCCCCGACAGTAACGTCAACAGTCAGAGCGGCATGTAAACGCGTCAGCGAACGCAAACGACGGTGCAGTGCGGACGCTCTCGCACTGCACCGTCATTCGTTTGTCTCCGCTGAATTCTGGAAACAAGGTAGTAAGTGAATGTAGACAGGCTCTTCCGTCTTCTGGTTGTCATTCCCGAAGGGAATCTGCGTTTCTTCTGCTGTTTCCCGGTTCTCTACACCCTGTTAGCCGAACTACTGCCCACCAGCTTCTACTGCCGGTAGCCGTCGCGTCCTTGCAGGTGCTCTATGGCGCGGCGGTAGCCTTCACGGAATGCTGCGCGATAATCCCCGTCCAGCGAATGCGGAACATCATGCGGGTGGCGATAGTTCTCACGGTTATTGGGGTTGGGACGCCGGCGATTGCCAAAATCCTTGCGGGCTCCGTCCATCCCTTCGCGGTAGCCGCGCAGTTGAATATCACTGTAGCCGCGCGGCGCCGAGTCCCATCCGTCTTGCTCATCGTGGCGGACGCGGTCGTCTCGATCCTGTCCATACCCGTGCGCCGGAGCGTACCCGTAAGCGCCCGGCTGGTTCGATGCAAACTGAGCCTGGGCCACGCAAGCGCCTGTGCTCAACGTCAACGCCACCGACAATGCAGATGCTGCAATTCGTGTCACTCTCATAGCCAATCCTTTCCACACCTCAAGTTAGGAGTAGGTCGCAGGCACCTATAGTTGCTTCCGGCCGCTGCTTTGCAGGGCGAGGCTGCGGATTTGCAACTACCTACTTTGGGCGCCTAGCGAGTCCCTGGGTAGGGATTCGCCTGCAGCTGCTGCACGCCCTGCAAATACCCCTGGCGGAAAGCGATGCGGTAAGCCCTCATAGCCTCCCGCGGGACATCATCCGGACGTCTATACTCATCGCGATTCATCGGCGTCGCGTTGCGGTGGTTCTGGAAATCCTTGAACGCTCCGTTGTAACCATCGTGATAGCCCCGGTCCTGAAAGCGCTGATACTCCCCCTGGTGCCCGTTCGAGCGATAACCATCATCAGCGTCACCGTCGCCGTATCCGCCCTGGTACTGCGTCTGCTGTCCGTTCCAGTAGCCCAGCTGCGGAGCAGACCCACCCTGCGCGACAGCAGAGCTGGTGCCCGCCGCTAACGCACACGCGAGTGCGGAGATTGCAAAATATTTGAGCGTCATGGCGCATCCTCCCGACATTTCTTGCAAGCGGCCATTGGTGCAGCCACTCTACATCGGAATAAAACCCGCCACCGTCCCGCGAGTTGCGTGCAAACATCAGCGACTTCTACACCGGTGACGGGTTGCGCTCGCCAAACTGTATTTGATGCCAGTACGGATACGCCTTCGGCTGCTCGCTTGCGTTGTCCAGCCGCGCGATTTGCTCAGCCGAAAGCTTCCAGCCCACTGCGCCCAGATTGGCCCGCAGCTGCTCTTCATTCCGAGCCCCGATGATGAGCGTGGATACCGTAGGCCGTTGCAGCAGCCAGTTCAGCGCAATCTGCGGCACCGTCTTCCCCGTCTCCTTCGCCACCTTGTCGATTGCCTCCACCACGCGGTAGAGATACTCTTCGGGAACCTGCGGCCCCGCATCCGCGACGCTCTGAGTCTTCAACCGGCTCTGCTCTGGAATGCCTGTCTCCCGCCGGATTTTGCCCGTCAACCGGCCCCAACCCAGCGGCGACCAGACCAGCGCGCCCACACCCTGGTCAAGCGCAAGCGGCATCAACTCCCACTCGTAATCTCTGCCTACGAGCGAGTAGTACACCTGGTGCCCCACATACCGCGCCCACCCATACCGTTCGCTCACCGACAGCGACTTCATCAGGTGCCATCCGGAAAAATTCGAGCACGCAATGTACCGGACCTTGCCTTCGCGCACCATCTTGTCGAGCGTATTCAGCGTCTCCTCGACTGGTGTGGTGGCATCGAACGCATGCAGGTGGTACACATCCACGTAGTCCGTCCCCAGCCGCTTCAAACTGCCCTCGAGCGCCTGAATCAGGTGATAGCGGCTCGAACCCACATCGTTGGGGCCCTGACCCGAACGGAACGTAGCCTTGGTGGAAATCAGCACATCCTTGCGCTTGCGGCTGGCCAGCGCCCTGCCTAGCGCCTCCTCGCTGCCGCCGCCTGAATAGACATCGGCGGAATCGAAAAAGTTCAGCCCCGCATCGAGGCAAATGCCGACAATCCGGTCCGCCTCAGCATCCGAGGTCTTGCTCCAGGCTTCAAAGAACTCCCCCCGCGTTCCCAGCGTGCCCGCACCAAAGCAAAGCTCCGGCACCTTCAACCCCGACCGCCCCAACTGTCTATATTCCATCGGCTAATCTCCTCACCGTTTAGGATGCCCCTGACCGGGCAAGAACGCAGATCACCTCTTTCGCGCCCGCAACCCGTAAGATGGTTCCACGCTTTGTCACTTCTTTGCACCCAAGGACACCTGTGCGCTCTCTTCCGCTGGTCGCTCTTTCGCTCTTTGCTCTTCCGCTGTCTGCTGCGGCGCAGACTTCTTCTGCACAGACGGTTCGCCAGACCGACGTGGCCAACGCAGTGGAGCGTACGCAGAAAGCTGCGCCCGCACCTGAGCCCACCCTTTACATCCGCGCCGGCCATCTGTTCGATTCTGTCAGCGGAAAAATGCGCGACCATG
>JAABUJ010003529.1_pt1 | contig 17466 bp, 18 predicted proteins | sample 5559131 | NCBI WGS metagenome assembly JAABUJ01 (sample SAMN10711875, study PRJNA513366) | rock metagenome | isolation source: Antarctica rocks | place: Antarctica: Victoria Land, Mt New Zealand nord | collected 2016-01-07 | reverse complement strand
GCGTTCCCGCACGAACGCCGACACCCCCACCACCACCAAACCCCGGACAACCGCACGCCACATGCCCTCACCGTGACAATCCCGGCAAAATCAGCTCACCCTCCCAGCGAATCGGTGACTTCAGGCTTAGTGCAGCACCAACACGAGCACGACGATCACCAGCAGGATCGCCATCCCGCCCGCAGCCAGCGGCCAGGACTGGCGCCAGAACTCAGGCTTGGCGCGATCACGCGTGTAGCGACCCTCGGGCGGCTCGCCGACCCAATCGTCGTCATCGTCGTAGCCGGGCATCATGAACTGCTCTACCCGCACGAGGCTTCCCTCAGGCACAGCTCGCCAGGTCGTTAACCTCTTCCCGCGGTGCCAGAACCGCCTTCGCACATCGCCCGGCGCGAGCGCCGCCGCGCCCAGCTGCGTCGCCGCCGGCTGACCGCGGCCGGAACGCTGGCGCTGGTCGTGCTCCTGGCCATCGTCGCCTTTGCGGCCACCAGCGGCAGCGTGCCCACTCGGCGCGGGGGCGGGAGCGCGTCGGGCAGCGGCAGGTCTCAGGCGAACGGAGGCGTGGTCCGGCCGGCGGCGGCCAGCGGCTCCCGGGAGCGCGCGGAGTCCCGCGCAGTGGGGCGGTTGGCGCGGTTCGGGCTGCCGGTCTACTGCGCGGGCCCCCGCGGGAACGCGGTCGCCTTCACCTTCGACGATGGCCCCGGGCCCTACACCCACTATGCGCTCAAGAAGCTCCGCCAGGCCCACGAGCGGGCCACTTTCTTCGCCGTGGGCCGGAGCATCGACTACTTCCCCGGCTACCTCGTGCGGGAGCTGCGGGTGGCAGTGATCGGCGACCACACCTACACCCATCCGGTGCTGACCGGGCTCTCGCCCGCCGCCGCGGAGTCGGAGATTGCCCGCACGGCGCACAAGATCCAAGCCCAGACCGGCCAGCCCGTCGAGCTCTTCCGCCCGCCCTACGGCGCCCGCAACGCCAGCATCGACGCCACCGCCCGCCGCCTGGGGCTGCTGGAGATCCTCTGGAACGTGGACTCGGCCGACTCGCTGGGCGCCAATTACGCGGGAATCACCCGCAACGTGGAGGCGGGGATGCATCCCGGCTCGATCATCCTCATGCACGAGAACCGGGGGCAGACGATCCGGGCGCTGACCACGCTGCTCCCCGAGCTCCGTCGCCGTCATCTTCGCTCGGTCATGCTTCCGCAGCTGCTGAGCGCCGATCCTCCCTCGCTGGCGCAGCTGCGGGCGGGCCCCAATGGGTGCGGCGGGAGCGTCCTGCACGGAGGCGGCGGATAGGCCAGCGGGGTTGGTTCAGGATTGCGGCTGGCGCTCCTCCAGGTCGATCCAGACGCCATCTGCACGGCGGAGCCGTGCGCGGTCAACTCTCCGACCATCCCCGAGTGCAGCTCAATCACGATCTCCGCGCCGTCCTGCGCAGTAGCGGTCAGGTTCTTGTCGCCGTAGAAGATCTTCTTCTTGTCGACGACCTCGCCGTCGATCAGCAGGCGGGCCTCGTTCAACACAATTGAGCTTCCTGTCGAACTCAAGTCCTACGTTGTGGTTGTCGTAGGCCGCGCCGTAACGCGTTGTCTCTCCAAGGCCCTTCTTGTAATCGCTTCTCATCGTTCCTCCCGATTCGTTCCGTTAGGACGGCTAACCGAACATATATGGGGCGTCCGCGTGATCCATCCATCGACCGTGCCGTGGTCGACGCGTGCGTAGAGCTGCTCGACGAGGTGGGCCGCCATCGCCTGAGCCGCGAGCAGATCGCTCGTCGGGCGGGAGTGAGCCTTCCCGCGATCAACCGGCGTTTTGACAGCGTTGACGACATCCTGCTCGCCGTCGCCACCACACCGATGTACGAACCACACGCGGTGCCGGGTGTCGACTCGCTCCGCTCATACCTGATCATGTCGCTGACCCGGGCGGCGCGCACGTTCGCGGGAACGCGTTATCGCCGAGCCGTGAGCGAGCTGCTGGCTGCGGGCGCGGGTGACGAGCGGATCCAGCGGGCGCTGCAGAGCACCCTTGCCGATCTGCGGGTCGGGGGACTTGGCTGGGTCGAGTGGGCCCGCGAGCGAGGGGAAGTCGATCCCGAAGTCGACGGGAAGACGTTGCTAGACCTGGCCAGCGGCGCGGTGTACTACCGGCTGCTGTGGCGCGGCGAAGCGATCACCGAGGACGAGGTAGAGCCGCTGGTGGACCTGATCCTCGCGGGCGCGGCCAAGCCTTCACGGAGCGCAGTCTGTGCGACGTCCATGGGGCTCGCGGATCGCTGAGAGTGCGGTAGTTCCGAGTGCGATCCTATCCGAGGCCGACTATGCGGTCACGAAAACGAACTGAACGCGACCCAATGGAGGCGCGCTGGCTAGAAGGTCCACAGGCCTGAGGGGCAGAGGGTACAACTGCACAAGGATGGGGGACGCGGGCGACGCTCGTGCGTTTGTACCCCGCAGAGGCGCACAAGTGCACACCCAGCGCGGTAGCGGGGTGTCACTGTGCACTTCGCCCCCACAACCACTCCGCTCGCCCCCAGCCGGGTGGCGGTAGACCCGGCGGCGGGCGGTGGTCGAGGGCCCGCCTCAAGGGAGCCTTCCCGCCCAGCGTGCCGCCGCCGCCATCGCCACCCCGATCAGCACCAGCCCCCCCACGGCAAAGGCCACGGTCACGTCCCGTTGGCGGGTGACGGTGCCGAGCTGGCTGGACAGCCCGCGATAGATCGTCTCGAGCTCGTCGGCGCGCTGGGCATTGAACGTGCGCCCGCCGGAGAGCCTGGCGATCTGCGCCATCAGCTGCGGATCGGGCGGGACCGGGATCGACGGGGTCAGGGGATCGGGGCTGGAGAGCACTCCGTCCGGCGTGCCGAGAGCCACGGTGTAGATCGGGATCCGGTCCTGGGCCGCCTGGCGAGCCACCGCCGTCACCTCCTCGCCGGTGTTGGCGGCGCCGTCGGAGAGGAGCACGATCGCCGAGGGTGGGTGGCCGCGCTGAGCGCCGTGGAGCAGCGTCAGCGCCAGCGCCAGCGCGTCCCCGGTGGCGGTGGCGCCGATTGCCGCCTGGTTGTCGAGGATCGCCCTGGCGGCGCGGTGGTCGGTGACCGGCGCCTGGACTGCGTCCGGCGAGCTTCCGAACGCCACCGCCCCCACCCTGACCGTCCCCGGCAGCCCGTCGATGAAGGTGTCGGCGGCGTGCACTGCCGCCGACAGGCGGGTTGGCTGCACATCGGTGGCGGCCATCGAGCCGGAGTGGTCGCTGACGAGCACCGTCGAGGCTTCCTGCACCGGGGTGTGGACCGCCACGCGGGGACGCGCCAGCGCCGCGGCCAGCGTCGCCACCGCGGCCAGCAGCAGCGCGCCGGGTAGGCGCCGGCGCCAGGCCGGAGCGCCGGCGAGCGCCAGCTGCGCGGTGGCCGCCGCCGGAAAGCGGACGGCGTAGCGGCGCCGGCGGCGCCGCACGCCGCGCTGGGCGGCAAGGAGGACCGGGACCAGCGCCAGCGCCAGCAGCCACCACGGCGAGGCGAAGCTCATCTCAGCGCGCGTCCGAGCACCGTCAGCCAGTCCTCGGCCGTGGACAGCGTGACGTGTTCGATGCGCAGGCGGCGGAGCTCGGCGTCCAGCCGGGCACGCCGCTCACGCTCGAGCCCCGCAAAGCGCTCCCGCAGCCGCGGGCTGGACGTGTCGATCTCCACGTGCGCGCCAGTCTCGGGGTCGACCAGCGACAGATGGCCGGCCGCGGGCAGCTCCGCCTCACGCGGGTCGAGGACCTCCACCGCCAGCACCGAGTGGCGGACCCGGAGCGAGCCCAGCGGGCGCTCCCACCCGTCCTGGTCGCGGAGGTCCGAGACCACCACCACCAGACCCGGCTGAGCGGCCAGCCGGTCGACCCGCGCCAGCGCGTCCGCGAGCGCGCCCGCGTCGCGGCTGCCGTCGGGCAGCACCCCCTCCCTGAGCAGACCCCGCAGCGCCACGATCCCCGGCTTGGCCCCGCGCGGGGGCAGCACCCGGGGGCGCTCGGTGCCAAAGGCCACCGCCGCCAGGCTCCCAGCTCGGCGCACCGCGATCCGCCCGAGCGCCAGCGCCACTCCCTCGGCGACGTCGGACTTCAGCCGCCGCTCGGTGCCGAACGCCATCGAGGGGGAGACGTCGATGAGGATCCACGTCGTCACCGCCCGCTCGGGCACGTGCAGGCGAACGTGCGGCTGGCCGGTGCGGGCGCTGGCCGCGGCATCGAGGTGGCGCACGTCGTCGCCGACCTCGTAGGGCCGCAGCTGGGCCAGCTCCATGCCAAGGCCGATCCCCGCTGCCCGCCGGTCGCCTGGCAGCGTGCGCGCCACCAGCCGGTTGACCCGCAGCTCCAGCGCGTCGATCAGCGCCCGCGGCATCGTTCCCGGTCCCTGCCGGGCCGCAGGCGGTTCCAGCCGCGTGGCGCTCACGCCCGCCGCAGCCCCCCCGCGGCGGCGGAGCCCATCAGCTCGCCGCCGCGCGGCTCGGGCACGGCGCCCAGCACCTTGTCGATCAGCCCTTCCACGGTGACCCCGTCGCTGAGCGCGTCGTAGGAGAGCACAATCCGGTGGCGCAAGACATCCGGAGCCAGGTCCCGGATGTCCTCGGGGGCCACGTGTCCGCGCCCGCGCAGCAGCGCCAGCACCTGCGCGGCGGCGACCAGCCCGATCGGACCGCGCGGACTGGCGCCGAACTCGATCAGGCCGGTGAGCTCGGCGAGGCCGTAGCGCGCGGGGTAACGGGTGGCGTCGGCCATGGCCACCGCATAGCCGATCACGTCGCGGTCGACCAGCACCGTGCGTGCGGCCGCGCCGTGGCGACGCAGCCCCTCCAGAGTCAGGCGCTCCTGCACGCTCACCGGCTCGGCGAGGCTGCGCCCGACCACAGCGGCCTCCTCCCCGGGGCTGGGGTAGTCGACGAGCAGCTTCATCAGGAAGCGATCGACCTGCGCCTCGGGCAGCGGGTAGGTGCCTTCGGACTCGATCGGGTTCTGGGTGGCCATGACGATGAACGGTCGCGGCACCGGGAAGCTCGTGCCGCCGATCGTGACCTGCTGCTCCTGCATGACCTCCAGCAGCGCTGACTGGACCTTGGCCGGCGCCCGGTTGATCTCATCGGCAAGTAGGAAGTTGCTGAACACCGGGCCGAGCTCGGTGTCGAAGCCGCCGGTAGCCGGCCGCAGGACGCGGGTTCCGACGAGGTCCGCCGGAACGAGGTCCGGCGTGAACTGGATGCGGCTGTAGGAGCCCCCGAGCGCCGCCGCGAGCGTCTTCACCGTCAGCGTCTTGGCCAATCCCGGGACGCCCTCCAGGAGGACGTGGCCGCCCGCCAGCAGGCTCACCAGCAGCCGCTCGAGCATGGCGTCCTGGCCGACGATCACGCGCTTGACCTCGTGCAGCGCCTCTGCGAGCGCGTCGCGGGCCTGGCGCCGCTGCACTTCGGTGTCGCCGTCGTTGTTCATCGCTTCCTCTCTGTCTGGGATCTACAGGGGGATAAGGCGGCCGAACCAGTGCAGCGACAGGGCGCTGCCCAGCACCAGCAGGGCCAGTCCCGCCCCGGCGAAGCTCGCGCTGATCTCCCGTCGGACCTGCTTGTGGCCGAGCTGCCGCGCGAGGTGGGCGTAGACCGCGCTCAGGCTCCCGGCACTCTGGGCGGTGAAGGCCCGCCCGCCGGAGAGCTGGGCCAGCTGGGCTAGCTGGGCGGAGCTGACCGGGACCGGCACCTGCCCGGCGGCATGCCGGCGCCTGACCGGGATCGTCCCATGGGGCGTGCCCACCGAGACGGTGTAGATCGGGATCCGCTGGACGGCAGCCTGGCGGGCGGCGGCCTGCGGATCGGCGCCGGTCGTGGAGGTCCCGTCGGAGATCAGCACGATCGCTCCCGGCGGGCGCTTGCCGGCGGCACCGCGAAGGGATTGCAGGGCGGTCACGGAGGCGTTGATCGCGTCCCCGATCGCGGTGTGGCCGCCGGCGTGAAGCTGCGTGAGGGCCGCGCGTGCCAGCGTTCGGTCGGCCGTGGGTGACTGGAGCACCACCGGTCGCTGGTTGAACTCCAGCACCCCCACCCTGATCGTGGCCGGCACGGAGGCTGTGAAGCGCCTGGCGGCGTCCTGCGCCGCGCCCAGGCGAGAGGGCGGCACATCGGTAGCCGCCATCGAGCTGCTGACGTCGTCGGCCAGCATCACCGCGCCCTCGGACACGGAGACCGCGACGCTCCGCTGAGGGCGCGCCGCCGCCACCACCAGCGCCGCGAGGGCGCCCGCCAGCGCCACCATCGGCGCATGGCGCCGCCAGCCCGGCCGGCGCGGGGCCACCGATGCGATCAGCGCCGACGAGACGAAGGCCTGGGCGGCGAGCGCGCGCCGTCGCTGGGCCGCGCGGTAGCGCCAGGCCAGCGGCAGGATCGCCAGCAGCGCCAGCAGCACCAGCGGCGCCGCGAAGCTCACGGCGAACCGGCGGGCTTGGCGCTCAGCTTGACGCGGATCGTGAGCGTGGCCGAGCGGCGCAGCGCCTCGATCTCGACGCTGTCCCCCGCCTGCAGGGCTGCGATGGCCTCGGTGACGTCGACCGGGGCCGCCACCGGGCGGCGCTCGATCTGCGTGATCACGTCACCAGAGCGCAGGCCGGCGCTCGCCGCCGGTCCGCCGGACGACACGCCGGTGATCACGACCGCGCCGGTGGGGAGCACGCCCAGCCGCACCCCGATCCATCCGGGAGTCCCGCTGACCGCAGCCGGGGTGGAGGCACCCGGGCCCACCAGCCGCCCCAGCCCGTAGGCGCCGGCGACGACGATCGCCACCACCGCCAGCACGATCAGCCCGGTGCGGGTCTGAACCCGACTGGGCCGGGCGCCGGCCAGGCGTCGCGCCAGCACCGCCAGGCGCCGCGCCAGCGCAGAGAGCCACGGCGCCGGGAGCCGCACCGGCCTCGCCGCTGGGGTCGGCTCCGGCTGATCCGGCGCGGCCTGAGGTGCGTCAGTGGCGGCCAGCCGGCGCTCGCGCCCCCGCGCCGCCGCTTCGGACTCCTGTTCCCACTCGCCTGACCACAGGTGCTTTGGCGCGGTCATGGACCGAGAGCGTACGTGGCAGGGGTGAGAGCCGCTTAAGAACCGAGCGCGGGCTCGGAGCGCAGCCTCCAGACCCCGTCGAAGCCGATGTGCTCCTCCTCGGCCACGTACCCGAGACGCTCGCGCGCATCCTCGATCTCGATGTCGCATACCGCCGCCACCTCGGCGCTGGCCAGCGGCTCCCCGGCCCACTGCAGGACCTCCCGTACGTCCTCGGGGTCCGCGCGGCGCTCCGCCTGGGGGTAGAGGTTTGCGATCACCACCTCGTAGGCGGCCAGCGGCTGGAACCCGGGCACCGCCAGGCGCACCTCGTCGTCGGTCCGCTCGATCTCATACGACGGGCACGTGTAGCGCCGGCCGTCGTCGGTCTCCGCGAGCTTGTGCGAGAGCGCCAGCGCGCGCGGCAGCGGGTTCCGTGACCGCTTCAGGTCCTGCTGCAGCAGCTCCTCCGTGCCCTCCTCCTGACACCACTCCCGCAGCTGCTCGGCCTCCAGGCCGGCGCGGAGGGCAGCCTCGTCGAGCGTGTCGGAATCGTCGAGCAGCCAGCCTGAGAAGTGCAGGATCCGCAAGGCCCGCAGCAGCGCCCGTTCACGCTCGGGGGCGTGCCGGCGGACGGCCACCATCGCCCGGCATGCGGGCACGCTGGCGGCCATCCGCGGCCGGGGCGAGGAGTCGATCGGCATGTGGTGCTGGTGAGCCAGGCGCCGGAATGAAGACGCCTGGCGCTCGGGCGTGAAGCCCTTCTCCTCGTAGTCTCGGGGATCCTCGCTCAGCCCCACCATGCACAGCTCCCAGCTCAGCCGGTCGCCGTAGAGCCAGTCCAGCCGGCGGCGAGCCGGCTCGGCTGACCACGCGAACGGGCAGGCGGGATCGGTGAACTCGACGATCTTCAGCGGCTCATCCACGTTTGCCTTTCTCTAGGTCCTCAGTAGTGGTCCTGCACGTTGATGCGCCAGCCGGCGGTGTCCGAACCCGGCAGCACCCTGACCTGGTAGAGGCCCGGACCTGCGCCTGAGCTCGCGGATCTGGCTGCTGCCGTCGCTCAGGTCGAACCCGTCCACGGTCTGCCCGCTGCGCAGGGCGATCACCCGCGCGCTCGGCCCCGAGCAGAAGAACACGAACGTGCACGTGCCCTGGTCATGCTGTACACGAGCCGCCAGCGCCGGCCGCGAACGCGGAAGGCCACCGAGCGGCCGGCGGTCTGCCCGGAAAGGGAAGTCACCTCTCGCCAGCGCGGCGTCGAGGCCGTCACGACCTGAACCGTCGTGCCCGAGCGCACCGAGGCGGGGGCGCCGGGTGCCTGCGAGACCTCGACCCCCGGCGCCACCGTCACGCTGGGGGCGCTGCTGAGCTCCGCCCGCAACCCGGCGCGAGTCAGGCGGCGGGTCACCTGCGCGGCGCTCAGTCCGCGCAGGTCGGGGACCTTCACGTGCCCGGGCGCGAGCGCGATCGCCCCCGCCACCAGTCCGAGCGCCAGCGCCAGCACGAGTGCGAACAGCGCCAGCCGCTGGCGCCGCTCGGGCGGGTTGAGGTTGCGTCGCGGGGACATCGGATTCCCGATGCGGGTGCGCCGGGCGCCGGGCGCCGCGGAAGCTCCCCATGCGGCCCGCCACCGGGCAACTCCGCCGCGTCCGCGGCGGGGTCGCCGACTCGCCTCACGCCGCAGCAAGCCAGCGCCGCCGCCATCTCGGCCCCGTCGCGATAGCTCTCACCCGGCGCCTTGCAGGGCGCGCTCCACCACCTCTGCCAGGTCCGCCGGTACAGCGCCGGGCAGCGGCGGCGGCGGGTCGCCAACGTGGCGCAGCGCCAGCTCCACGGCGGAGTGACCGTCGAAGGGCGGCTGCCCGGCGAGCATCTCGTAGAGCACCACGCCGACGCCATAGACGTCGGTGGCCGGGGAGATCGCACCGCCGCGAGCCTGCTCGGGAGCCATGTAGCGGGGCGTGCCGGCGATCGTGGCGGCGCCGTCGCTGCTGCCCTTGGCCAGCCTGGCCACGCCGAAGTCGCCGACCTTGATCCTCCCGTCACGGGAGATGAGCACGTTCTCCGGCTTGACGTCACGGTGAACGACTCGCCCCGCATGCGCCCGGGCCAGGGCCCGGCACAGCTGCAGGGCGATGCCCCGGGCGGTGGCCGGGGCCAGTCGTCCGCGCTGCAGCCGCCCCGCCAGGCTCTCCCCGTGCACCAGCGCGGCGACGTAGTAGAGGCCCTCTGCGGCCACCCCGACGTCGAAGATCTGCACGATGCCGGGATCGCTGATCGAGGCCAGCAGCTGTACCTCGCGCTCGAAGCTCTTGACCCACTCGGGATCCTCGGCCCACCATGGCTTGATCACCTTCACGGCCACCGCCCGCGCCAGCCAGCGATCCCGGCCGCGATATACGCGCCCGAAGGTCCCCTCGCCGATCAGCTCGTGGAGCTCGTAGCGATCCTGGAGGGCGATCCCTGAGAGATCGGGGGCGGCGGGCATGCGCTGGTCGGTCAGCCGAACGCGGGGGAGCGCAGCCGGTCGTCGATCGCGCCGACGGTGAGCGCGTAGACGGCGTGCGTCGCGATGCTCGTCAGCAGGTATCCGCGCGGCCATCGCCACGGCGGTGGGGTCCGCCCCAGCAGCGGGAACATCGTCATCGTGGCGCTCAGCAGCGTGGCGGCGAAGGCCAGCGTGGCTGCCGGCTCACGCAGGGGGCGCTGGAGCAGGCCGTGCCAGATCCCGAACGCCGAGCCGTAGCTCCACCGGAGCGCCAGCCCCAGCTCCTGCTCCTCGGTAGCGCTCGCCGAGGGGAGGTGCAGGATGTTGGCGACGATCTCGCCGGGCACGAGGCTGTCGTCGTAGTCCAGTGGCCCCGAGACGCGCGGACGCAACCGATGCTCCAGCCGGTAGGCGAGCGTGAGGGCGGCGGTACCGGCGGTCCCGGCCGCGATGCTCCTCACCGGCCACGGGAGCGCTGCTGTGGGCGTACGTCGGAGCATGGCCGCAGACGATCTTAGATCGATCGTTGCCTGGGTTACCGAGGGGAGGCCGCGTGGGTAGGCGGCAAGCGTGCGCCGTGAGGTTCGCCTGCTCGCTCTGGTGGTGGTCCTCGTGGCCGGGCTCGCCACCGCGCACTCGCCGGCGGCCTCGGCCAGAACGGTATGGCTGTGCCGTCCCGGTCTGGCCCACGATCCTGCACCCCGGGCCTGGCCACCACGGTGTTCTCCCCCACCGGGAAGCGACTGCGAGTCGAGCATCCGCAAGCGGTGCGCAACCCGGCGATCGACTGCTTCTACGTCTACCCGACCGTCAGTGACCAGAAGACCACGCTGGCGAACTTCCACGTGGATCCGGTGGAGCGCTCGATCGCGCTCTATCAGGTGGCGCGCTACTCGTCACCCCGATCCACGGCGCCGGGAGGCCCAAGCCGAGCCCCGACGGCACCTGGGGCCTGCACCTGCTGGACGCGAACATCGACCTGGGCAACCTGCTGAGCATCGTGCAGTCCGAGGCGAAGGCCTACCTCAAGCGGTAGCCCGTGGCGGGCTCAGCGCTGCACGATCCTCGATCCCTGGCGGCGCTTCTCGACGTGGAGCTGCACCGGGATCCGCTGGCGCAGCTCGGCGACGTGGGAGATCACCCCTACGGCGCGACCACCCTCACGCAACCCGTCAAGCACGTCGAGGACGTCGTCCAGGGCGCCGTCACCGAGCGAACCGAAACCCTCGTCGACGAACAGCGTCTCCAGCCTCGTGGCTCCTGACTCCGCCGTGACGACATCGGCGAGGCCCAGCGCCAGCCCCAGGCTGGCCTGGAAGGTCTCACCGCCCGACAGGGAGCCCGGCGGGCGCTCCCGACCGGTCCACGCGTCCAGCACCTGTAGCCCGAGTCCGGCCTTGCGGCTGCGCCCCACGCGCACGTCGCAGTGGGCCAGCACGTAGCGCCCGCCCGACATGCGCTCCAGCCGACCCGAGGCGGCCTGGGCGATCTGCTCCAGCCGGGCCGTCAGCACGTAGGCCGCCAGCGGCATCCGCATCCGATTGGCCACCGAGCTGCCGTCGACGAGCCCCGACACCGAGCGCACCAGCCGCTGGCGCTCCGACAGCGGCGAGAGCGCCTGGAGGCGCGCCTCCAGGTCATCAGCCAGCGCCCGGAGCTCGCCGACCGTGCGCTCGGCGACGGCCTGGGCGCGCTGAGCCTCGGTCAGCTCCGCCTCGGCCTCGACCAGCGCCGCCTGCGCTCTACGCTCGTCGGCAGCCGGCTGGACCGCGGCGCCGACCAGCTCCGGGTCCTCGGTGAGCGCCCGCAGGCCCCGGTGCCGCTCGTCGTAGTCGCCGACCTGACGCTGCATCCGCTCGCACTCGGCGGACGCCAGCGCTGCGGCGAGGGCGTCCTCGGCAGAGACGAAGCCGCGGGTGAGCGCCGCTTCCCCGGCCTCGGCCGCGCGCTGCTCCGCCTCGCGCGCTGCCGCCCGGGCGCGCTCGAGCGCTTGGGCCGCATGGAACCAGTCCGTTGCCAGCGTCTCCAGGTGGCCCAGCCGCGCCGCGATCGTGGCAAAGCCATCCCGCGCCTCCCGCACCTGAGTAGCGGCTCGCCGCAGGTCCTCCTCCCGGCGGGCCAGGCCGGTGCGCAGGGCGGCGCTGCGCTCGGCGGCTTCGGTGGCCCACCGCTCGCCCTGCGCCACCCGGTCTACGTGCTCGGAGAGCGCCTGGTCGGCCATCGCCAGTCCCTCGGCGAGACGCTGCTGCTCGGCCAGCCTCACGTCGGCCGCGTGACCCGCCTGCGCCAGCTCCTCGGCCAGCCGTGCCCCCGCGATCGCCTGCACGCCGGCCAGCTCCCGGCGGAGCTCCGCGCCCCTCTCGCGCTCACGCTCGTGCTCCCGCGCGGCGACGTCCAGCTGCTGTTGCAGGTCCTGCTCGTGCGTGGCGTCGACCCGCTGCCCGGCCTCGTGCCGCGCCGGTGCCGGATGCTCCGTCGCGCCGCACACGCGACAGGGCTGACCCTCGCCGAGCTCACCGGCGAGCTCGGCAGCGATCCCCGCCAGCCTTCGCTCGCGCGCGTCCAGCCACCGCTGCCGTGCGGCCAGTTCCGCAGCCCGAGCGTCGGTGATGCGGTCCGCCGCCTGGCGCGCCTGCGCGAGCAGCTGATCGCGCCGCGTGGCGGCCTGGGCGCAGCGCGCGCTCTGGTCTTTGGCCTGGCGCAGTCCGGGCAGCGCGGCTGCCGCGGTGCGAGCGGCGTCGAGGTCCGTCTGGAGGCGCTCTCGCTCGGGGCCGGCGTCAGCGAGGCGGCGACGCTGCTCCTGCACGATGGCCACCGCATCCGCCAGCTCGTCCCGGCTCTGTGCGATCGCCCGCTCGTCCCGGGAGAGCCGTTCTTCGGACTCCGTCCAGGCGCGCGCCAGCACCGCCTGCTGGCGCAGCTCGGCGGCACGCTCACGGGCCTGCTCGGCACCGAGCTCCGGTGCCGCGGCCCCGGTCAGCTGGCCGCTGGCCTGCTCCACCGCTTCACGCGCTGTCCGCTCGGCGCGCAGCGAGGCCGCACGCGCCGCGCGCGCGGGCTCGGCCAAGAGCGCTGCCGGCTCCGCGCGGCGGGCGGCCTCGACGCGGAGCGCCGCCTGCTCGCGCTCGGGGCGCTGCGCCTCGTGAGCGACGAGCGCGGCCGTGGCGACGGCGTGGCGCTGCTGGCGCTCGGCCAATCCGCGCACCGCGCCCGCGTGTACCGCGGCCCGCTCCCGGGCCTGACACGCCGCGTCCCGGCGCCCGGCGGCCGCAGCCTCGCCGGCGTCGGCCAAGACTGTGCGCGCCCCGAGCCACCCGCGCAGGCACTCCGGCTCCCCGCGCCAGCCCTCGGGGGGCTCCTCGCCACAGACCTGCGCGATCCGTGAGGCGACGTCCCCCACCGTCTCGAGCCCCAGGCGCAGCTCGGTGTCGGCGAGGCGCCGCTGGTCGGCCAGCCAGGCCTCCGCGGCGGCATAGCGATCGGTGGCGAACAGCTGCTGGAGTATCTGCTCCCGCTCGTCGGTGGTGGCATGGAGGAACTTGGCAAAGGCGCCCTGGGGTAGCATCACCACCTGGCAGAACTGCCCGATGCTCAGGCCGAGCATCTCTGCCAGCTCGTGCTCCACGGCCTCGATCCGCTCGGCCAGGACCGCCCACTCACCTGCCTGTGTGCGCGCCTGGAGTACCGCCCGGGCCGGCTCCTCGGTCTTTCCCTCCCCGCGAACCTTGGCGCGCTCCTGCTTGGGCGAGCGAGTGATCCGCAACCGCCGGCCGGCCAGCGTCAGCTCCAGCACCACCTCGGTCCGATCCTCAGCCGCGCCGTGGTCGGAGCGCAGCCGGCCGGCCCCGTCACGGACCCCGGGGACGTGCCCGAAGAGCGCAAAGCAGATCGCATCCAGGATCGCGGTCTTGCCGGCGCCGGTCTCCCCCTGCATCAGGAACAGGCCGGCCTCGCCCAGCGCCTCAAAGTCGACCTCTTCGGTGCCCGCGAACGGCTGGAAGGCCGTCATCTGCAGCCGGTGCAGGCGCATCAGCGCTGAAGTTGGCGCGCCCGTCCCGCGTCGAGCGCCTCGCGCAGCAGGGCCAGCTCGTCCTCGCCGGCCTCCGAGCCGCGCACGTCGAGCACGAAGCGGGCCAGTACCTCCTCCTCGCTCAGACCGGCCAGTCGCTCGGCGTAGGAATCCTCGCCCGCCACCCGCTCTCCGCAGGGCCCGAACAGCAGGCAAACGGCGTGCGGGAACCGCCGCTGGAGCCGCGCCATCCCGTCGAGCGGACGGACGGGGTCGGTGAGCGTGGCCTCCACCCAGGCGCCCTCGTGTGGGCGCAGGACGGGGTCTGCCAGCAGCTCCTCCAACGTGCCGTGCAGGCGCGTCAGGGGGCGGGGCACGGGACAGGCCACGGTACTGGTGCGTGCCCGTCCGCGGCCGGGGAGATCGATGATCGTCGCCGACTTGACGTCTGCCGCCTCGGAGAAGGAGAGCGCCAGCGGCGAGCCCGCGTAGCGCCCGCCGGCGATCGCCTGCGGGCGGTGCAGGTGACCGAGGGCCACGTAGTCGGCCCCGTCGAAGAGCCGCGATCCAACCTGCCCGGCGCCTCCCACCGCCAGCTCACGCTCGCTGGCTGCGGTGCTCGCCCCGGCCACAAAGGCGTGGCCGACGACGACGCACGCGGTGCCCGCCGGGCGCGCGGCGAGGTCGGCGCGGACGCACGCCATCGCCGCCCGCAGCACCGCGTCGTGGCTGCGCTCCTGGCATTCGAGTGCCGCCGCGGTGAGGTCCGGCTCCAGGTAGGGGATGCCGTAGATCGCCGTCTGACCGAGGACGATCGGGCGCCCGCACTCGCGCGGATCGGTACGGAAGTGCAGCCCGGCCCGCTCCAACAGTCCCGCGGCGAAGCTCAGCCGCGGCGCCGAATCGTGGTTTCCGGAGATGACCACCACCTGGCGACCGTCCCCGGCCAGCTGCTGCAGCCCCTCCCCGGCCAGCGCCACCGCCTCCGCCGGGGGCAGGGCGCGGTCGTAGAGGTCGCCGGCGACCATCACCGCATCGACCCGTTCCTCACGCGCGAGGTCGGCGAGCCACGTCAGGAAGGCGGCTTGATGCTCCAGCAGCGAGGCCCCATGGAAGGAGCGGCCCAGGTGCCAGTCGGCGGTGTGCAGGAGGCGCATGGCCTTAACTCTGGCGCGCTCCTCGGACGGAAAGTTGCCGCTCAGCAGGGGAAGCGGCCCTGACAACGACAGAGCCGTCCCACCGGCGGCGGCGAGACGGCTCTGGCCCTACCTTCCCCTACCAGGGGGCTCTGGCTGCTTCAGGAGATGGTCCGGCAGTGGGAACACTGCGCTGAGGGGAGAGTTGCGCCACCCCCGGCTCGCTGCGCGCCTCGCCAGGTCCACAGCTCGAGCCACGCAATGAAGTCCTTTGCACGCCCGTGCGCCCCGCCGCGGGAATAACCTCAAACGGACCAGCCACGTTCGGAGGCGAAAGACGACGGAGATCCCAACGCTGTTCGTATGCCACGGCGATGACGGAGGCCCTCGGCTACATCCTTGCCGCCGCGTGCAGGAGGCACTCCGCGCAGCGGGCATCGACTACGAGAAGGTGATCGCCGGGCACGGCAACCCCATCCCGTTCCGGCGCCAGGGCTCTCGCGAGGAGCTTTGGGCCGCCACCGGTTCGACCAAGCTGCCCGCGCTCAAGCTGCCCGACGGCATGGTCATCACCCACTCGCGCGCGATCCGCGCCTGGATTCGCCGCCGCTAGAGGTTGACCGAAGCCATCCCCGCCTCGTCGTAGCGCTCCCCCGCCGCCGGCGGCAGCTCAGCCGCGATCCGCCGCTGGTCGTCCTCGCCGAGCTCGATCTCCACGGCGCCGGCGTTCTCCTCCAGGTACTGGCGCCGCTTGGTCCCCGGGATCGGGACCACGTCCTCGCCCTGGGCCAGCACCCAGGCCAGCGCCAGCTGAGCCGGGGTGATCCCCTTCTCGGTGGCGATCTCGGCGACCTTCTCCGCCAGCCGCCGGTTGGCCTGGAGGTTGTCGCCGGTGAAGCGCGGGGCATGGCGGCGGAAGTCGTTCTCGTCCAGTTCATCGGGGCTCTTGAAGCGGCCCGAGAGGAACCCGCGCCCCAGCGGCGAGTAGGGGACGAAGCCGATGCCGAGCTCGCGACAGGTCGGCAGCACCCCGTCCTCCACGTCGCGCGTCCACAGCGAGTAGTCGGTCTGCACGGCCGTGATCGGGTGCACGGCGTGCGCGCGGCGGATCGTCTCCGGCGCCGCCTCGCTGAGGCCGAGTGCGGAGACCTCCAGTGAGCCGAGCTTGCGTCGCTTCATACTGCTCCCATCTCTTCGGTGCCGTGGATCCACCATAACGACGCATCGGGGGCTGGTCGTGTCCGCGCCTGACGCCGAGGCGGTGGAGCTGGCGGTGGGCGAGCGCACCGTGCGGATCTCCAGTCCCGAGCGGGTGTACTTCCCCGCGAGCGGGGCGACGAAGCTCGACCTGGCCCGGTACTACGCGAGCGTCGGCGAGGGGATCGTGCGCGCCCTGCGCGAGCGCCCGTGCATGCTGCATCGGTTCCCCAAGGGGGTGCAGGATCACAAGGTCCACCAGAAGCGCATCCCCGCGGGTGCGCCGCCGTGGGTGCAGACCGTCCGCGTGGACTTTCCCTCCGGCCGGCACGCCGACGAGCTGTGCGTGACCGAAGCCGCACACGTCATCTGGGCGGTGCAGATGGCCACCGTGGAGTTCCACCCCTGGAACTCGCGGCGCGACCACGTCGAGCAGCCCGACGAGTGGCGGATCGACATCGACCCGATGCCCGAGTGCGGCCTGGACCGCGTGCGCCGGGTGGCGCGCGTGGCCCAGGAGGTGCTGGGGGAACTGGAGATCGCCGGCTGGCCGAAGACCTCGGGAGGCTCGGGCCTGCACATCTACGTGCGGATCGAGCCGCGCTGGAGCTTCGGCGAGGTGCGGCGGGCGGCGCTGGCCTTCGCCCGGGAGGTGGAGCGCCGCGCGCCCGCCGATGCCACCACCACCTGGTGGCGCCGGGAGCGCCAGCCCGACCGGGCCTTCGTGGACTACAACCAGAACGCCCGCGATCACACGATCGCCTGCGCCTATTCCGTGCGAGGGGTGCTCGAGGCCACGGTGTCGGCACCGATCGCCTGGGAGGAGATCGACGACGTCGACCCCCGCGAGCTCACGATCGCGTCGGTCCCGGAGCGCTTCGCGGCGCTCGGAGACCTGCACGCCGGGATCGACGAGGTCGCCTTCTCGCTGGAGCCGCTGCTGGAGTGGGCGCAGCGCGACGAGCGCTCGGGCGACGGCGACCGCTGAAGCCTCCCGATGTGCGGCATGCTGGGCCCGTCCGGGAGGACGTGGCGCATCTAACTCCACATATTCGAGCACAGGATGCTCCACGTCTGATCTCCGGCGCCCGCGGAACGGTTCACAACTCGGCAACGAGATGCGGATCAACTCGCCGTAGGGTCGGCGCCTCCACCCATTTGACATAGGAGTCGCCTCATGCGCGCACGCGCCAAACTTGCCGTGGGGGTGGCCGCCGCCGCCGCGGCGGCGGTGCTCCCGGCGACCGGCACGTGCCGCTGGTCGTGTACGCGCCGGGGTGGTAGACCCCTCGACGCACCACCACCGGGTGAAGACCACCCAGATCGCCCCGACGATCCTGCGCCTGCTCGGGCTCGATCCCTACGCGCTGGGTGCGGTCCGGATCGAAGGCACGCAGGTCCTGCCCGACATCCGCTGAGCGAAGCGGCAAGGAACGGCATCGGGGCGGCCTTTCATCGGAAGGGGATATCTATTTTAGTCAGGTAGCGTTGGGGCTATGCCTGCGGCCGGCCGCGACTATCCGGGCTCCTACGCCGAGCTGTTGGAGTGGTTCTCTGACGATGCCGCGTGCCTGGACTACTTGG
>JAABUJ010003526.1_pt1 | contig 17478 bp, 21 predicted proteins | sample 5559131 | NCBI WGS metagenome assembly JAABUJ01 (sample SAMN10711875, study PRJNA513366) | rock metagenome | isolation source: Antarctica rocks | place: Antarctica: Victoria Land, Mt New Zealand nord | collected 2016-01-07 | reverse complement strand
CGGTGCTCTCGACCGCGAGAAAGCAGGGCTGGAATATCCTGCAAACACTCACCGCAAACCCAAATGACCTGATCGCGGAACTGCGCGTAGGCTGAACCCGTACAGGCAACCTGGGCAGTTACGAAAAATTACCGCGAGACGATAGAGCGACAACTCGGTCGCTATGAGGCACCGATCCGGGAGACGGATGTCGCAATCGAGGATGCTGATACCGACAAGACGGCACCCATCGAAGGGTCCGACCGGCACCTCGGAGCCAGAACCGCAGAATTAGAGCATGGCCACCCTCACGCGGGTCGAGAGGCGCAGTTTCATCAGATCAGGGCGCTATACGAATCCGGCAGCACCGCTAGCGAGATCTCTCGGAAGCTTGGTCTCGGCCTACGTCGCGTCCACCGCTGGGTGTGTCGGATCGACTTTCCTGAGCGCAACGTCATGGCGCCGAAGCCGTCGACACCGGCCTACTTCGGCACGTTCCTGGCAGCCAGTTGAGCCCAAGGTACGACGAAGGTCCGCCACCTATTCTCTGACATCCGCAATCGCGGCTACACTGGGTCATACAGTCACGTGGCACGTTTCGTCGCTCCATGGCGCAAGGCATCATCGAAGAGAGATGACATCGATCAGCGCTTCTCGGACGAAGGCGCCGCCGCACCGCCACGCGTGCGAGCGTTGGATCCGATGACAGGCCGGCAGATTTCACCGGTTGTCGCCGCGGTGTTGTGCGTGAAGCCCCGCGGCAAAATGACCGAGCGGCAGCTAGCCAATGTCGAGGTGTTGAAGGAGACCTGTTCGGACTTCCGAACAATGCGACATCTGGCCATGCGCCTTAGAGGGCTACTTCGCGGCGGGACGATCGAGGAGCTCGACAAATGGTTGACCGACGCGCGCTCGTCCAACATTCATGGGGTGAGACGGTTTGCGAGGACAGTGCGGCAGGACAAAGGGGCGGTCAGCAATGCCGTCTTGGAACGCTGGAGCAACGGACAGACGGAAGGTCAGATCAACAGATTGAAGACCCTCAAGCGAGCCATGTATGGCCGCGCCGGCGTCGACTTGCTCCGTGCTCGGATGCTCCCCTTTGCGTAGGCACGTTTGCACCGAGAGCAAATCAGAACCTAACTTCATACAACGCGACAGTGGCGACGCCACCACGGGTTCATGCCCTGAACGAACCTTCGAAGGCGAGTTCGGCCAGCGGCTTCCGGGAGTTCGGACGCTCCCTGTCCCGCAAGTTTTCCGGCAGGCCGGCTGGGTCGCCGAGGCGACCGACGGCATAAGCAGCCTCGACGCGGTAGCCCACCGGCACGTTCAGCTCGGCAAAGGCGTGTTCCCTGTCAAAGCCGGCCATGCCGTGAACGTGCCAGCCCATCTTGTGAGCCTGGAGGGCGAAGTAGCCGGAGGAGGTGCCGGCGTCCAACGAGTGGGTGGGCGAGGGCACGTCTTTGTCAGAACCCGGTGGCCGCATCAGCGAGTTTGAAACCATGATCACCAGGGCGGACGCATCCTTGGCCCAGCTCCGGTTGAAGGGCACGAGCAGATCGAGGAACCGATCCCAGTGCGGGGTGTCCCGCCGCGCGTAGGCGAACCGCCACGGCTGCGAGTTGTAGCAAGACGGTGCCCACCGGGCGGCTTCAAGCATGGTCAGCAGGTCCGCCTCGGCCAGCGGCTCGCCCTTGAAGGCACGAGGCGACCAGCGTTCCAGGAACATTGGGTCGACGGGGTGGTCTGCGGTCCGGCCATTTGCGGTGGTCATGTCAATTCCTCCTGATTTTCTAACTGCGTTTGAGCTGCGGAACTGGTTATGAAATTTGGTAAATTCATCGGCGAGCGGTCCCTCTCTCGTTTGGTTCGGCGACACGGTCAGACCGTCGCCACAGAGCCACCATCCACGCGAAGGTTGGTGCCGGTGATGAAGGAGGCCGCGTTCGAGGCCAGGAACACGACGGCGGCAGCGACCTCTTCCGACGTGCCCGCACGACCGACCACGATGTTCGGTCGAAACTGGCCGAGGTACTGTTGGGTCAGTTGATCGGGTGCAAGCTCGTCCGCCCCCGGCATCTGGGAGAGGACGCTCCGCACAATCGGCGTGTCGATGTAGGCCGGCGAGACGACGTTCACCAGTACGCCCCGACCGCCGTAAGCCTTAGACAAGGCTTTCGTCATGGCATTCAATGCCCCCTTGGCAGCGGCGTACTCGACCGCGACCGGGTCGGGCTGGACGCCGCTCTCAGATGAGATGTTGATGATCCGGCCCCAGCCACGCTCGGCCATCTTCGGGGCCAGGGCCCGGCTAACCCGGACTGCTGACATGACGTTTAAATCGAAGGTCCCGAACCAGTCCTCATCGGACACCTTGTCGAACGGGCGGAACAGCTCGCCGTCTGATGTGATGATGCCGCCGGCGTTGTTGACAGCAATATCAATGGGGCCGAGTTGCTTCTCGGCAGCCTCTATCGCCGCGGACAGGCTTGCAGCATTAAGGACGTCGGCGGCGACGGCGAACGCACGGTCGCCCAGCTCCCCCGCGATGGCGTCGAGCTTGGCTTGCGTGCGGGCAACAAGCGCCACCTTCGCGCCCTCCCGGTGTAGGCCGCGGGCGATCGCCTCGCCTATGCCTTGACTGGCGCCAGTGATCAAAGCGACTTTGCTGGTCAGGTTGGTGTCCATCGATATTTCTTCCCGGAAGTAGTGGCGTCTAGAAATGGGTCGGCGCCGCTAGCGGAGCCGACGCTTCAAGTGAAGGTCCAAGCCCGAGAGTGGCGCACCAACTTCGTGCAGGGCTCCGCCGTCGTGAAGCGAACCCAGGTCGACCGGGGCGAACCCCGTCCCGCTCAGCAGGTCGATAACCACGCGCTTCGCTTCCGCGTCATCCCCCGAGGTGAACATGACCGTCCTCGGCTTGCCCTTGCTAAAATCGTCGATCCACTCCATTGGGATGTTACTGATCGATTTGACCACACGAGCGCCCCGGGCCCACTCGGCGACAAATTCGCTGGAGGTCCGGCCCATCTTCGACAACGCGGCCCGCGACTGGGTCACGCCTTCAAGGCTGATGTCGACCGGAAAACCTACGTGGGCGTTGGTGGCATCCACCAGAATCTGGCCATCCCACGAGACGCTCTTGAGGGCCTCCTGAGCATGCTTCCAGTTCACGCACAGGATGACGAGGTCGCACTGGACGGCCTCTTCCTTATTGCCTGCCTTGGCCTGCGGCCCAAGCTCGTCGATAAGGCCCTGCAGGCTTTCGGGACCCCGAGAGTTTGAGAGGATGACGTGGTGGCCGGCGTTGATGAGATGACGACCCATTGTCCGGCCAACGTTGCCGGCCCCGATAAATCCAATCCTCACTGCCTGAGTCCTTTCTATCTACGACGTTCGTCGCGGCCCGGCCAGGCGGGGCAGCATCAATCGGCCCCGAACTTGATGAAGTCCTGGAAAATGAGCTGGCCCCACGTGCTGCCCCGGGCCTGGATAAGCATCCCGCCCTCGCTAACTTTCCCCAGTTCGACCGGGGCGAAGCCTAGCTGCCCGACGAGGTCCGCCACGCGGCCGCTCGCCGCGTCGTCGTCGCCGGAGACGAACACGACGCGCCGGCCCCCGTGGGCCTTCGGTTCGTCGGCAAGGGTTTCCGCAGCTAAGTGGTTGAACGCCTTTACCAGCGTCGCCCCCGGCATCGCCGTCGCCACCGCGGCGGTGGAGGGTAGCCCGCCCAGGTCCTCCGGGGAGACGCCAAACGCGTTCATCGCGTCGATGACGAGCTTACCCTGCCAGCTTTTGGCGACCCGTACGACCTCCAGGTAGGCCTTAAAGGGGACGGCGAGGATGATGACGTCGGCCCCGAGCGCGTCTGCCATCGGTCGGGCGAAGACCGTCGGACCAATCTGTGCCGCGAGCGGTGCGAGCGCCTCCGGGTGCCTCCTGCTCGCCACGGTCACCTCGATTCCCTGACGAGCAAACGCCTGGGCGATGACCGAGCCGATCTTCCCAAATCCGATGATCGCGTAGCTCATGCTGCCCGCCTCATATTCAATTAGTTCATTATAATGGAACTAATGCACTAAGAGGTCAAGCTGACCCTTGGATCGACAGCTTTGGAGCCGGCAACCAAACTGGGAAAGCGACCACATCCGCTTATTTAGGTATCGTGAACTAATGGACAGAACGTCTGGCGTCCGATAGGATTGTTGTGTGAGGCCGATCTACCACCCCCATCCCGACGAGATCACCGTGCAGGGCATCTTGTACGCCCTGTCGGACCCAGTTCGGGTCCAAATCTATAGCCAGCTTCTGGGTGCCAACTGCTCGCAGAACTGCACCACGTTCGTGAATGTTGGTGCTACGCCCCTGCCCAAGTCAACGCTCTCCCAGCACTTCAAAATTCTGCGCGAGGCTGGGCTGATCCGCAGCGAGCGGAAGGGCGTCGAGCTCCAGAACCGCTCGCGATGCGAGGACTTGCAGAAGCTCAAGCCGATGCTGCTGGAGATTGTGGCGGCCTACCAGGCCGAATGCCAAGCCGGCCGGGGGACCATCGCCGCAGCCTCGGAGCTGGCGGCCTGACGCCGTGCCACCGGACCTCGAAATGTGAATAGGCGCCGAGCTGAGGCTCTGACGCAGTTCCGCTGATGCTTGGTGTCATGCTGCGCCGATCAGCCGTGCTTCGAGCAGGTCGAGTTTGGCGCGACCATACATTCGCCGTTTGACCAGCTTGGGCCTGGTGATCTGGCATTCGGTTTGGCCGTTAGACCAGGGTTCGGTAGCTCCGCTGTCGAGGGTGGAAATCGGGTCAGGCCGCACGGCCCGCTTCTCGCGCCGAGGCGGGTTGCATCGCAAGCACGTAGGTTTCCGGGTCGATCCGGCTGCCCTCGTAATAGGCGACGTCGAACGAGGGCCGTCTCCGCACCGCGGCGAACCAGGCCGCGACCCGCGGCCGGCCGACCCACATCTTACTCAGCCCGATGTCGTCCATCCGCACGATCGTCGGCACCAACACTATGTCGGCTATCGAATACTCGCCGAGCAGGAAATCGCGGCCGTCGGCGAGCGCACTATCAATCCGCGCAAGCGTCTGAGCGAGCTTTTCGATCGCTTGGTTGTAGGTCTCTTCGGAGAAGCTCTTCTCGCCCATTGCCTGGTAGAAGTGCTTGCGCAACGGTAAGCTCGCGACGAGGTCGTCATAGTCGTCGGTCCGCAGGGAGCGCAGGCCCTTGACGAACAGCCGGTCGAAGGAGGGAACGCGGATCGCCGGCGTCGGTACCTCCTCCGAGTAGCGCATCCAAGCCCGCATCCGGGCTCGTCCCAAAGGCGAGCGCGGCGCAATCGGCCGGTCCGGAAACGCCTCGTCGAGATATTCGCAGACCACGCTGCTGTCGATCACCGGATCGCCGTCGTGGACCAGGGTCGGGACCACTCCGTTCGGATTGAGCTTGAGATACCAGTCGCTGAGATGCTCGCGCTTGCCCCAGTCGATCACCCGGCTTTCATAGGCCAGGCCCTTCTCGGCCAATGCCAACCGGACCTTCTGTCCGCAGGTCGAAATCGGATTGTGATAAAGAATTAGGCTCATGCCACAGACTCCTCGGTGCTACCGACGCAATTACGTAAAATTCCGATCGACGGGCAATCGAACTCGATCACGTCGCCGTCGGCGAGAAGGCGGAAATGTTCGAGGCCGCAGCCATCACCGACTGTGCCCGACCCGGTGACTTCGCTGAGATAGAGCGTCTCGTCGCCGCTGATCTACGCGATGATCTCTTCATAGCTTCATTCCTCCTGTTCTTCTGTCTTTTTACCGGCTGGCTTACCGCGCCGTCGCTGGATCGCACGGTCCGAGGCCGCGCGACGCATGCGGTCACTCCGGGGCTAATGACATTGCGACTGAAGGTTTTCCGCTCGGCGCGGCCTCGCTGGCCGCTATGCGCGCGTGACAGCGCGTAACGCGCTTGAAGCGGTAATGTCGATCGTTTTCTCCTGTCGTGCCGGCGCATCGGGTCACGCGTTCACAAGAGGCTAGGCTAGGATCGGCTTTTCCAACAGGGTTCAGATTAGGACAGTTGTCATAGCGCTCCGCTGCTAACGCGGCCGCTATGATTCAGCGATGGCAGCGCGGCGCACCGGCGATCCGCGATCATGGCGTCGATCCCGCTGCAGCAGAACAACACGATATCGTTGGTGATTCGGTCGACCGTGCCGTGCTCCTCGCCCTCGATAAAGCGATCGTATAAGCGGTCGATCAGCTGCCAGGAGTAGATCGTCCCGAGCACGAAGGAATATGCCCAGACTACGTCGACGTGCGAGAGTTCACTGCAGCGAATCTCGACTTCGTTGATCCATCTGGCGATCGCCTTCTCCGATCCACCGATCATGTGCGGCGACGAGGGATAGCCGTGCTGCCACACGCCACCCCTGAGCATCCACACCCATGCCAAATCGGTTTCCTTGTCGCTGAGACCTCGCCGCGCGACGGGGTATGCCAAAGCATGGATGATGTCGCGCAGGCTGGCAATTCCGTGCTTGTTCCTCTTGGTTGCCGCGTCGATCAGGTCGTCACGCCGCATTGCCTCGCCTGAACTGCTCCCGTCAGATGACCCGTTGCCTCACGTAATCTGCTCCCCACCGGTGTTGGCCGGCGGGGGCGAACATGAGGCGGATCAGCATGACAACACGTAGCGAGTTGGTTGTGGCTTTAGCGGGACGTTACGCCTGGGCAGCCGGACGGACCGGGGCCGGATGCTGGACGAGTTCGCGGCGCTGACGGGCCACCATCGCAAGCACGCGATGCGCCTGCTGCGTGCTGGCGGTTCGAGCGAAGCACCCGGTCCGCGTCCGGAACGCCGGGTGTATGACCAGGCCACGCGCGAGGCGCTGATCGTGGTCTGGGAGGCGTCGGACCGCGTCTGCGGCAAGCGGCTACGCCCGCTGGCGCCGCTCCTGATCTCGGCGATGGAGCGGCATGGCCATCTCCAGCTGGCGCCGGAGGTGCTGGCGAGCTTGCTGACGATGAGCGCGGCGACCATGGACCGGGCCTTGCGGGAGGCGCGAGGGCACACGGCGGGGCGGCCACGCCGCCGCTCGCCTCCATCGGCCGCAATCCGGCGCAGCGTGGCGGTGCGCACCTTCAACGATTGGAACGACCCGCCGCCGGGGTTCATGGAAGCGGACCTGGTGGCCCATAGCGGGCCGACGTCGAAGGGCAGCTATGTCCAGACGCTGACGCTGACAGACATTGCGACGGGATGGACGGAGTGCGCGCCGGTGCTGGTGCGCGAGCAGAAGCTGCTGACGGAGGTGCTGAACGAGATGCGCAAGATATTGCCGTTCGCGCTGCTCGGCTTCGACACGGACAACGACAGCGTGTTCATGAACGAGACGGTGCGGGACTACTGCGCGGGAGCCGAGGTGGAGTTCACGCGCTCCCGTCCGTATCGCAAGAACGACCAGGCATGGGTGGAACAGAAGAACGGCGCCGTGGTCCGGCACACGGTGGGCTACCGGCGCTATGAGGGGCTGGAGGCCGCGGCCGCGCTGGCCGAACTGTATCGGTCGTTGCGGCTGTTCGTGAACTTCTTCCAGCCCTCGTTCAAGCTGGCCTCCAAGTCGCGCGACGGCGCGAAGGTGACGAAGCGCTATCACGCCCCGGCGACGCCCCACCAGCGTCTGCTGGCGGATCCACGCACGACGGAGGCGACGCGCGTCCAGGTGGCAGCGCTCTACGCCACGCTGGACCCGGTTCGGTTGCTGAGCGCGATCCGCGCATCGCAACAGGAATTGGTGACGATCGCCGACCGTCCGGTAGTGGGCGAGACGGCGGCCCCGACCGCGCCGACGCTGGAGCAGTTCCTGTCGGGCCTGCGCACGGCGTGGCGGGAGGGTGAGGTGCGCCCGACCAGCAAGCCCAAGGAGAAGGCCAAGCGTGGCCGGCGCCGCCCGGACCCGTTCGTGGCGGTGACGGCACAAATGCGCGCGTGGTTCGAGGCCGAGCCGTGGCGAACCGCGCGCGAGTTGTTAGAACGGCTTCAGGCCGAACAGCCCGGGACCTACCCGGCGCGGCAGCTGCGGACGTTGCAGCGTCGGCTGAAGAACTGGCGGCGGGACAAGGCGCATGAGTTGGTGTTCGTACTCACGGCCGCAGCGGTTGAGCCTGTGCCAGCTCCATTGCACAGCGTTACGTAACGGGGGTGGGAGGTATGCAACAGGACGACGAAATGGCCAGCCAAGGCGCGCTCAGCAATGCGCAACGGCAGGCTCGTTACCGTGCCCGCAGGCTGGCGGCCGAAGGATCGCCGGTTGTCCGTTATCGGAAGATGGCTAACCGGCGTTCGCGCCCACAGCGGTGGCGCGATGCCGTGGCCGAACTCCTGGTGCTCCAGGCGGAGTACATGGCTTGGCTGGATGGGCTCCCCGCCAGCTTGCACGGTGGCGCGACGGCCGAGGCCTTGCAAGCGGTGGCCGATCTTGATCTGGAAGCTCTGGCCGCCGTTGAGCCGCCTCGTGGGTATGGACGTGATTGAGGCGCACGAGAGGGCGTGCGATGGGCGAACGTCAGTGCATGTTGGCGCCCGACATCGCGATGATGCTACGGGAGCATTCTGGTGAGGCAATCGGGCCGCAGCTCGGGAGCATTCCTGCATGAGGCAATACGGTCATCGTAGTTGTCGCCGGGCACAGGGTGCGCCCGACGCCGTGCAAGTGGCCGATCGCTGGCACATGCTCCGCAACCTCGGCGACGCCGTCCACGCCCTTGTTGAAACTCACAGCAGCGCCATCCAGCGTGCGGCAAAGGCGGTGGCGGAGGCATGTAAGACAACAGCCGTGGCGGCCGCAGTCCCGGAGCCAGCGCCTTGCACCCTGACTGCGGCGCAGCGGGCCAGCCACGCTTCCTTGACCCGCAGACAAGCGCGCTATGAGGAGGTGGCCAGCCTGCATGGCAAAGGCGTGTCGGTCAGCCGCATCGCCGCGCTGCTCGGCGCCGAGCGCAAGACCGTCCGGTGCTGGCTTCGGCTGGGACGCGCGCCATCCTGGGCGAAGCCAAAGCGCGGCAGCCACCTTGACCCGTTCGTGCCCACGCTGGAGCGGCGCTGGACGGAGGGATGCCACAATGCGGCCCGGCTTTGGCGCGAGGTGGCCGGCGAAGGCTATGCCGGGCGGCCCGGCGCCGTCCGCACTTGGGCCACGCGGCGGCGGAGGACCCAGCCCGGGCCAGGACTGCCGCACACTGCACCAGGTACGCCCGCGTAGCAGCCACCCACAGGCCGTCGTGTCGCGCGGTTGCTGATGATCGATCCAGAAAAGCTGGCCGACACCGAGCGGGTGTTCACCACGCGGCTGCTGGCGGACACGCCCAAGCTGGCCGAGGCCGTGTCAGTGGCGAAGCGGTTCCACCAAGCCCTGCGGCACAAAGGAGACGAAGCGTTGCAGGACGTGCTTGCCGCCGCCAGCACGACGCTGCTTGCCAACTTCGCCGCAAGCCTCGCCCGCGACAGCGATGCGGTGCAGGCGGCGCTGGACCTGCCTTGGACCACAAGCCCCGTCGAAGGGCAGGTGAACCGCATCAAGACCATCAAGCGGACCATGCACGGCCGAGCAGGCTTCGACCTCCTCCGCGCCCGCGTCCTGCATGCCGCATGACTACGCAACAACAGCACGGAAAGTGCGGGAGAACCCTGAGCAAGAACACGGTTGCCGACATTATTAAGCGCAACAGGGCTGCTGCCGCGTGAAGCAGAGCGCGCACGGGCGCCCAACGCCGCAGCCACAAGGATGCACCTGACCCGCTAAGCTGCCAACATAGAGGTCAACCTAGTGCTGACCTATTAATGGGGGCTCGCTGTCGGACGGACGACGATCTCGCTGACGTCCACGTCCTCGGGCTGCGCGATGGCGTAGGCGATCGCCCGCGCGACCGCGTCCGGGTTGATGGCAATGGCGCGAAACCCTTTCATCTCGTCTCGGGCGATCGGGTCGGAAATGGTGTCGGCGAGTTCGGATGTGGTGACGCCCGGCGAGATCACTGTGACGCGGATGCAGTCCGTTTCCTGGCGCAATCCATCCGAAATTGCGCGCACGGCAAACTTCGTCGCACAATACACGGCTGCGGTCGGGGTGACGCGATGGCCGCCGATGGACGATAGGTTGACGATCTGTCCCGACCCTTGCGCCTTCATTACGGGCAGCGCGGCGGCGATGCCGTAAAGCACGCCTTTGATGTTGACGTCGACCATGCGGTCCCATTCCTCCACCTTGAGCGCGTCGAGCGGAGACAAGGGCATCACGCCAGCGTTGTTCACCATGACGTCTAAACGGCCGAACTCGGCCTCCGCCATGGCTACGAACGCGCCCATTTCCGCCCGCTGGGTCACGTCCAGCGCCTGAACGCGTACGCTGCCGCCCGCTGCTGAAATCTCGCCCGCAAGTCGCTCCAGGCGGTCCGTCCGTCGCGCGCCGATGACGATCCGTGCGCCCAAGCCCGCCAGCATCTTCGCGGTTGCCTCGCCGATGCCGCTGCTCGCCCCGGTGATGGCGACCACTTTTCCTTCCACTCCAGTCATAGCTTTGTCCTTTTTGTGTGCAGGATCAGCCCCACAAGCAGGCGGGAGCATCGGGCTTGGGAGCCACGGGGAGGTAGCACGCTCCTCCAGCGTCCTTGCACGATCCTCCGAACAATGAGAGCTTGGACTGTGCCCTTGTAAGCCAAGCGCGCCAAAGGCGTTGATCAGAACTTCGTCGGGAGTGGGCCGGCTATGGATGGAACAGGCGCACTCGCGGGGCACATGGTTCGCCATGCCGCACGGGACGGCGTGCACGCCACCACGATCCCCCGGCTGTCGCTGATCCGCACCAACCGCCCGACCGAACCCATACATGTGCTGCACGCGCCGGCGTTCTGCCTGGTAGCCCAGGGCCGCAAACGGGTAATGCTGGGCCGCGAGGTCTTCCACTACGGTCCGGAGCACTACCTGACCGTCTCCGTGGACCTGCCTGTGATCGGCGAGGTGATCGAGGCCGACCCAGACAGGCCCTATCTCTGCCTGCGCCTTGACTTAGACCCGGCGATGCTTGGTTCGCTACTCCACGAGGTTGGGCTCGACAGCCGGCACGAGGGCGACGGTGGTACTGGCCTGTCGCTCGACCGCAGCACGCCGGAACTCGTGGAGGCCGCGACCCGATTGGTTCGGCTCTTGGACACCCCGCGTGAGGCGGCCGTTCTCGCACCGCTGGCCGAGCGGGAATTGCTCTACCGCGTGCTCATGTCCGGACAGGCGGCCAGGCTGCGCCAAATCGCGTTCGCGGACAGCAGCCTTCGGCGCGTGGGCCAGGCAATCGACTGGATCAAGCAGACCTTCCGGGAGCCGTTCTCCATTGCCGCAGTCGCGGATGCCGCCGGGATGAGCTCGTCCTCGCTGCACCAGCACTTCAAGGCGGTGACCGCGCTCAGCCCATTGCAGTATCAAAAGCGCCTGCGGCTGCAGGAGGCGCGGCGCCTGGTTCTGAATGGCGCGATGGACGCGGCCAACGCGGGGCACAGCGTGGGATACGACAGCCCCTCGCAGTTCAGCCGCGACTACAGAAGGCTATTCGGCGACCCCCCGATCCGCGACATCGCCAAGCTCCGGTCGAGTTCTGACGAGCCCACGCGCGTCCTCCTACAAGCCTGATCGTTTCAGTATTGAAGAACGCGGGGTTGCTGTCCCTATACTCAGGTATCCAACCGGTATGTTCCCGTTCCGTGCCACGAACCGTGCTATCCTGCCCGTTGTATGGGTCTTGGGCACTTTTGGTGATCATGCGGCCGTCGCCACATGGGATGGGTGAACCTGATCTCCTGCTTGCTGCCGGACCCGACCAAAATCCGGCTCGAAACCTGGGGCATTGAGCCTGCCCCGCCGACGGGACTGCCGCAAGATTGGGGGTCAGGCGGCTACCGCCATTGGCGGGCAGGGATCATTGGCTGGCTGGAATTTCTGTCCGAAGCCGGAACCGAGCGTGCCATTATAGACAGCGCAACGAACCTGGAGCAGCAGGTCGGCGCCGCGTCGCGACCAGCGCATCTGCTGTGATTTGTTCATCCGGCGATTCACCAGGAAGTTGGCTGTCCCTTCAGTGATCGCGGTGCCCACCCGCAAGCCCGCATGGTGCCGCTCGGCATAGTCGACCAGCCAGGCGCTCTGGTTGGTCAGATAGCCGTCCAGCGCGTGCAGGGCTGTCCAAAATTTTCGTGACAGCGCGATGGACCTCCGCCCATCCGGCTCGCCCTGAAAATGATGCATGACCGCGCGGATGCGATCGATGCTGATTTGGGCATCTTTGGCTTTGCCATTCCAAATGCGCCAGTGCAGGCGCTCGACCTCGGCCACGATCACCGTCTTCGCCGCCGCCCGCTCCGGGTCCTCATCTGACAGGCCGCTGGCGATCTGCTTCAGGTGCTGAAGCCGCATGGCGACGTGAAACCAATCGAGCATCGGCCGCGTGGTGACGCCGGCGTCGGCCAGAATACGCCGGAGCCCGGGACAGCCGTCGGTGAAGGCGGTCAGCGCCGTGTTCTCGGTTCTTCCGACAGCGTCGAGGGTGTGGCGGATCAGCGCTCGGATATCGGTGTCGGCCTTGGCGACGGCGCCGAAAACCTGCCGGCCACCAGACTGCGTTCGACATTGCCGATCCGCACCTCCAGATGCCGCTCGCCCTCTGCGCAACTGCGAATGAACGTCGAATCCAGGGTCACCATGATGGCCGACGCTGCTGTTTCCGGCCGAGCCGCGGCGCACTCACCGAGGGCCTCGCCGACTTTCAGGGTATGGCGGCGCAAGGTCTCACGATGCTTTCCGGCGTCGACCGGGAACATCTGCCCCAACACGTCAGCGGCAGTCCTGTAGGTCATCAGAGCCGAGAGATGCGCCTGAAGCCGGTCCAGCTCGGGTGTCGACCGGCAATGTGATGGCCAGTCGAGGCCAGCCTCGATCCCGCCGCACGCGGCACAGCGAAACCGGGGAAGCCGCACCGTGACCTGGCCGAAGAGCGTCGACACCGCATGGTCCCGGTAGTCCTTCACACGGCACGCGCCGCCACAGCGTGCACAGCTCGGCCGCCGATCGGCATGCTCACTGGCCTGCACAGCAACGATCTCCCGTTGAACACGCGCCAGCAACTGCTTCGCTTCGACCAGGGTCAGTCCCAAGTTGCCGATGTCGCGGAGGTCCTCGGGCCGGGTGATCTCCAAGACGTCCGTGCACGGCCCTTCGCCCTCAGCCCCAGTTTTCACCAACCTCAAAATCCAGGCCACGCATCCATCCTTGGTCAGAGAACAGACGCGAAAATATCCAACTGGCCCTTGTACCCCCAATCTTGTGTACCCCCAATCTTGCGGCAGTCCCAGCTCTATCTGCCTGAGGCTGGGGGTGCGGCGAGCTATCCTAACCTGGCCTGCATCCTAGCGCATCATATCGATTGGGCGCTGGTCGAGCAGCAATACGACGAGATCGTGCGCTACACGACCGCGATGGCGGAGCGCACCGCAGACCCTGAATCCATCCTTCGCCGCTTCACCCGCAGCAACGTGCAGCACCCAACCTACAAAGCCTTGGCCGAACTGGGCAAGGCGCTCAAGACCGTGTTCCTGTGCCGCTATCTCGGCGACGAGGCGCTGCGGCGCGAGATCCACGAAGGGCTGAACGTGGTCGAGACTTGGAACTCGGCCAACGGGTTCATCTTCTTCGGCAAAGGCGGCGAGGTGGCCAGCAACCGGCTGGACGACCAAGAGGTGTCCGTCCATGCGCTGCACCTGCTACAGTCCTGCCTGGTATACGTGAACACGCTGATGCTGCAGCGCGTGCTGGCCGATCCCGGCTGGGTGGCGCGCATGACACCGGCAGACCGGCGTGGGCTGACCCCACTCTTGTGGGGCCACGTCAGCCCATACGGCACCTTCGACCTAGACATGGCATCCCGGCTCGACCTCGATATCAGGGAAGCAGCATGATCCAGCCACTTTTTACAGAAGGCGCATTTTGTAAAGAGCGTGATAGCTTGTGTGCCGGAACAGCAAGGGATTGCGGGTGTGCCGGAGAACCCGACCAAAGGGCGAAAAGTAAAGAGTAGCTCGGATGGCGCCTCTGACGCCGCTGATCGGCACGAACGCGCCAAGGACTATCTGTCCCCCGGCGAGATGGCCAAGCTGCTGGATGCCGCCAAAGCCGGGCGGCATGGCGTCCGCGACCACCTGCTGCTGCTCATGACCTACCGGCATGGGTTGCGGGTCAGTGAGGCCGTGGGCCTGCGCCGTGACGAGCTGGACCTTGACCGCGCACGGCTCTGGGTGAGCCGCCTTAAGGGCGGGCTTTCGGTCGAGCAGCCGATCGCCGGCGACGAACTGCGCGCCATCAAGCGCCACCTCGCCACGCGCGCCGATGCGCTGCCCTGGCTGTTCATCTCCGAGCGCTCCCAGCCGCTCACCCGGCAGGCGGTCAATTATCTGGTTGCGACCGCGGCGGAACGCGCCAGCTTGCCCGGCGTGCATCCGCACACGCTCCGGCATTCCTGCGGCCTCGCGCTGGCCGACAAGGGCCACGACCTGCGCCTCATCCAGGACTACCTCGGCCACCGCGACCCCAGGCACACCGTCCATTACACCCGCACCGCCGGCAGGCGGTTCGAAGGCCTCTGGAGCCGCTGAGCGCATGGCGTCCAAGAAGACCGTGACCCCGGACAATCTGGCAGCGCTCGGGGCGCAGCGCCTTGCCGCCATCCTTGTCGGGCTCGCGGATGGCGATGCGGAGATCAAGCGCCGCCTGCGCCTGGAACTCGCGGCACAGGAAGGCGGCGACAGCATCGCCGCCGAGATCGGCAAGCGCATCACCACCCTCAGGTCTGCTCGGTCCTTTGTCGATTGGCAGAAGCAGCGGGACTTCGTGCGTGACCTCGACCTGCAGCGGGCGATGATCGCGGACCGCGTCGCGCCCGCTCGCCCCGACCTGGCACTGGACCTGATGTGGCGGTTCCTGGATCTCGCCGAGCCGGTCATCAACCGCGTGGATGACAGCAACGGATCGGTCGGGGATGTCTTCCGGTCAGCTTGCGAGGACCTCGGTGCAATCGCGATCCGGGCGAGGCCCGATCCGGCGGCTCTCGCGGACCGCGTATTCACTGCGCTGCTGGCCAACGAATACGGCGAGTATGACGGCTTGGTGCCAGTCATGCTCCCGGCCCTCGGCGACGCGGGTGCGGCACACCTGAAGAGGCGGCTCGCCGAGGCGTTGGCGGACCGGTCAAAGATGGAAGGACGGGACGGGCGCGCAGAGGCCGCGCGCCGGGCGTTGCAGGACATCGCTGACGGGCAGGCCGATGTCGACGCCTACATCGCGCTGGTGCCTGCGGCCCAGCGGAGCAACCCGCATACAGGCGCCGAGATCGGCCGCCGGCTTCTCGCGGTCAGCCGGGCAGCAGAGGCACTCGCCGTGCTGGAGATCGCCCGGCCAAAGCGGCGCCCCGTCCGCGCCAGCGACGACGACGCGCCATACCTTGCGGGGTCTGGCGCCGACAGCGCCTGGGAGGAGGCTTATATCGGGGCACTCGACGCCACCGGCCAGCAGGAGCAGGCGCAGCGACTTCGTTGGGCGGCGTTCGAGGAGCGGCTCTCGTCGGCGCACCTGCGCGCCTACCTCAAGCGGCTACCAGATTTTGAGGACGTCGAGGTCGAGGGCCGGGCCATGCAGCATGCGCTCGGGTTCAGCAGCTTCTCAGTGGCACTGCACTTCTTCCGGGAATGGCCAGACCAAGCCCGCGCCGCGCAGCTCGTGATGGCGCGGGCGCGGGAGATCGACGGGAACCTGTATTTCCTGCTCGATCCGGCAGCGCAGTTGATCGAAGGCAAGCACCCGATGGCGGCGACCTTGCTTCGGCGGGCGATGATCGAGGACACGCTGAACGGGGCGAAGTCCACCCGCTACAAGCACGCGGCCCGGCACCTGCTCGAATGCGCGTCGCTCGCGCCGGGCATCCAGGACTTCGGGGGGTTCGAGACGCACGAAAGCTTCGTTGGTCGGCTGCGCGCTAAGCACGGTCGAAAAGCCGGCTTCTGGGGTCAGCTTACCGAGACGTCGGGAGGTGGTCAGCGCTGATCCCCCAGACAAATTCTAAATGGCCATTTTGCACAGCTTCGCGGTCACTGGGCCTGCTTCTCAAGCAGCCACTCCCCTGAGCCGCACAGCTTCAGCCCCGTGCTGTCCACCAGCAGGTGCACGGGCGCCGAGCTGGGCCATGGGCGCGGCAGCTCCAGCGTCTCGGCCCGGAGGCTCAGCGTCGAGTGGTCCGGCACCGCCAGAGTGAGGCCAAGCAGAGTGATGACGGAGCCGATCAGCCCTTCGGTCTGGCGCAGCGCCAGGCGGAACACCGCCCGCAGCGTCAGTGCCGTGGCAATGGCCAGGGCCGAGTAGCGCGGCTGCCCGCCCCGGGTGTTCCGTGGCTCGGCTTGTCAGGCCGCGATGGCCGCGTCGGTGAACCAGACGGTCAGACTGCCACGCCGGCGCAGGGCGGCATCGTAGGCCGCCGAGTTCGTTACCCGATGCCGCTGCTTGGGATGTGGTGGCGACGATCAGCGTTGACCTTGAACGGCAAGGTAAGTACCTTTGGGAGTTGGTGGCGGAACTCGCTCCCTCACCATCCTACTCCATGCAGCCTTGCCGACCGATCCCTGCAACAGAGTCGGGCTAGACAGGATGCCTAACTCTTTATGACTTCGCATCGATTCCAAATACGGGTATGCGGGAATTCACGCATTCGTGAGATCAAACCATGCCTAATTACAAGACTTCTCCAACGCAGGCAAGCCGGCACTCGGGCCCAACACAAGTCAAAGAATGGTTAGAAAAGCAGAAGTATCTTGCATCCAACCTTATACTAATTGCTATCGATAATGATTGTCTTATAGTCCATGCAGCCAAGGGCGAATGGTTAGCTAGCCTTGATTGGAGTGGAAAGCAGATTACCGTTATAGAGCCAGAAAATGTAGTGTCGCCTTATGCATTTAGAGCATTCAATAGTGCTCTTAGTTTTCTTGACGCATTGCTGCTGCACCACTTCATTAAAACATCAGAGACCCGCGTGGAAAGTGTTGCACGAGCTCCATTGCCTGCGCTCGCCGGCTGAGGAATGCTGCGGTCTGTGGTATTCTAGTGCACTGACTTAGATGTTTGATCCCAGGCTTTGATGGTGCAGTCTTCTCCCGCGAATGGAAGGAAGCGCTATGGGCCAGGTTCTTCATGGCAGCGCCACAACGACGGAGGCGATCCGTCGAGCGATACAGCATAGTCAAGAGAGCCTGAGAGCCCTGGCCACCCGCCATGGCATCAACCAGAAGACCGTCGCCAAGTGGCGGAAACGCACGTGCGTTGACGACATTCCAACCGGACCCAGGCAGGCAAAATCAACCGTGCTCTGCGTCGAGGATGAGGCCATTATCGTGGCTTTCCGTCGGCATACTTTGCTGCC
>JAABUJ010003525.1_pt1 | contig 17480 bp, 17 predicted proteins | sample 5559131 | NCBI WGS metagenome assembly JAABUJ01 (sample SAMN10711875, study PRJNA513366) | rock metagenome | isolation source: Antarctica rocks | place: Antarctica: Victoria Land, Mt New Zealand nord | collected 2016-01-07 | reverse complement strand
GTCACGTTGCTGTGTATCCTTCATAGCGCGGTGAAAAACCGCGCCACCGCGCCCGCATAGTCTAGCGGCCCAGGACGTCACCCTTTCAAGGTGAAGATCGCGGGTTCGAATCCCGCTGCGGGTACCACTCCAGAACCTGTGAGGGGTGACGGCTGCGGCACCGGGAAGGTGTAGCGTAACTCGATCGCCTCGTCGAAGAGCTTGCTCCCCCTCGGCATGAGTAACTCTTCCAGCGCGCGGCGCGCCCGGGCGATATCGGCAGGATCGGCGAGGATCTCGCGCAGTTGCTGCATAGTCGCGCTGAGTTCCTCCGGCGTCACCAGGGCTGGCCGATCCATCGCTTGCCGTTCACGAAGTTGCGCCAGCAGTGCCCGGATGGTGGCTCGCTCACGCTCGCGTTCGCCCAGTCGCTTTGCCAGTGACGCTGTGCGTCCATGATCCTCCACCATATCCAGCACGTTGGACACCTTCTTCTCCACGGTGGCCAGTTGCCGCTCGGCCCGCGCGATTTCCTCGGCCACTCCATTATCCTCGGTCCATAGCTGCGCATTGATCTCCTGGAGCAGTTGGGCCTGGAATGCGGTCGTCAGGACTCGCGAACGCAGTGCGTCGATGACGGCTTCCTCCAGCAGCCGCGTGGGGCAGCGCATCAATCGACATACTTGGCCCTTGAGCTTTTTGGTCCGACACATATACATTCGTGTATCCGGCCAGCGCGGATCGGTTTGCCCGATGATCGCCTCACCGCAGTAGCCGCAGATGAATAGGCCTGAGAGGAGATAGGGTGACGTAGCCACTTCCGGGTGGCGTGTCGGACGAAGACGACCATCCAAGAGTCGCTGTATCCGGTCGAAATCTTCCTTCATAACGGCCGCAGGGTGCGCCGCTTCGACCCGGATTTCACCGCACATCCTGACTCCTAGGTAGGTCGTGCGCCGGTAGAAATCGTTGTAGGAGTTGAGGCTGTCGTAAAGATGGCACGAATCATCGATTTCGCGATAGGTGTAGTTGCCGCTTGCCATCATCTCCCAAGCACGCTGCACACGGATCCAGGGTGTTTCTCCCCACTGGTCGGGCGTATCGTCCGGTTCCCAAAGTGCGTTAATCCGGACGTCACCGTTGCGTTTGCGACCGGTCTCGACATGCACCGCTCGGTACCCGATCGGCGGGAATCCGCCGGCCGAGAATCCTGTCCGCCATTCGCCGTCGATTTCCACCGTTTGCTGCACGACGTTGGCGAGCCCTCGTTTTGTGTTGGCGGTCAGGTCACGCAGGAATTGCGCATTTTTATAGTGCTGAAGCGACTCGAAGATCGCTTGAAGCCCGCCGCCGGGGAGATTCGCGTGGTCCTGTACAGGGACAACCTGATACCCACGCAGGCGGAAAAATCCGATAAACACAGTGGCCGCGACCTCGTCGCGGCCGAATCGCGCCCATTCGAGGACGAGGATACCGGCGACCGATGGCGGCGGCCCTTGCAGGTTGTAGAGATCTGCGGCTTCGGTCATTTCTTGGAATGCGCTGCGGGTGAGCGAGGAGCCCGACTCTGCTTCATCAACGAACCAGCGAGCGATGCTGATGCTACGCTCGTGCGCGAATCGCTCGACCGCGTGGCGCTGTGAACGGATATCCTGGTTTGGGCCAGGCGAATGCCGTAGGTATGCCCACCATGTCGTTCCGGCCACAACGGTGTAGTCGATCAGGGTGGGTTGTCGCTTGCGTCGTGGCACTGCGTCTCTCCTTGCAGTCAATGGTGCGCGCACCTGGCCTGAGATTTCCGCCGCCCCTTATTCGGCGATTGCGCAAATCAACCACCGCTCATCGTAGTCATCGACCAATTCGAGCTTCTGTTTTGCCGGTATCGTCCGCCCACCGATGGGTCCGATCAGTAAGTTGGCCTCCAGGACGGTCGCGGCTGGTGGCAGAACCGCTAGAACGTCTAAGCGGGGCAGTAGGGCCTTCAATGCTAGATAGTTCGCGGATAAGGTTTGCACGTTCTCATAATATGCCAGCCCTACTAAGAGGTGCGCGCGCTCGGCGTCCAAGTCCAGCGCCCGTGCGAGGCGGAAGGCGACCTCCACCGATGGTGCAGGTCGTGTTCCGTTCTCCAAATACGCGATGTATTGATTGCTGACCGTGTTATCGGTGCGCGCTTGAACGTCTCGCATCGTGAATTTTTGATCTCTACGATACTGTTTCAGCAACTCCCCGAAACTCGGAGAGTCGTTGTATTCCAATCCAATCATCCATCCTCCATATCCGAACTGTTGCCCTTATTGTACCTTGCCCGATGGTTGTGTGCAGCTATATGATCTCGTATAATAGACTTTGCCGACTCTTAGTGGGCAAAGCCCCTGTAGGTGGTGCGTAGCATTCAATCATCTAAGCATGATCGCTTTGCCCACAATCAGTTGGCAGAAAGGGGAGTGTGGGGTCGACTTGTTACTTCTGCGAGGGATGGCAATGCGGCCTGCTGAAGCACCTCCGAACGAATCAACACCGAAGAACCGAACGACGCGTCGGGTGCGCAGCCTAACCGTGACTGAATTTAGCGGTGATCGCTACACCACACTAGATGAGGCGCAGCAGGCCGTGGTGCGTGAGTTCGCCTGCTTTCTACTTCCCTATATCCAAGAAACCCGATCAGCACTAACGGTGAACGATCCAGCGTCATAGCCATCACCAGTTGTTCCCACTGCGGTCGGCCTTCGAGATAAGTAGACAGGATTTGCGGCACGATAATCCGACCCTCGTCGAGGTTACCGCTTGTAGATTGGTGACCCAGTGCTATAGCCATAGCGACTGGATCGATGGAGTGCTCCTTGTGCACGCCTGTCCGCTCCTGCCGTCGCTCCCAGCGCTTGATGTGCCGCTCCTGTACGAAAACGACACGGGAGCGTCGCTCCCGGCCCTTTCAATGGTGGCCGATGCCCTCGTGGGGCGCTCCCGCGCCGAGTCGGCTTGGGCGGCCGGGATCAGCACCACGGAGGTGTCGCGTCGGAGGCGCGAGGCGATGAGGATCCTCGCCGATCGCATCTATGACCTGCTCAACCATGATGCCGAGGTGGCCCGATGACTGCGCCTGACGACGAATTACAGAGACAGGCCGAAGCGCTGCACGAGAGGATCTGCAGCGCAGCGCAAACGACGGCATCGAGTCGCTGGCTCGTTGGCGAACTCTTAATTGAGATGCGCGATAAGAGACTCTTCGCCTCGTTTGGCTTTCACAGCTGGAAGGAGTACTTGCTACAGAACAAGCAGCTGATCGGTCGAAGGCTCGCATACGACTACATGCTACTCGTCGACAAGTTCGGCATTGTGCAGCATGCTGCACAAACAGAAAAGGATCAGGCGGCGATCCGCGGAAAGCTGATCGCGGCAGATACGACAAAATTGGTGTCTTTAGCGCGACTAATCCAACCGGGGGATAATCCCCGATCGATTATGGGTCTGGTTGAGCAGTCAGCAATATTATCACGTCCCGGATTACGGGTGTCGGTGAATGCCGAACTCGAGCGCCGTCAGCAGGCAGGCGCTGACTACATCCTCCCGACATATCTCACGATACCTTCCGCGCCCGAATCCGCTCCTTCGAGTGAGGGCCAACCCTTGGCTGATGCTCAGGAGGACGCTGAGGAGCATGATTTTGAGCCTCGTCCGGCGCGAGATACTCCTCCAGTTAAGGCGGATGAGATGACCGAGTTGGCGCAATCCGAAGCCTTCGCTGAGACGACGGCGATGCCGTCAACGGTCGAACTTTCAGGTTTGCCGGGCGCGCGGACACAAACGACCTTCATGGCGCTGATGCCGTTCCCGCATGCGGAGATCCGCGCTTTGACGCTGGCCCTCACGTCACCCCTGCCACCGAAGATGGGCGAACGCGCTCGCACCCTTGCCGAATTAGACGCTTTGACGGACGCAATCACAAGATGGCGTGATTCTCTACAACGGTCGTAATTTACTCCTCCTTGTCTTTAGGCCAAGAAGGTAACCAATGGCAATCAATACGTTATAAGAGAATAACCGGCACTCGATGCAGCTTCGCGAGGATATTGAGACGCGGGATGCAGTTGAATGGCTAGACCAGTTGGAATTTGGACTACCGACACGTTCGCCCGTTGCGATCGGCGACTCGATCGGCCGCGGATTCTTGCAGGTTACCGAGGCGCTGGTTGACGCGGCTGCGGTCTGGCCGTGGCGTGACCGTGACCCGGACACCCGCGAGCGTGTCCAGTTGGGGCTCATCCGGCTCGAAGCCAAGCTCCGCGCAGGTGAACACGCCGCGTTCAACGCGAAGCCTCGCGTCGGGCGGGAGGGCGTCTTTGCGACGTTGCTGGCGCTCTACACGCCTCTCTCGGGCCAGGTTTCCACGCGTCGGGAAGGTGTCTGGTTGTCCCTGCGCGCGAAGATGCTCGCGGAATATATGTCCCAAGTCGATCAAATGCTGCGCGCGAACTGCGCATTCGACGCGTCGGGCGACCACGGCGCCGGGCCAATGCTGCAGGTGTCGCCGAGCGACGATCCTGAGACGTCGACTGCTCCGGACACCTCCACGGGCGACGAGTCGTCAATTAGACCTGTGCGCTGTTACGCCGAGCAATTAGGCACATGCGCATTCCAGATAACGCAGCTGCGGAATCGCTGGCCCCAACTCGACGAGCAGGATATGCACGCATTCGAACGGATCGCGCGCGGCGAATCGCTTGGCCAGGGGGGGATATCGGCGGATCGGGACTGGTGGGATGCCTTCGCCGCGCGCGAAAAAGCATGGTATGACACGCAGCGCAAGAAAGCCGGGCAGGCACCCTTCATCAACCAGTGGGGTGACGACGTGCGCCGCCTCATCCTCGGCCGCATTCGGTCGCTGAGTGCGGTGTATCGCTCCGCTTCTCAGCAACCCGGCACCGACTTGCCCGAAGGGTCGGTGGGCGTCGCGTCGCCGATCCCCTCGCCGGAATTGTCGGTCCCGACGTTCGACGGGGTGAACGCCGAGCCGGCGGCCCCCGCACCGGCTGGCCCGGCGCTTGGCGGATCGCGCGGTGTCGCGCGCGCGCGGCGCAACAACCAGCCGCTCGTGCCAGCCCTGCCGGCCCTCGCTTGCCGGCCGCGCCTGATCCGTTGGTTGCCCGGAAGGTTGCGCGCCAGCACCGCGAGTCCCTGGTCTGGCTACGGTCGAACCCGATCGACCTGCTGGATTCACGATTCAGCCCGCGCGCCCTCCCGGGGAGCTACCTGCCAATCCTGGCCGCGGCCCTGCTCGGCGACGGGAGCGCCGCGCCTGAGGCGAGGACACGACTGACGATGTTGACGGCCTTCCTGATGCAGTCCTCCCTGCATCTCTACGCCAGCCGCCTCGTCAGGATGATCACGCTGGAGGACGGCGCGTCCCCCGATCCGAAGCGCGATCTCCAGCTCGATATGCGGGCAGGGATCCTCTGGTGCAGGCCCGAGAGGCGCCTCCGCGCGCGCATCGCGGAGACCCCCCATGGCGACCAGGAGTCCGAGAACACCGCGCCGTGCGTCCCGGTCGCCCCCTTATGGCCGTTGCCGCTCCCCCCCGCCATCCTCGGCCTCCTGCGGCTCCTCGTCGCTCGGTATCCCGATACGGTGGCGAGCGGCGATCCTCGAACGTTCTGGGTGGATACCGACGGCGGGGTACGGCCGCTCGCGGTCTCCGACCTCGTCGCCGCGTTGCGCCATTGGGCCGACCTCCTGCCCGGGCGGTATGTTCCCACGCCCGATGACCTGGTGCGGCACGGCGCGGCGCGGGCCTGGGACGATTGGGAGGGACTGTGCCCCAACTATCTGCCGCATCTCACCGGGAGCTATTCGGCGCCATTTGCCGTGACGATCGCCTATGAAGCCCCGACCGTTGCAGAACGCGGATCCTTCGCCGCGGAGTTGCTCGAACGGATCCTCGAAGATCTGCAGATCGGTTTGGTCGCGCGGTTCGGGCCGGACGATGGGAGCACTACGCGGTTCACCGAGCTGGTCGCACTGGCGATCGAGCACGGCGAGGTGCCCGCTCTCGCGCCGGAATTCGCGGCGATGCGGACGGGTACCCCGCGCCTGCTGGATGATCGGCACGTCGCCTCCGTCCTGCGTCGCGCCGTCGACGCCGCGCGTGTTCCCGAGGACGCTCCCCTGGATGCTCTGGTGGCGCGCGTGGCGACCGAGGCCGTAATCTTCTTGGGCTTGCGACCGGACGAGTTGGGCGGTCTTCGCCGGCGCGATGTTGGCGGCCCCGCTAGCCCCGAGTTGTGGCTCCGCGTGCGCGGGAAGCCGGGCGGCGACACCATCTTCCGCCATCGGCACATCCCGATACCCGACGAGCTCACCCCGCCCTGGCGGGTCTACCTGCAACGGTCCGGGCTCGAGGGCCGCGAGCATTTGTTCCCGCCCGCCCTCGTGGCGGTACTCACCTGCGAATTGCCGCATGGTGGCCGCCATCATCTCGGGACCGCGGCGCTTCGGTTGCACCGCACCCTTGGCTGGACGCCGCGCCAGTTCGTCGAGTTCCAGTTCTTCTTCGGGCACTACTACCTTGCCCACCCGTTCGGCGAGAGCGATGATGGGACACATCGCGACATGCGCGCGGCGATCGAAGCCCTCACCGCCGGGCGCCGACGTGAACTCGAGGCCATCCCTGACAACCATATCGCGGCCGCCGCCCCGCCGCCGCCCCGCCGCCTCTCGGCCCCGCGCGCGCCGCACCCGGGTCCACTGCAGCCCATCGCCGTCGCCTTGCGCGCGTCTCGACCGCCGGGTGCCCGCCCCTCCTCGACCCGGAGCCTGCTGGTTGACTCCCTTTGCGAGAGGCTGATCCGGACGCGCTGGACCGAGGACGAGACGGGGCAACGTCGGCGACTGCGCGACTGGTATGGCGCGCTGGTGCGCCTCGATCCGCACCTGCGGGCAGACAATGCCAGGCGTGTGCTCGGTGATGTGCAGAGGTTGCTCCTCGATCATGGACAGTTGCACGCCCGCATCGATCTCCCGCCGGTCGTGCCGCGCGACTTCGATCCGACCGTTGCGCTCGTCGGGCTCGACGATCCGCTCGGCCTCGGGACCCTGCGGTCGATCGTCGACGCTATCGCGGGACTCGCTGTTACCGGACAGGCCCAGGATGGCGATATCGATCTCCTCGTATGGGGCGCGCTCCGCTTGGAGTGCCCGTGGCCCGACGCGGCCGCAGCCCTCGCTGCGGTACGCTGGACTGATCACCAAGTCAACGATCGTGTTCTACTAATGGCCCCGTCCGATGACGCTGCCCCTAACACCCCGTGGCGCCCGCTGGTTCTCGGGCCGCACGCGGAGTTCGCGCTCCTCGTATTACGTCGCTGGCGGCGGCCACGCGGCGAGAACGCGCCGATCTTCCCCGAACCCCCATCGGAGGGGGCGTTCGCGCTTCTCCTCGCGCGCCTCGGGCTGCGGGCGGGCGAAGAAGTCGCGCAGCATTCTCCTCAGCCGCTGCTGCCTGCCTACCTGCGCCGTCCGATGATTCATAAGGCTGTCATCATGCGGCGCTGGGCGGAGGATCTGGACGGGATGGCCGTCGCCTCCATCGTCGGTGGGGCGATATTCCGCCCCAGCCTGGGCGGCGATCGCGCCCCCCTCGAAACCTACGTCGCTGCGTGCAGCAAGGGCCTGGTCCCAACCCCAGTGCGCCCTGATGCCATCGAGCGCGCCCGCCGTATCGGTACCCGAGCGCGACCCCGTCGCCACGCGGCGCTGACGGCGGTCGACAACCTCCTCGAGGGCAAAGGCGAGGCACCGGTGAAGGACCTCTGTGAACAGTTGACGCGACTGATCGCGGCGGGCCGCGAGTACCGCGCCGCGCACGGGACGTTGCCCAACCGGATGTCGCGCCATGTGCCGGTGACGGCCGAGGATCCGGCGCTCGCATTCCTCGCGGCATGGGCGATCGAGGTCGACGACGGCCCGGAAGCCCGGATCTTCAACCAGGCCTGCCTGCTGAGTTTCGTGATATATCGGGCGCGTCGTCCCCTGTCCGGTGCGCCGGGGGGCTGGCTCGACGCCCCGATCACCGCGCGCCGTACACCCGCACGGGCGACCCTGCGGAGCTACCTGACCCAGTGGTGCGCCGTGGCCGGTGACTTCGGGAGGCACTGTCAACTAAACTCGGGTAGGTGGGGCAATGAGGCGATGAGGGCGCGCTGACATGCGGCGGTGCGGCTGGTCAGGCCATCGCCGGGGTGCCGGTGACGGCTCGCCAGGTGGCGAAGCGTTCCGTTCTGGTCTCGCGATAGGCTTCGGCGGTGAGACGGTGGCGGCGTGGGCGAAAGTGGCTGGCGATCGGGCCGTAGGCGGCGAGGAAGCGCTGGGCGTGGCCCGGACTCTTGAACCGTCGCATCCGCCGCTCGCGCTCCCTGGTCGGTTGTGCGAATTCTCCGCCCGATTGTTGAGCCGCTTGTGCTGCCGATGCTCGACGCTCGGCAGGACTTCGCGCTTGGCCGCCCCGTAACTGGCCAGCTTGTCCGTGATGACGACGCGGGGCACGTAGGCGAGATCCTTGCGCAGCCGCCGGAAGAACTTCTTCGCGGCGGCGCGATCCCGACGGCGCTGCACCAGGATATCGAGGACGGTGCCGTCCTGATCCACGGCCCGCCAGAGGTAGTGCTGCACGCCGTTGATGCCGACGAACACCTCGTCGAGGTGCCACGTATCGCCCGGGCGGGGGCGCTGGCGACGCAGCGTGTTGGCGTAGGCCTGGCCGAACTTGCGGCACCACTGGCGCAACGTCTCATAGGTGACGACCACCCCGCGCTCGGCGAGCAGCTCCTCGACATCCCGGTAGCTGAGCGCGAAGCGGAAGTACAACCAGACGGCGTGCGCGATGATCTCGGGCGGGAACCGATGGCGTTTGTAGCTGGGTGCGGAAGTGTGTTCGTTCATGCGCAGCAGTATCGCACACCCAGCCTCTCATAAGGGTACCCAGTTAACCTGACAGTACCTTCCAAACGGCCAACACAGCACCATTAGTCATAAGAGAAACGTCACAATAGAGTGGCGGGGCGGGTGGCCCCCCGGCCCCCGGTAGGAGGTCAGGCATGGGCGTGGCGCAGCTGGCGATTGACCAGCCCGGCGACCGCTACCGCGCGGGCGGTGTGGCCGCGGCGGTGGTGGCGGTCGGTCGTGGTCAGGGCGTCGTAGCGGCGCAGGCGCCCGATGGTGTGCTCGACGGCGATGCGGCGGCGGGCGAAGGCGCGGTTGTAGGCGACGTCGGCGGGCGGGCGGGGCTGGCCGCGCGGCTTGCGGCGGGGGGTAACCCCCAGGCCGCCGGGGTGGGCGGCGCCGATCCCGACGTAGGCCAGGTCCCCGAGCGCGCCCACGCCGGGGGGCAGGCGGTCCAGCAGCCCCGAGGCGCGCAGCACCGCCAGGTCGGCGGTGGGACCGCGCATGCTGTCGGCCACATCGGCCACCGCGCCGGTCGCCTCGTCCACGGCCACCTGGACCTTGAGCGTGTGCTGTTTCTTCTTGCCGCTGTAGTACGTGTCGGCGTCGGCGCGGTCGCGGGGCCGCTGGACGCGCTGCTCGAAGGTATCGATGATCACCGCCAGCCCCGGCGTGTCACGCAGCAACGTGTCCAGGTGCGGGCGGTGCCCCTTGCCGGGGTCGGGCAGGCGCATGGTGTCCCGCCCCGCCGCCGCCAGCAGCGGCACCAGCCGGGCCACGGCGCGGCGCGCGGTCGGCTCGCTGACTCCGAAGAGATACCCGAGCACGGCGTTGGTGGGGTAGCGGCGCAGCCAGACCACCGCCAGCAGCAGCTGGTCGCGCGGCGACAGGCCGAACGCCCGCCCGCCGCCGACGGCGCGGCGGCGATCGGGCCGGGCCAGACGGGCGTGGGTGGCGGCGGCGTAGGCGGGCAGCACGTCCGCCGCCAGCGCGTCGAACGCCGCGACGCACAGCCCGGTCATGGCCCGGAAGATCGCCGGGTGGCGCGTCAGGGCGTGATAGCGCAGGATCATCGCGGCCCTCCTTCACCCCCGCAGTATACCCCCACGGCTTATTGTGACGCAGGTCTACAGATTCCCGTATTGCACTTGGCGAACCTTCAAATCCCGACATCGAAGGGGGAATTGTCGGAAGCCCGCCATCCTATCGCGTGAAGCGCCAGAATCCCTCGGGTGTATCCTCGATTCTCCCCGCCTTGAGCAGGTCGTCGTGGGCCTGCTTCATCATCGGCTCGAAGAGCGGCCCGGGGGTCGTGATGCCGGAATAGAGATCGGTGTCATCCATACCGCACCAGTCGGCCACCTCCATCAGCGCTTCCCATTCGTGAAGCGCCTTCGGTGCCCGTATCTCCAAGATGTGTAAGAGCGTACCCTCGATCTCATCTTGGGAAGGGATTGCCATCGCCTTCTCCTTATGGATACTCTGTGCATATTAAAGGGTGCATCACACCCGCGTCGGCAACTCCAAGACGGCGCAGATCCGGTCGAGGTTCTTGCGGCATTCTAGGGATTGGTCAGCTTGCGGATTGCCGCAAACTCCTGATCTTTGAGTTGCTTCGTTGGGATACCGGCAGCCAGAGCCAATTCATCGAGATGATTTTTTACCTTCGTCAGGCCGAGTTTTGGGCGGGGTAAGACATAGATGCGCGGCGTCGGATGGTTTTGCTTGGCGATCTGGGGCAGGTGCGACATCAGAAGTCCGGTCGCCCCTAACGGATCGCCAGCGCAATCTTTCGTGACAACCAGCGTAAGCTTCGTCTGCGAGAGCATCACCATCTCACGATGCAAACTGAGGAGACTCGCGTCGTTCGTGATAAATCCGTCGACGTCGCCTCGCTCGCTAAGGGCCTGGAAAATCTCCCAATCCTCGTGGGCGCGAGTCAGGCTACGGTCTATGTCTCCTAATTTAGTCATAGTGATTGGAGCAGGCCACGGCAAACTGGTTGCCTGTATGGGGAAGTTTTGATCAAGCACGAAGTGCATCCGACCCTCGTCAGACGGCAAGCGGCAGAGCGAGGGATCGCTCAAAGCCGATCGCCTCTTGAATCGCGTCGGCGGGGGCGTCGGGGTACATCGCCTGAATCTGGCTAAGGTCGAAGCCCTGCTGTGCAAGGGAGCCGATGGTGAGGGAGGGAATCCGGGTATCGATAATATGAGGCTCTCCGTGCAGCTTGCCAGGAATGATGCGTAGGAGCGGGCGCGGCTGCAACAGGTCGGGGCCGTTCTTGTACGGCTTTACTAGGTAGAGCGTGCCATTGATCGCGAGCTGCCTGCTGCCATCCGCGCGGATGGTTTCGTCGGAGAGTTGGAGAAAGAGCTGCCCGTCCCCGGCGGAAACGGCCAATAATTGGGATAGTTTATCGCGCGAATAGCCCCGTTGCTCAATCTGATACAGGGCTTCTCGAAGCTTCGCCACGCGAGACCGCGCGCGATGCTCGTCTCCTTTGCGGAACCAGTCGATCGCGCGAAGGGCGAGCAGGTCAGACCATGACCAGAGGCGGCTCCGCGGTCCCGGCGAGATCGACGGCGCATAGAGCCCCGTGCGCGCCCAATAGTGGAGCGTCGATATCGGGACGCCGGAAAGGGCGGCCGCCCGATGCGCATCGTATACGCCTCGGCCCGGTTCGATTGACCATTCGGCCGCTGTCACCATAGCTCCGCTCCTCTACCCGCAGCCACAAGAGCCTCGGGGTGATGAGTATAGCCGATGTGATCGTGACTTGCTGTCTTCGATCACATCATGCTACTTGGCCCTTGTGCTAGTTGGGGAAGGCCAGCGCCTTGATCTGGAGCCAGTCGGTCTGTCCCAAAAGCCGATTGAGATAGAGACAGCGGGTGTGGGCGGCCAGCTTCGTGTGCAGCCGGGCGCAGAGGCCCCGGAAGGTGTGTGCATGATGAGCGGCCAGCCCGAACTGCGCGCTCAGCTGGTCGTTGACCGTCTCGATAATCTGGCGCGCGGCGTTGCGTCGGCGGGCGGTCGCCGCGGGCAGTTGGCGGCGCTGGTTGCGGCGCGGGACGGTGAGCAGCGCCACCGCGCGCTCGGCCTGAAGTGCCGCAGCCAGCGGCGCGCTGATATACGCCTTGTCCCCCAGGACCGTCAGGTCCGCGTGGCCGTGCAGGACCCCCGCCCCGACGGCCACGTCGCTGGCGCTGGCGGGGGCGAGGGCGAAGTCGCGGATCACGCCGCCCAGCGTCACCAGCAGGTGCAGCTTGTCGCCGAAGAGCGTCTGCTTCTTGGTCGGCACCGTGCCGAAAGCGGCCCCCGCCGCCCGCCCGCCCGCCGCGCCCGCCGCGCCCGGCACGAGATGGAAGGCCAGCACCGGGACGGGCAGGCTGTCGATGGCGCACTGCCGGTCGCGGGCCACGTCCAGGACGGCGAGCACACTTTGCCGGCGGGCGTTGATCGCCTGGGCCAGGTCGCGCCGCCGCCGGTTGAAGCGGCTGCGCTCGGGGATACGCGGGAAGAGGTGCCGATACTCCCGCCAGCGGCGCAGCAGCGTCGTCTCCTGCGTCCAGCCGCGACACTCCCCCACCAGCGCCATCGTGATCAGCTCGCTCGCGCTACAGCCCGCCGCCGGCCCGCGCGTCGGCTTGTAGGCGGGTGGCAGTTGCCGCCACAACTCGTCCACCACCACGTAGGCCCACAGGCAGAAGTCCGCGAAGTCCGCTATCATCGCCCCGCCCTCCCGCTCGGCCAGCGGTCGTCCCTCAGCAAGACCACCGATAGCCGCCGGGAGGGCCTCCCGTCACGTCACCAAACTAGCACAAGGGCCTACTTACAACTTTCCATCGTGAAGATAATCTCGTATATGGGTACCAAGTCCTGCTTATTTTGAACAGATCGGAGGCGTCATGGTCGTGCCATCAAGGAGGATGGTTTTCTTCAGCTGGCAGAGCGATCTAGTCAATCGTACCAACCGCACACTGATCGGCGACGCACTCAACACTGCCCTACTCCGGGTAGCCGCCGATGGAGTCGTTGAGAATGCTCCTGAGCGTGATGAGGCGACTGCAAGCATCCCGGGTTCTCCGGACATTGCCGCCACCATTCTCGCGAAGATCGATGCGGCGGCGGTGGTAGTGGCCGATATCTCAGTCGTTGATGGTATTGGTCAAGTCAGGATCCCGACTCGCTATTACATGCGTCCTAAATCCACTCGCCGCCCCCATCGCCCAGCTCCCAATCCGAATGTCCTCTTCGAGGTGGGTTACGCGCTACGCGCTCTCGGCGAGGCGCGGCTCATCCTGATCGTAAATGCGGCCTATGGCATGCCCGAGACACTGCCCTTCGATCTGAAGCTGCGGCGCATGATTCAATACCAATTGGCCGACGATGGCACACCACCGGCGTCGGCTCGTAACGCACTCACCGCCGTGCTTACCGAAGCGCTAAGAGCGAGTCTCGCTGCCGTGACACCTACCTTGCGTCCCGCCGAGGATCCGGATTGGCGTATGCGCCTCGACCAGACCCTCGGCACACCCCGTTGGCAGGGGCAGCCGACCCTCGTCGATCTCGCTGGCAGCGGGATAGCCGTCGATACCGTCCGCATCGTCGAGCAGCGACCGGCGGGTCCGCGTTTCCCGCGTTCGGGCTCTCTTCAGCCGCTACTACTGCTGGGTTCGCGAGGCGGCATTGTGCCGATCCCGGCGGAGCCGATCCCTACACCCGAGCCATGCTTCGGCGACACACTCACGACGGAAGCCGTTGGGATGGGACGTTGGCGTGCGCTCATCGTCCGCTGGCTCGACCGTGAAGGGTATAACTGGCTGGCCATCCTCATCGGCGATGACGATGGCTATCATCTAGCTCAATGGTCTGTGGCGAGCCGCGACGGTGTATTCCCCCTCGGCCTACCATACTTCTTGCGGAATGGAACGGTATGGCGAACAACACCGATCCATCACCTGTCTTTCCGGCCCACGACTGCCGATCCCTCTACCCATCCCGTCGCATATCCCCCACCCCCGAGCCAAGAAGTCGTCGAGGAACTGTGGCTCGCGCCCGACGCCTTGCGGGGAGGCTACTTCGGACCGATACCGCCCCACCAAGAGCATGCGACGAGCGAGGCGATCGCCACCGGGACTTGGCTACACCTGACAAGAATCTGGCGAATGCAGCTAAGCGGATCCTTTGGTATCGTTGAAGAATCGTTGGTTGCTACCGATCCCCCTACTATGGATTGACGGCGGGATATCCTATCACTCTGCTATGGGTTGGCCCCTCCGCTGGAATTCCAGCGGAGGGGCCGTTGATCTGGTTGCGTCAGAAATCAGACGCGGGCTGGCGGGACGGGCCGCGCGCTGGTAGCGTAGCGGCGTTGGCCGTTACGTGCAGGCGCTTGCCCGTGCCCTGTCCCCATTGCGCCGCGCCCGCGACCACCGCGCAGCCCCGGCACACCGCGCTCGGGTACCGCACGTTGCGCTGTTGCGCCTGCCGCCGGATCTGCAACGAGCGGACGGGCACGCCCGACAACCACCGCCAGTACCCGCCGGACCTCGTGGTGCTCGTCGTCCTCTGGCGGCTGCGCTACAAGCGCAGCTTGCGCGACCTGGCGGAGCTGTTCCTAGCGCGGGGCTTCGTCTTCACGCATGAGGCGGTCCGCGACCGGGAGGCGCGCTTCGCCCCATTGTTGGCCGCGCAGTTGCGCGCCAAGCGGCGCGGCACAGCGGGCACCACATGGCACGCGGATGAGACGGATGTCCGGGTCAATGGCCGCTGGTGCTACCTGTACCGTGCGATCGACCGGGAAGGCAATCTCGTCGAGGCGCTCCTCAGCGAGCAGCGCGACATGGCCGCGGCCCAGCGGTTCTTCCGCCAGGCGCTCGCCATCGCCGAGCATACGCCCGAGCGGGTGATGACGGACGGGCATGACGCCTCCCCCCGCGCCATCCGCGAGACGCTGGGCCGGGCGGTCATCCACCGGACCAGCCGCTACAAAAACAAGCGCATCGCGCAGGATCACCGGGCGATCAAGCAGCGGTATTACCCGCTGCGCGGCTTCGGCAACTTCGCCTCGGCGGCCCGCTGCTGCACCGGCTTCGAGGAGCAGCGCCAGTACTTCCGCGCCGCCACGCGATGCGGCGAGCACGTCTCCCTCACGGATCGGCGGGGTCTCTTCCAGGACCGTTGGGCGGCCGTCATGGCCGCCCAGGCCGCCGCCTGACGGCGGGGAGCGCCTCGTTCACGCCGCCCTCGGCACCCCTTGAACACCACCGTCGTCCCAGTTCTGACGCAGCCCTGCACCATGCCTATCGCCGGGCGGCATGATCACCCTGTGCGGCAGCACGACGCCATGCATGGCGACGGGTGCCAGCACAGGCCGGCCCGGCCCCGGGCGCGACTTCCGCCGCCAGGGCGCCCGGAACCCCGCGCGGTGCCGGCACAGCAGCGTCTCCGGCCGGACGATGAGCAGCGCGTGCCGCCAGGCGCGGACCCGGCCGGCGCGCAGCACCAGGAGTGCCCGCTCCGTCGGCGCCACGGCCGGGCGCGTGACGCTCCGGCGCAACACGACCAGTTGCTGACGCCGGAGCGCGTTCTCGGCGCGCTCCGGCCCCCTGGTGCGCACCAGGTCCGCCCCGGTCCCCGCCAGGGGCGTCGCCGTCGGCCTCGCCCGGAGGCGCGTGGCGCGGGCCTGCCGCACCGCAGCGAGGCTCCTGATCAGCCGATCATGACACCCGCGGAACCGCAGCATGGATGCGCCCTTACCGTACGTCCAACAACGCGATGGGGAAATCCGCGTTCGCACCCCGCACCTGCCCTTGTCGCGGCGAGGTCGGGCAGAGCGGCCTCCAAGCTTATGATTTAACTGCGTCCCATATTGTAGCGAGTTGCCGGTGGCGTCACGCCCGGCGGCGATGGCACACTTGCGCGTATGGATACGAATCTCGCCGCCTTGCGCGACTTCCGCGATGATTTCTACGCCTGTCTGTATCGGCGCAGCGATGCCCTCTTCGAGCTGGCCGACGCCGTGCTCACCGCCGGGGCGGTGCCGTCGCCGGTCCACCTGAGCGGCGAGCCGGTGCATCGGCGGGGCTGGGGCAGCCTCTACGCGGCGCTCGTGCACGGGCGGATCGACGAGACGGGGCTGCGGGCGCTGCTCGCGGGCCAGCCGCTCGCCGGCGGGTCGCCAGTCTACGCCGTCGACTGTAGCGTGTGGTCGCGCTGCGACGCAGCGGCCAGCCCCGAGCGGGGCTTCTCCTATCACCCGTCGCGCCACTCCGCCGGGCAGCCCATCGTCGCCGGCTGGTCGTACCAGTAGCTCGCCCAGGTCGGCTTCGCCCGCGAGAGCTGGACCGCCCCGCTGGATGTGCGCCGCGTCCATCCGAATGAGAACGCCAACGCGGTCGCGGTCGCGCAGGTCGCGCGGCTGGTCCGCCGCTTGCCGCCGACCGGGCCGGTGCCGCTGTTCGTCTTCGACGCGGGCTACGACGCGGTCGCCTTGCAACGCGGGCTGGGCGCCTGCCGCGCGGCGCTGCTCGTGCGGCTGCGTTCCGGACGCTGCTTCTACGGCGACCCGCCCCCGGCGGCCAAGCGTCCGCAGGGCGGGCGGCCGTTCCGCCACGGCCACAAGCTCGTGTGCGCCGATCCGGCGACGTGGCCGACGCCGACGGCCGAGCGCACGGTCGAGGACGCCCAGTATGGCACCGTGCGGATCCGCGCGTGGTCCGGGCTCCACCCGAAATTGCAGGACCGCACCGGGCACGGCACCAAAGGGCCTTCCCTGATCATCCCCATGACGCTGGTTCTCGTCGAAGTGAGCCGACTGCCCGGGCGATCCTACCCGCCCCAAGTGCTCTGGCTCTGGCTGCACGCCCCGGCGGGATACGCGCCCGATCTCGATCTGCTCTGGCGCGCCTATGTCCGACGCTTCGACCTGGAGCACACCTTCCGCTTCATTAAGCAGACCCTCGGCTGGCACACGCTGCGCGTCCGCCACCCCGAGCAGGCCGACCGCTGGACTTGGCTGGTACTGGCCGCCTACACCCAACTCCGCCTCGCCCGCGCGCTGGTCGCCGACCGCCGCCTGCCCTGGGAGCGTCGGCACCCCCCGGGTCGCCTTACCCCCAACCGCGTGCGCCGCGCGGTTCCGGCACTGCTGCTCGCGCTCGGCACGCCCGCCGCCGCTCCACAACCCTGCGGCCGCTCGCCGGGACGGCCGAAAGGCCACCGCTCCGGCTCCGCGCCACGCCATCCGGCCCTCAAGAAGGCCGCCTGACGCCCCACTTAACTCAGCAACGTGGCACCGCGCCGGTTCGCACAACCCGCGCGGCTTTCCTCATGGTTAAATCACAAGCCAAGACGCCGCTGCGGAACATGCCAGGATGGATTGTGTTTGATACGCTAAAAACCAGCCAGCCGGCGCGGTGGTGATCGCCGAAAATCCCGCCAGGATGTGGCCTTTCCGGTACGCTCTCCGCTTGCGGGCGTGGGCGTAGCGGGAGGGCGAGGATGCTAGGGATCGTGGATCAGGAACTCATCGGGCGGCTGTACCACCGGCAAGGCTG
>JAABUJ010003524.1_pt1 | contig 17480 bp, 17 predicted proteins | sample 5559131 | NCBI WGS metagenome assembly JAABUJ01 (sample SAMN10711875, study PRJNA513366) | rock metagenome | isolation source: Antarctica rocks | place: Antarctica: Victoria Land, Mt New Zealand nord | collected 2016-01-07 | reverse complement strand
AACAGTCGCCGAGCGGGCATCGTGATGAAAGAGCCGGAGGACTTATGGACCGCCAACGTATCGCCGTGACGCGTCTCTTGCCGGGCGGCGCGCTCGACCGCCTGCGCGCGGCCGGTAACGTGGCCGTGCACACCGATGATCGCGCCCCGACGCGCGATGAGGTAGTCGCGCTCGCGCGCGACGCCGATGGCCTGCTCTGCCTGTTGACCGAACGTATCGACGCGGCGCTGTTCGACGCGACGCCGCGCCTGCGCGTGGTCTCCAACTACGCCGTCGGCGTCGACAATATCGACGTCGCCGAGGCCACGCGCCGCGGCATCCTAGTCACCAACACGCCCGACGTGCTGGCCGAAGCCACGGCCGACCTGACGTGGGCGCTGCTGCTGGCCGCCTGTCGCCGTCTCGGCGAGGGCGAACGATTGGCGCGCTCCGGCGAGTGGCGCGGCTGGGCGCCGATGCAACTGCTGGGCGCCGATGTCTACGGCAAGACGCTGGGCATCGTGGGACTCGGGCGCATCGGACAAGCGGTGGCGCGCCGCGCTATGGGCTTTGGCATGACCATCCTGCACCACACGCGCCGCCCCGTCGACGCGGCGGTCGAGCGAGCGCTGGGGGCGCGATCGGTCGGCCTGGAGGAATTGCTACGGGAATCGGACATCGTGAGCCTGCATGTGCCGCATACAGCGGAGACACGCCACTTCATCAATGGTGAGCGCCTGCGCCTGATGAAGCGCTCGGCCTACCTCGTCAACACCGCACGCGGCGCGGTCATCGACGAGGCGGCGCTGGTCGACGCCTTACGCGATGGAATCATTGCCGGAGCGGGGCTCGACGTCTACGAACACGAACCGCGGCTCACGCCGGGCCTGCTCACGTTAGAGAATGTCGTCCTGGCGCCGCACCTGGGCTCGGCCACGATCGAAGCGCGCACAGCCATGGCCGGCCTCGCCGCCGACAACCTGCTCACGGCGCTGGCCGGCCTCCGGCCCCCACACCCCGTCAACTCTGATGCGCTAAAGCTATACTAGGCCCAGCAACGCTTCCAGACGCGCGGGCTGGTAGCCCTGCACGGGGACACCGTCGACAACGGTGACCGGGGGCAGCGGCAGGCCGAGCGCCAGGAACTCACGCAGGGAGCGCTCGTCCCGCGTGACATCGCGCAACTCGTACCGCACGTCATGATCGGAAAGAAACTCTTTCACAGCCCGGCAGGGCGTTCAACGCTCGTGCGTGTAGAGAATGACCGTGTGCTCCTGTTCGTCCATACCTACAGCTTGCCAGATCCACTTCTTCGGTGAGCATGTGCTACCGCGATCAAGGGGGGCGCGGTCACGGCGTCGTAGCGATCAGCCGTCAGCCGACGGCTAATCGCCCTGGGCCTGATCCTCGCAAATAGTGTCGGCCAACCCCTCGGCGTGCCCCGCCGGGACCAGCACGGTGAGGCGGTCGCCCCGCCGCAACTCCGTCTGTCCGTTCGGCGCGAACGTGTCGGCGCCACGGCGGATGGCGACGACGAGCGAGGAGGGGGGCCACGCGATCTCCATCACGCGCCGGCCGACCGGCCCGCGGTCGCCCGTCAATTCCAGGTCGACGATGCGGTAGCCGCGCAGCCGACCCAAGAGCGGGTCGCCATCGGGGGCCTGCAGCTCGGTGGGCGCCTCAGGCGCCTGCGCTGGTACGTCCCGCGGCCCCTGCGCGGCAGCGGTGGGTTGACGCGTCGCCCTTTGCTCAACCTGGGTGAGGCTCTGTTCCAGGCGCTCGTTGTAGGCGCGCAGGACATCGCGCTGCGTCACCCACCCGCTGACCGTCTTTTGATCCGCGGCCAGCACCGGCAACCCCGACCGATCCTCATGGACGAGCAGCCCCAAAGCCCGCTCCAGACTCTGGTTGGCGTAGAGCGCCGGCGCCGCGCGGGCCAGATCGCCCGCCACCACGTCCAGCGCGTTATCGCGCACGGCCTGCTCGACCTCCTGCAAGGTAACGGCGCCACGGAAGGCACCATCCTTGTCCACGACCGGCAGGGCGTCGCACTCCTCCTCGGTGAAGCGCGCGATCAACTCATTGAGCGTAAGGCTCTGGGGCACACCGTTGGGGAGCGCCCGCATGGCGTCGGCGACAGTCAGGATCTCCATCAGGTTGGCCGAGCGCCCGCGCATGATGTCGATGCCACGGCGGCGCAGCTTGAGCGTGTAGATAGTGTCGCGGGAGAGGCCCTTGCTGATCGCCGTGGCAAGAACAATCGCGGCCATCAGAGGTAGGATAATGGTGTAGTCGCCCGTCAACTCGAAGATGATGATGACGGCGGTAATGGGCGCGCGCGCCGCGCCGGCGAACACCGCCCCCATCCCGACCAGACCATAGGCGCCGGCCGGACCCACGGCGCCTGGGAAGATACCGTGCAGCACTTGGCCGTAGGCCGACCCAAGCATGGCGCCGATGAAGAGCGATGGCGCGAACACGCCGCCGGACCCGCCGATGGCGATGGTCAGGCTGGTCGCCACGGCCTTGGCGACCAACAGGACCAGCAAAAACCACACGACGTACTCGCCACGGATACCATTCTGTAGGACCGGGTAGCCGACGCCATACATCTGCGGCAGCGCGAGCAGCAGCAGGCCCAACAACAGCCCCCCCACCCCCGGCCGTAGCCAATCGGGGCCATGCCACACGCGGTCAGCAAGGTCCTCCAGACCGTAGAGCACGCGCACGAAGCCGATGCCCACGGCGGCCGCGAGCACCCCCAGGACAGCGTAGAGCAGGTACTCCCAGTAGGACACGAGGTGGAACGCCGGCAGCGTCAGGAACGCTTGCGCGCCGAAGGCGGCGCGCCCGATCACGGCTGCTGTGATCGACGAGAGCACCACCACGCCAAAGGCCTCGGTCTCGAAGTCGCGCAGGATGAGCTCGAGCCCGAAGAAGACCCCCGCGATCGGGGCGTTGAAGGTGGCGGAGATGCCGCCGGCCGCGCCACAGGCGACGAGCAGACGCAGACGCGAGTCGGGGACCCGGACGGCCTGCCCCAGCGTTGAGCCGAGCGCGGACCCAATCTGCACGATCGGTCCCTCGCGCCCGACCGACCCGCCCCCACCGATACAGAGCGCCGAGGCCAGCGACTTGACGATTGCCACGGCCGGGCTAATACGACCGCCGCGCTCGGCCACCGCGAGCATGACCTCAGGGACACCGTGGCCACGCGCCTCGGGCGCGAAGCGGGCGATCAACGGACCGTAGATCAGGCCCGCGACCGCCGGCGCTAGTACGACGAAGAACGGACCCAGCCAGGCGACGTGCGGGTTGGCCGCTCCCGAAAAGAACGGATGCGCGGCGCGTCCCGTCGCACTGTAGTCGTTGTGCCCCGAGAAGAGGAGCGTGAACCCCAGGATCAGGTAGCGGAAGATGATCGCGCCCACGCCGGCGCCGGCGCCCACGACGAGCGCGAGGAAGACCAGACCCGCCGCGCTGCCGCGCAGCCAATCATAGACCCGTGCGCTCGTCGCGGTGGGTAAGCGTAGCGATCCGCGCGGCGCGGCGTCCGTCTGTCGCCCGCGCACGCTCATAGGCGGCCGCCTCTTCCACGCACGCCTCTTTCTAGTGCAAAGCGATACATACAACCGGCTGTTTTGCCCATAGTACTGTCGTTCATGGGTATAGTGTAGCGTACTGAGGGCGCCTGCTTCTTGATCGTCTGTATCCCCTCCTCCAGTCGCGACTGGTGATTCGCCGCTAGCCCCGACGTGTCCCGTATAGTTAGGGCAGGAACAAAGGAGAACGCGGCATGGCCCGTGGCGTACAACCCGACAAACACACCGCCTACTACGAACTGCTCGACGCCTGCGCGACAGGCGGCTGCCCGGTCTGTACGCTGACCCTGGCCGCCGTCACGAGCTACCTACAAGCAATCACTTACGAGCACGTCAACGACCCCGAGTTCCGCGACGCTATCGTCGCGGCGCGCGGCTATTGCAACACTCACTCCTGGCGGCTGCGCGAGCTGCGCGTTGCCCTTGGTACGGCCTTGATGTACCGCGACGTGATCCGCGACGCCGCCGCCGAGCTGGCGCGCCCGCCGGCGGGCGGTCGGCCCGACCTTTTCGGCGCCGGACAGGGGCAGGGCCACGGCGGCGTGCGCGGCCGGCTCTCCGCATTGACGGGGAGAGGGGCGCCCGACAGTGGTGGGCGCATCGTCGATCCGCACCGCGCCTGCCCCGCCTGCCAGGAACGCGACCGCTACGAATTGCTCTACCTGGAGGCCCTGCTCGGTCACATACGGGATGAGCGCATGGCCCAAGCCTTCGCCGACGCCGGCGGCCTGTGCATGGTCCACCTCGACCGCCTCAGCGCAACGACGCGCCAGAGCGCCGCGCTGGAGCGGCTGCTCGCCGTGCAGCGCGAGTGCCTGCTGCGCCTGCACGACGAACTGACCGAATTCGTCCGCAAGAACGACTATCGCTTTAGCGGCGAGGGCATGGGCCCGGAACGCGACTCATGGGTCCGCGCCGTCGAGATCGTTGCCGGCAAGCCCGGCATTAGATGAGTCGAAAGTCGAAAGTCGTGAGTAGGGCAGCGCATCCGACTACCACCTGGCAGAAGATTGTTTGACCAATCGACGGTAAGCCGCATGTTCGTCGGGTAAACTTCCGACTATCGACTTCCGACTTCCGACTTTCGACTTTCGACTTTCGACTTTCGACTTTCGACTTTCGACTTATCACCGCGAGCCGCTGCGCGCCTGGACCCCGCGCAGCCCTGTTACGAAGATGACGCCGCCGATGGCGTTGCCGATGACCGCCGGGATTAGGAACGCCGTGAGCCAGCGCAGCCAGGTGATCGGCGCCCCGGCGAACATGGCCAGCAGCACCTCGATCGACCCGATGATGCAGTGGTAGAGCTGCAGGCCGACGAGCAGGTAGGTGATGATGTAGATGATTACCAGGTGCGCCGCGCCCCCCTGGACGGTCTTCAGGAGCCACGACGTCAGGGCGACGAGCCAACCGCCGAGCACGCCGGCGAGCGCGGCTTGCAGGAACGAGTGGTCGACGAGCGAGAGGCCCAGTTCGCGGTAGACCGCCTTGTAGGGGTCGAACACAATCGTGATGTGCGCGATGAACACGGCGAATATGACGGTACCGACGACGTTGCTCGCCAGGACCAGCCCCCAGCGCTGGGCAAGCTTGCCCAGCGTGCCCTCGCCGGCGAGGAGGCCCGCCACGGGAGTAAGGGTATTCTCGGTGAAAAGCTCCGACTTGCCCAGAATGACGACGATGAAGCCCAACGGGTATAGAAAGCCGCCCAGGAATATGGCCGTGACCAGGCTCATATGGAACGCCGCGTGCAGCCGCCCCGCGACCACGGCCACGGCCAGCGGCCCGAAGCCGATATCCAGTCCGGCCACGAGGCCGGAGACGCTGATGTCGAGGGCGGACCGCCGCAGCTCCGCCTCCCCCTCCTCGACCAGAGGCTCGAAGACGTCTTGAACGTCCTGTTTCGTGTTCGTCGTCAATGGCTGTCCCCTTATCACTCGCCCACAACCACGATGTCATACATCCTACCCACTACCGTCCTCCCTTCACGCATCTGCCTTTCAGTGTAAACGCGCGACAAGCCCTGTGGGAACTATGGACATTTTAGAACAAATAACCTATAATGGTGGTAATGGGCGGGTACGTCTACCCGCCTCGAGCCTTGCATGGTATGGAGGTGTGACAATGGCAGGCAGTTTCAATCGCGTCACCATCGTCGGCAACCTGGGGCGCGACCCCGAGACGCGCGCGCTCCCCAGCGGCGACACGGTCGCCGACTTCACCGTCGCCACGACCGAGCGCAGGCGCGGCACCGATGGCGGGACCCAGGAGACGACGACGTGGTTCCGCGTCAGCGCGTTCGGTAAGCTCGGCGAGACCGCCCAGCAGTACCTGCGCAAGGGCTCCTACGTGTACATCGACGGCACGCTCGCGTTGCGCGAGTACACCGACCGCGACGGACAGCCCCGCCAGAGCCTGGAGATTCGGGCGCGCGACCTGCGCATGCTCGACCGCCGCGAGGACCGCGACGACAACGCCAGGCCGCTCGCGCTTACCGGGGCGGGCGCGGCCGGCGCGGCTGGCGCGAAAACTAGTGTGGGCGACCTACCGTTTTAAGAGTAATCAGTGATCGGTAGCCAGTAGTCAGATGTGTCGTACGGCAAGCCGGAGCAGTAACCGAATGGAGGATTTAGAATATGGCGTTCTCACCCGATCAGCACCTGCGCAACCTCAAGGGGCAGCAGTACCTCGATGTGAAGTGGCGCTTGATGTGGCTGCGCGAGGAGCATCCCGACGCGCGCATCAAGACTGAGTTGGTGACATTCCGAGAAGACCAGCAGATGTGGGTCTTCAAGGCGGAGGTCGTCATACCGGACAAGGGGGCGGCCACCGGCCACGGCCAGGAGACCGAGCGCGACTTCCCTGCTGGGGCCTGTGAAAAAGCGGAAACCAAGGCCATTGGGCGCGCCCTGGCGGCATTGGGGTATGGCACGCAGTTCGCGATGGAGCTCGACGAGGGCGACCGCGTGGTCGACAGCCCCGTCGCCCCTGTCCGCGCGCCGCGCGCCGACCGATCCGGCCTCAAAGTGGTGGCCGAGCGGCCGACAGAAGACCGCTCCACCCTCAAGGTGGTAGCCGAGCGTTCAGCAGAAGATCAAGCCGCGATCCTGCGCGTCGATGTCGCGGCCGCCCTCGCCGCCGACCACGACGCGGCCTCCAAGCTCCCCAAGGCAGCCGAGGAGATGACCGCCGAGGAACTGGAGAAGACGCTCGCCTGGCTGCGCAACCGCGCTAAGCGCCAGGCGTAATAGTCGAAAGTCGAAAGTCGAAAGTGGAAAGTCGAAAGTCGAAAGTCGAAAGTCGAAAGTCGAAAGTCGATAGTCGATAGTCGAAAGTCGATAGTCGATAGTCGCCAGTTGGGCTCTGACAAATAGTAGGGTAATCTAGCGTCGGCTAGGCGCCGGTTCGCGCGGCGCCATCATGCCACTTTCCACTTTCCACTTTCCACTTTCCACTTTCCACTTTCCACTTTCGACTATTTAACATCGTGCAGCCGATCGTCGTAGCGGCGAAACCGTGGCAGCGCCACGGCCAACAGCGCGACGCCGACGACGCAGAGCACGCCGCCCGAGACGACCGATTGGCGTACCCCCGCTAGCGTGGCGACGACGCCCGACTCGACGTTGCCGAGCGCCGGCCCACTGGAGTAACTCAACAGCTCGATGCCGGCCAGGCGTCCGCGTAGCGCGTCGGGAATCGTCCCGTTCCAGATGCGGCCGCGGAACAGTCCGCTCATCATGTCCGCGCCGCCGGCCACGGCCAGGGCCAGCAGCGCCAGTGGAAGCGTCGGCGCCAGCCCGAAGAGGGTGATCGCCACGCCCCAGGCAAGCGCGGCCATGATGACGGCGCGCCCGTGCCGGTGGACGCGCCCCGTCCAACCGCTCGTGGCCGTGGCCAGCAGCGCGCCGACCGACGGCGCGGCGTAGAGCAGGCCAAGCGCGCCCGCGCCGCCGTAGTGCGGGGCCAGCGCCGGGAAAAGCGCCGTCGGCATGCCGAAGAACATCGCCACGATGTCCACCAGATACGTGCCCATCAACTCGGGACGCCCGCGCGCGTAGCGCAGCCCTTCCATGACGCGGCGCGGACTCGGCCGCTCGGCGTCCGGGGGCGGCGGGACCGCGCGCATCAGCCGCAGCGCGGCGAGCGACACCACGAACGTGGCGACGTCGACGGCGTAGGCGCCGGTGAGCCCGATCGTAGCGACAAGCACGCCGCCAAGCGCGGGTCCGGCCACCATACCCGCCGTGCTCACCAGCGAGGAGAGGGCACCGGCCGCTGTCAACTCGTCGCGCTCCACCAGACGGGGCAGCAAGGCGTCGAGCGAGGGCCGCTGCAAGGCGTCGAGTCCGGCCATCGCCGCGGCGACAGCGTAGAGCGCCCATAGGTGTGGGCGCGGCAGCAGCGCGTTGAGCGCCAACAGCCCCGACATCACGGCCAAGGCCAGCTCGGTCAGCTGGACCAAACGGCGCCGATCCCACGCGTCGGCGAGCGCCCCGCCCACGAAGGCGAAAAGGAGGATCGGGACAAGCTCGGTCAGCCCGAGCAGCCCCACCGCCAGCGACGAATGGGTTAGCCGGTACGCCTGATAGGGTATCGCCACGTAGGTGATCATGCTGCCGAAGAAGGACACCGCGCGGCTGATGTAGAGCAAGCGGAAGTCGCGGTGGCGGCGCAGCGGGCCCATATCCATCGCCATCAGCCGCGCCAGCCGCCGCCAGCGCACATCGCCTTCGGCATCCTCACCTGTAGGAGTAGTATGGACGAAGTGGCCGGCTGGGTCATCGTCATCGGCTGGAGGGGACGTGGAGGGGTCGATATCGGGTAGCATAGGCCTATACTATAGCAGCGCGTAGCGCCCGCGACTGAGCAGATTGGCGCGGATCGTCATGCGCTCGGGATCGTTGAGGCGCAGCAGGAAAACGCTGGATGCGGTAGCCGCGAGCGGATCAGCATCACGATGCGGTCCAATAGCACCAGTTGGTCTAGCTCCTCGCTTTCCTCGCTGGAAAGAGTTCCGGCGGCGTTCTTGTCGAGCAATACGCGCACGCGCGTGATCGTCGTATCGGACAACCGGAACGCCGCGATCTCCTCCACGGAGGGGGCGCGGGCGAAGAACTCAGCGATCTCCTCAGTTGGACGCGGCGGCGCTGCCTGGCTCATCATCGTCCTCCTCGTGTGAACGTTAGCTCACCGCTCCAGTACATAGCCGCCTACTCCCCGCTCCATGCTATCGTGCATCGCTAGGGGATAATGAAGTGTGTCAATTCGATGATGTCGGTTGTCGGCTCGATGTGCGCTGTCGGACGAAGGTTGTCCGGTAAAACGATGAGGTTGTCGCCTGCCCTTGTGGCAGATGGAACGAGAATACCTTCGACACCACGTCGGAGGGCGATCAGCCCGAGCGCGTGCCCTATGTCGTAGTTCAGGTCATCGAGGAGCGCCTCCTCCGTCAGGCCCAATGCGGCGAGGTCGCGGCAGTCGAGCACCGCGCTGAGGTCGGCGTGGAGTCTTGTGCGGCGGTACGAGCGTAGCCCCGCGAGGGGGCGGTGCGACCCGAAACGACGCAGGATCTCGCCGATAGGAATATCGGGGCCAAGCGAGAGATATAGAGCACGCCAGTGGTCTGTCGTGGGATATTGCGCTTGCGCCCGATGGAATCGCCCCGACGCAATGGTCGAGCCGGTGGCGTCTCGGGTGCGAAGCGCGCAAGATGCACCCGCCACACATCGCCGTTCCATGGAACGACAGGCAACGGTGCAAGCGCGCCGGCCGCGTCCCATGAAACCGCGGTCATCAATCTCGCCCGTTGTCCATTAAATGAAGATACCGGAGGCTAACCCGACAAAAGCGGCATATACCTCATCCAGATCGCCATCCCGAAACGCCTGCTGCGGTGTTCGCCACCGCAAGTCGCGGAGTTCGGCGCGCATCCACTCGTGGACGCCTTCGGTTTCGGCAAACAACTCCTGCAAACCATCACGGAGCCCCGCGAGGGTCTGCAATCGCTGCAGCGTCGCCCCGTCAGGCCGTGCCCCTGTCGCACGCCAGGATGCAAGCTCCGTGTCCGTCACGCGCAAAGCCGCCACGATATCCACCCGCGATAGGCCTAAATCCGCCCGCATCGCGTCGAGCGTGCTCTCGATCGTGCCGACTTCGATGTCTTCGACCCGCTGTGCCATGAGCAAATCCCCCCGACTACAGCATAGCACGCTGTCGACGCCTGTCGCGATAACAGCACTACTAGCTCAACCCGTTTCCCTTATCCCTACTTTCCGATGCAAAAGTCGCCGAAGATGCGCGTGAGCAGGTCTTCGGTGACGTCCTGGCCCGTGATGCTGCCCAGGGCGCCGACGGCGGCACGCAGGTCGCTGCACACGAGGTCGAGCGGCGCCGCCAACGCCAGGCCATCGCGTGCCACCACGAGCCCCTCGACGGCCTCCTCCAGCGCCCGGCGGTGGCGCGCGTTGTCAACCATGGCCGTATCCGGACTGAGCGTCGCGCCGCCGAGCGCCGTCGCCGCCATGGCGTCTTCGAGCGCGTCCAGGCCCTGCCCCGTCGCCGCCGAGCAGGCCACAACGGCCGCGGGCGGCGCATCGTCGAACAGGGGCAGTGCGGTCACCATGGCCGCGTCGAGCGCGCGCGGGAGGTCGGCCTTGTTCAGCACGAGGATAGCCGGCGTGTCGGGGGCCAGGGCGCGCGGCGCCGCGAAGGCCGCGCGGTCGCGCTCCTCTAGGGGACGCGACGCGTCGGCCACCAGCAGCAACAGATCGGCCGAGGCGATCGCGGCGCGGCTACGTTCCACGCCGATGCGCTCCACCGGGTCGTCCGTTTCGGTCAGGCCGGCCGTGTCGACGAGGTAGACCGGCAGGTCGCGGATGTTGGCCGGCTCCTCCACGGTGTCGCGCGTGGTGCCGGCCACGGGCGTGACGATGGCGCGCTCGGCGCGCAGCAGCCGGTTGAGCAGACTGGACTTGCCGACGTTCGGCGCGCCGGCCAGCACCGCGCGCAGCCCCTCGCGTAGGATGACGCCGCCGCGCGCCGTAGACAACAGCGCGTCCAGCCCCGTCTTCGCCACGTCAAGGCGCGCCAGCAGCGCGGCGACGGCCGCTTCGGGGATGCCCTCCTCCACGAAGTCGATCGACGCCTCCAGGAAGGCCAGCACACCCATCAGGTCGTCCGTCACCGGACGCAGGCGGCGCGAGAGCCCGCCGCCCAGCTGCTCGACCGCCACCTGTAGCGCCGTGGGCGTGCGCGCGCGCACCACGTCGAGCACGGCCTCAGCCTGCGCCAGATCAAGCCGGCCGTTGAGGAAAGCGCGCAGGGTGAACTCTCCGCGCGCGGCAGGGCGGGCGCCATGGCGCAACGCCAACTCGACCACACCTTGCAGCGGCACGGGTCCGCCGTGGCAGTGCACCTCGAAGACATCCTCAGCCGTGTAGGTGCGCGGCGCCGCCATGTAGACAGCCAGCACCTCGTCGACGCGCCGCCCCGTCGCCAGGTCGACGGCATGCCCGTACACGAGCTGGTGCGAGGGCCATGCGTCCGTGCCATCGGCGGGACGGACGATAGCGCGCCCGATGGGCAACGCCTCGGGTCCCGAGAGCCGCACGATGCCGACGCCGCCCTCACCGGGCGGCGTGGCGATGGCGACGATGGTATCGGTGGTAGAAATCATTGACAACGAACTAGCGCTATTCGTCTATTTTTCGGTTCAACACCTCGAATAGACGCCTACAATGCGGGGCTGCGCGGCGCACCTTGTTTACATCCACCATTTCCAACAAGCTCCGAGCGTGCTGAATCTTATGGTATTCACCCTTGCTCGTTCCACGGGTAGCGTCACGAAGATTCGATGCTAGCGTATGCCGATCGATCTCCTCCACCCCCGGATTACCTGGCAGCCTATTCCGATGGAAGCCGTGCCCGTAGAATCGGTCGAGCGCATCGATGTCCGCGACAAACCAGGACTCCATGGTTTGCACCATCAGATGGCATTGCTCATCGGAACAGCCGTCCGGTCTCGGCCACCGATCCCCGGTCGTCGCAGTAGATGCTGCCACGGCGGTAGGCCAACTGCGACTGACCCCTCAGAATCAACCAGCAGCACGTTGAAGGCATCAGGATGCGTTCGCAGCGCCTCCTTGAAATCGTCAAATGTATCGTTGCGTGAGCCGCAAGCAATGACGCTCCATCTGATACGTTTATTACGAGCCTGGGCGGCGGGGTCGCGCAAAAATTGGCCAAACCCTCCGCGAATCTGCGCCTTTCCATATGCCCCGTCCCCGCCGCCCTCGACATAGATGCGAACCTCACTCACCATCGCGTGCCGCCGAGCTCGCCCATCCGCCATAAATCTCCAAGTGAATACTTCTCCAGCCACCTCCGAAGGCACTCGGGCTCAAGCCGTCGCAGGCAACTGCCGCGATCATCGCGCTCACACACCAGCACCGTCTCAGGTATAGCGGTTAGTGCCGAGACCAGTGTGTCGGAATGCGTCGTGACGACGAGCTGAGTGCGCTGAGCAGCCTCCACGAGCAACTCGGCAAGCGTTAAGATTATATCAGGATGTAGCCCTAGCTCCGGCTCCTCGATACATACCACTGGTGGCGGATCAGGGTGGCAGAGAATTGAGAGCAAGCACAGGTAACGTAGCGTTCCATCGGATAGGCGGGTAGCTGGGGTAGGTTGATGCAAGCCCTTCTCGTGAAGGAAAAGCTGAACCATTCCCCCCCTGATAGTGGTGCTGATGTACTCTACATTGTCGTAGAACTGCTGGAGCCTCCTGAGAATTAGCTTTCTTGTATCACCTCGCTGGTTGAGGTCCCTGAGCACGAGCCCAAGGTTACTTGCATCCTCCAGCAAAAAGTCTTTCGGTGAGTCCGGTTGTTGTGGTAGACGAGGCGCTGTATAACGCCCTACGTTCCATTCACGAAAAATGCGAATGTTGGCGAACTGGACACCCAGGTACGTTAGCTCAGGATATTGATCGGGATCCTTGCGTTGGGACAACACCGACTGATCCGATTTTAGATTTCCCCGCCAAAGCCGGCGCGGGATTCGCCGTTGTTTGCCCCCATCAATCTCTACTAAAGGTCGATAATTAAGGATTGGATTACCTTGCTGATAGCGGAAATAGGCATCGGAGCGAGAGCCATTGGATCCCACGTCCTCAATAGCCTCGTCCACGAGTTCCAATCGTTGATCAGCCATCGTGAAGCTGATTCGGTAACGAAGTGGTATCGCTCCTTCCGAATATCGAACGGTTGCCCCTATCTCAGCGGTTGGCGTATCCTTAGCGCCCTTCCAGAGCCACTCCTTGATACCACCTCCGTCACGAATTGGCGCGGTCAGGTCATTAGGCGTTGCTCGTAGTAAACTAAGGACTTCTATAATGTTTGATTTGCCTGAAGCGTTCGGACCAATGAGGACGTTGAGCGGTTCAAGTTTAACGTCCGGAGACTCATTGCCGTACGACAGCAAATTTCTCACGGTGAGGGTATCTATCAGCTTTTTGCCGTCCATTTGCGCCTCTATCCGGCTGTCTTCGACCAACCTGCGTTTACCACGCCTACTGCTCTCCATTATAGGGCAAAGCCGTGATGTCATGCTTCCGGTGGAGCGTCAGCGCGTGTGCGCTTGCAAACTCTCTTCCACTGTCCGTCGCGCTCGCCCCATGTCATAACGCGGGGGCACGAGGGCCAGTGTATCGCGTATAAGCTCCAGGCAGCGCACGACGCTGTGTTCGGCCTGCGGCGGCGTAAAAATCTCGTCGATGCGCTCGGCCAACCGATCCGGCTTCATCTCTAGAGCCGCGACCGTTAGCGTCAGCCACTTCCAGTCCGGTTCCCACTGGTGATTGAGCGCGCAGAGCACGCGCAGCACGTTATGCGCATCCCACACCAATCGCTCCGCCAGCGCTACCCGCTCACCCCGGCGCGCCAACGCCCAGCGCGCCGCGATGACGTTGGGGAGCGCCCATACGGTCGCACTAGCAATCAAGCGCGCTTGGAGCGTCTCTGGGTAGTCGCGCAGGGCATCCCGCCAGTCCTCCAGCTCGCCGCTGTCACGCAGGCCGGCGGCATGCAGGATCATCGGCGCGTGGATCAACTGCCCGTGGTCGATCACCTCCCCCGAACTCAACCGGCGCACGATAGCGTCCATGGCGTCAATGCGCTGCCAGCCGGTCTCGAACCACACACCCTTGTAGAGGGATGTCGCCCACAACGAGCCATCCACCAGCGGCTCATCGTCGAGGATAACGGCGGTCGCGCCGGCACGGCGCAGCCAGTCGAGCAGGGTGGCCCCATCGGGCTCTTCGTCGACCCAGAAGTTGAGTTCGGCGTCCGAATCCTCGTCAGCAACCCCGCGCGAGGCCGACCCAGTCAGCGCGACAATCCGCCCGAGTTCTGGTGGACAGAACCATGCCAACTCGCGCGCCAGTTCGAGTCGTTGCAGGCTTGCCTCCATTGTCATGCCCCGCGTTGTGCTAGTCAATGGTACGCTCCACTCGTATTGTCCAGACCTATTACACGACTCGTGGCCCGCTAGACGCAGGTCTCCAATCGTTCTTCCACCTCAGCCGCCGTAGGTATGGCGCTTGGGCCGGCGCCTTCGACGGCGAGCGCGGCCGTGGCGGCGGCGAAGCGCGCGGCGCCTAGCAGGTCTTTCTCCGCCGCATAGCGGATCAGGAAAGCAGCGGCGAACACATCGCCGGCGCCGGTGGGATCCACTTCGCGCGCGGGACAGGCCGGGACGTGCAGCGTGCCCTTGCCGGCGTAGATGGTGGCCCCACGCGCCCCGCGCGTCAGCACGACGATGGGTATCCGCGCGCGGTACAGATCGACGACGGCGTCGGGTGTCTCGTGGCCGGGCGAGAAGCCGGCCGAGACATCCTCTTCACTCAGGATCACAACGTCAAGGTCGACGAGGCGCGCCGCGACCCGCGCGTGCGGGAGGGTGTGGACGCGGCTCCCCTCATCCCAGCGACGCGCCCAGCCTTGTGGCGTCGCGGCGCGCAGGGCACGCGGGAAGAGCGCCGCGATGGCCGGATCAACCTCGTCGGCGATGGGGCCCAGGTGCAGGATACGCGCCGCGCGCCACGCCGTCGGGATATCGCCGGGGCCGAGCGGCCGTGCGCGCCCGTGCAGGAACTGCACGCGGCCACCCGGCTCGTAGCGGTTCTCGAAGATCGTATCCTCTTCCGCCACCACGACGTGGACGCGCGCGCCCTCCAGCAGAGCATCGTCGAAGCCTGCCGGAGCGCTGGTGATGACCCCTGTGTCGACGCCCAGGCGGCGCGCCGTCAGCGCGGCATAGAGCGCGGTCCCACCGGGCATCGTGATCGGCGTCGCGGCGTCACGAAACGGGGACGCGCCTACCGCGTTCGCGGGGACGATGTCGCGCGCGACATGGCCGACCACGACGTAGGTAGGGGAAGCTCCGGGTGATGTATTGTTCACGGGAGGCGCTAGCGCTTAGGCGTAATGACCAAGCGCCGGTTCGGTTCCTCACCCTCGCTATGTGTCTCGATGTCACGCTGATCTTGCAGCGTGACGTGGATGATGCGGCGCTCGCCGGCGGGCATAGGATCGAGCGCGACCGGGCGATGCTGCTGGCGCACCCGGTCGGCTTGGCGCAATGCCAGCGCGCGCAACGTTTCTTCGCGACGGTCGCGCCAGTGCTCCACGTCGATGACCACTTTGGTCCAGCGCCGCGTGCGCTTGCCGATCAACACGTTGACGAGGTACTGCAGCGCGCTGAGCGTCTCGCCGCGCCGCCCGATGATTAGTCCGCCATTGTCGGTCTCCACGTCGAGAACGATCGGATCGGACATCGTGCGCACGCTGACACGGGCCTGTATGTTCATGTGGCGCAAGAGGTTTTCAAGGATGTCCTGGGCGAGCGCGGCCGTTTCCTGGTGCTGCTGTGTGCGACGCCCCGGCTCGTCAGCGCCATCGCGCGGCGTCTCGTCGTCGTACTCGTCACCAAGTTCGAACGCCCCGCCCTCGGTCTCGCTAGTCGCGCCAGCCTTGCCGACATCCTCCACCTCGGCCCTGGTCGTGGACACGGGAGGCGCAGCGGATGCGCCGCGCGGCGCCGGCGTGTCGGCAGGCGGCGACGTGGGCGCCACAACGGCCGTCGACGTGTCAGCGGAGGGCGCCATGACCATGTTATCACCGACGACCATGGCCAGGATGCGCGCATTCTCGGCGCGCATACCCAGGAAGCCCTTGGACCCTTCGGTGATAACCGTTATGTCGAGACTATCGCGCGGGACGCCCAGTTCACGCTCGGCTTCGGTGATGGCCTCGTCGACTGTCCGGGCGCTAACCGTCACGCTTTGGCGGTGGCGTTCGTTCATCTATCGTCGTACTCCTTTGGGGGGTCGCGCTTTTTGCCGCGCCACGGTGCGCTGCATCTTGCCCTGGCGCGCGCCGGTTCCCCCGGCCGCCAGCCGCTCATCGCCAGTGAGATCCTCATCCTCGGCGTCCTCGACCACGCGCGAGGGCGGATGCGCGCTGAACAGGGTGACGCGCCGCCCATGGCCGTTTCCATTCGCCTTCGTCCCATTGGCGCTGGCCCCATTTCCATTGGCGCGCGTCGCGATCGCGCGCGACCCGGTAGCGGACTGCCCGGCTTTGCTACGCGCGCCGGCGGATAGCGCGGGTGAAGGTGCGGCCACGGCTTCGGGCACTTTGAATGGCGACTTGAAGAGTTGGCCGAAGCCGGTGATGAAGTACTGCATCACGATGCTGAACACGGTCGACGTGACCCAGTAGAGCGCCAGGCCAGAGGGGTAATTGACCGCGAACAGCATGATCATGAGCGGCATGAACTGCATGATCTGTTGCGTGGAGCGCTGCTGCGGATCGCTGGTCGGCTGCATCATCATGCGCTGCTGCACCCACTGCGTGGCGGCGGCAAGCACCGGCAGCGGCCCCCAGAACGAGTGCGCCCCGAAGAAAAAATGCCCGAAGAGACTGTCCGGCTTGTCGAGAGAGAACCATAGAAAGTTGGTGTGGTAGATGGCGATGTACGCGCCGTGCGCGTTCTTCAAGTTCCTGATGTTACTGAAGACGAAGATCAGCGAGTAGAGGATCGGCATTTGCACCAGCAGCGGCAGGCAGCCCGCCGCCGGGTTGACGCCCTGCTCCTTGTAGAGTTCCATCGTGGCCTGCTGCAAGGCCGCGCGGTCGCCCTTGTAGCGCCGCTGCAGCTCTTTTTGCAGCGGACCCAGTGACGCCATCTTCCGGGCCGACTTGAGCTGCTTGATGTTGAGCGGGGAGAGTACACCGCGCACCAGGATAGTGAAGACGATGATGGCCAGCCCATAGTTGTGCAGCACGCCCGTCAACGCGATCAGTACCGCTCCAAGCGGATGGCTGATGGGATCGAGAATATGTGAAAAGCCTGACACCAAAAACTCCTATTCGAGCGCGCCGCTACGGGACCGGTTTGGACGCCTGTTACGGGACCGGATCAAGGCCGCCGGGGTGGAAAGGATGGCACCGCGCCAGGCGCCGCAGCATCAAGAGCGAGCCCCGCGCGGCGCCATGTCGCGCGATCGCCTCGTAACTATAGGTCGAGCAGCTTGGATAGAACCGGCATGTGGTCGAAGGCAACAGGCGCGCGGCCGTGGCCTGGTAGAACCGAATCACCGTGAGCAATACGCTCTTCATATTCCTCGCCCATCACCGTCGCGCCGTGGCGCACGCGCCAGCAAGTCCGCCCGTCGCAGCAGTTGATCGAGCGCCGCGCCGACCAACTGCTGCCCGGCTCCAGCCGCCTCCGGTCGCCCGATAAGCACGACATCGTAGCCTGGGCGCAGCCGCGCGAGGCGCTCACGCGCGGCCGCGCGCAGGACGCGCTTGAGCCGATTGCGCGTCACGGCTGAACCAA
>JAABUJ010003522.1_pt1 | contig 17484 bp, 21 predicted proteins | sample 5559131 | NCBI WGS metagenome assembly JAABUJ01 (sample SAMN10711875, study PRJNA513366) | rock metagenome | isolation source: Antarctica rocks | place: Antarctica: Victoria Land, Mt New Zealand nord | collected 2016-01-07 | reverse complement strand
CCTCGCCACGCGCTTCCGGTGTGCCCACGACCGCTACACCCCGATCATGTGTGTCCTCTGCGGCCTGGTCAACGCCCAGACCGCGCGCTGGCAGGCGGCCAGGGCCGCTTATTCTGCATAGACTCTATTAGCGACCCCGGCCGTCCCTCTGAAGACCAGTAGTCTATGCAGGTTGATATATGAAGGAGCGGTGATGGCCTCATTGCAAACGCAAGAAATCGCTTTTGAGTGGGACGCGATCGAGCTGGTCGGCACGCTGCACCTCCCCGCTGGTCCGCCGCCGCACCCGGCCATCCTGATGCTGCAGGGATCTGGTGCCGCCGACCGCGATGCCGACGGCTACTTCCCGCCGCTGCGCGAGACCTTCCTCCGGCGCGGTCTCGCCGTATTCTCCTTCGATAAGCCGGGCTGCGGCGCTTCCACGGGTGACTGGCGCGATTACGCCCTCCAGGGCCGGATCGGCCAAGCCTTCGCCGCCCTGAGCGCGTTACGAGACCATGTGGGGCTCGACCCGGCGCGCATCGGCGTTTGGGGCCAGAGCCAGGGTGGCTGGCTAGTGCAAATCATCGCCGCGCGGCTGCCCAACCTCCCCTTCGCCGTCGCCAACTCCGGCGCCGCGATCGGTGTGGAGGAGCAGGATCGCGCGGGATGTGAGTATACGATGCGCGCCGAAGGAAAGTCGGAGGAGGATATCGCCCGCGCCCTGACCTTCATCGATGCTATCCATGCGGCCGCACGCCGGGGCGAGGACTACGCAACCATCGAGCCGACCCTCCTCGCCCCCGCCCGCACCCAGTCATGGTACGGCTACCTGACATTCGACGACGCGGCGGACTGGGCGGGCACACGGCGCTTCGTCGCAGAGCGGTATGATCCGGAGGCGACATTACGCGAAGTGCGCTGCCCTCTGTTGGCGATCTTCGGCGCACGAGACGTGCTCGTCCCCGCCTGGGAGAGCGCCATGATTTACGATCGGGCACTGCGTGCGGCCGGGAATCAGGATGCCACGCTGGTGATTTTCCCGCAGGGCAATCACCGTATCCGCGACGAGGAAAGTGGGGAATTTTGCACTGGCTACCTCGATCTGCTGGGAGACTGGGCCGCCTCTCGGGTCGTGTCTATCATCTCCTAGCTGTGTTCCCAGTCTCACCCGTGCGCCGCTTCGTCATAGGGCCGCAGCGGGCTATCTGGGCGCAGGTGGAGAATGTCAACTCTCTCGCCGGATAGGCGTCACCATCCCACTCTTGCCTCGGGCCATCAGCGCGACCCGCTCGTTGGCGTCGATCTCCGCCTGGCGCACCAGCCGCCACTGCCGGACGATGTAAGCCGCCGTCAGGCAGAGGGCACAGACCGTCCCGTTCGCCATTCCCAGGACACCGATGATCGGGAAGCGGGGACGCTGCGGTGGTAGCGGGCCTGTCATCGTCGCCTCCTCGTCTCTTCTCGCCCGTCTTCAGGGTGGGAGTATACGCCCCCCCTGCTTCTACCGGTACTTTGTGGACTTCGGTGGAACGGCTTCGGCGAGTGTTCGCCAGGTGGGGGAATGGGCAGTACGTACTCGCGCGTTATGCCCGCGTGGGTCGCCTCCATCGGCCCGTTTTCGCCCTCGCATCCGAAGTCCACAAAGTACCGCTACAGCGTTTCGCAGAGGAGTGTAGTGGGCTAAAATAACTGCGGTGCGGGTGGTGAGTCAAGCGGGGGCGGAAGATGCGGGCCTATTCGGTGGATCTCCGCGCGCGAATTGTGGCGGCGGTGGAGGCGGGCGAGGCGCACCCGGTGGTCGCGCAACGCTTCGGGGTGGCGGTGGCGACGATCGGCAACTATCTGCGGCTGCGGCGCGCGACCGGCGGCTTGGCCCCGCGCCCGCGCCTTGGCGCCCCACCGGAGATCGGCCCGGCGCAGTATCCGGCGCTGCGGGCGCAGTTGCGGGCCGATCCGGATGCGACGCTGGCGCAGCACTGCGCGACCTGGGCGGCGACCGGGGGGCAGGTTGTCAGCGTCAGCACGATGGGGCGCACGATCGCGCGGCTGGGCTGGACGCACAAAAAAAACGGTGGGCGCGAGCGAGCGGGACGAGGCGGCGCGGGCGGCGTGGCGTGACGAAGTCGCGGGTTGGGCACCGGACGACGTGGTGGTGCTGGACGAGATGGGGGCGAACGTGGGGCTGACGCCGACATATGCGCGTGCGCCGCGCGGGGCGCGCGCCTACAGCACCGCACCCTTCAATAAAGGGACCAATCACACCACCCTGGCGGTGCTGACGACGGCGGGCCTCGCGGCGGCGATGACGGTCACGGGCGCGGCGGACACGCTGACCGTCGAGGCGTTCGTCCGCGAACTGGTGGTGCCGCTGCTGCGGCCGGGGCAGACCCTGGTGCTCGACAACGTGGCGACCCACAAGGGCGGCACGCTGCGGCGGTTGGTGGAAGGGGCAGGCTGCCAACTGCGCTTCCTGCCGACGTATTCGCCCGACCTGTCGCCGATCGAGGAGGCCTTCGCCCAACTCAAGGCGCTGCTACGCCGCGCCAAGGCGCGCACCAGCGCGGCGCTGGAGGTCGCCATCGGCGACGCGCTCAGCGCCGTCACGCCGCGCCAAGGCGCGCACCAGCGCGGCGCTGGAGGTCGCCATCGGCGACGCGCTCAGCGCCGTCACGCCGCTCCAAGCCCGCCACTACTTCACGCACTGCGGCTATGGGACCGCTACATAACACTGCGAAACGCTGTAAAGGGGTCAGGTGAGTTGGCACTGCTGCCTCGTCTCTTTGAACCGGCCGAGTGTCCTCAGTCGCCTCGGCCTGTCACCAGTAGCAGAAAATGGGATAGAATGCTGCGCGCATGGGCGATGGGAGAAGTGCGATGCGACTCGTTTTTTTGTATGGTCCTCCAGGCGTGGGCAAGCTTACCGTCGGCGAAGCCTTGTCAAGAGTGACCGGCTTCCGCCTCTTTCATAACCACCTGACGATCAATCTCGTGACAGCGCTCTTCCCCCCGAACACCGAGGCGTGGAACCGACTCGCCCGCCAGATTCGGTTCGACGCTCTCATGGCGGCGACGAGCGAGGGGATCGATCTCATCTACACCCGCGCTCCTCGCGCCGCCGATCAAGCCGAAGTGGACCGCGTCCGCACGATTATCGAGCCAGTGATCCTGGGTGGTGGCCTGGTATTGTTCGTCCACCTCGTCTGCGACCGTGAAGCGCTACGCGGCCGAGTGCAGCGTGACGACAGGCGCGCACACAATAAGCTCACCGATCCCGAGGTTTTGGTGCGGCTGTTCGATCTGGAGGCGGCCCTCCCATTTACCCCTCACTTGCATATCGATACAACCAACATGGTGCCAGCAAAGGTCGCTGCTCACATCGCAAACTACTTTGCCTTACCGTTGCTGCCACGAGCCCATCAACTTGATCCAGACTGAACGAGGCGGGATTATGCCCTAGTGGTCCGTCAGTCGTCATGTGCTAGTTTTACAACGTGACTTCGCTCAGGAGGAGTCCTGGAGCAGGCGCAGCAGGCGCAGCCGCCGCTTGCGGTGGGAACAGGCGGCGGCATAGTTGCGGCGCTGCACCTCCTGGATGAAGGCGATCATGGCCGCCGCGTCGCGGCGCTGAGCCGGGAGCGTCACGCCGAGCAGGCGGCGCACCTGGGGGATGGTGAGCGCCGAGGTATTTTTCCCCCAACCGGCCGCGGAGCCGGACGAGGAAGTGTTGCGCCAGGAGGGTCATGGTGGTGTGGTGGTGCCAGCCGCGCCAGCCCCGGACTTCGTAATGGGCGAGTCCGAGTTCGTCCTTGGCCTCCTTGATGGCCTGCTCCACCGGCCAGCGCAACCCCAGCAGCCAGACCAGCGTCTCGGGCGGGGTGTCGGCGCTGGCGTTGCACAGGTATGCCTTCAGTTCCCGCGTGGCGTCCAACGCCCGCCGCAGCACGACCCAGACGTCCGGGCCGGGGAGGCCGTCGCGTACCGCCACCGCACGCACGAGGGCGACCTCCGCCAGCAGCGGTCCCTTGCTACCCTCCTGGATCTGCGCCACCCGCCAGGCGGCGGCTGGCAGCGCGGCGGCCAGCGCGTCCACGCGCACCGGGGCGGGCGCGCCCGAGGCAAGCCGCTGTCGGGTGAAGGGATGCCCCTTCTTGCCGGTGGCCGCCGGGACCGCCGTCGGCGGCCGTTTCGCCCACACCCGCACGTTGTGCGGCACCTCCATGAAATAGGCCAGCCCCGCGTCGGCGATGCGGTCCAGCAGCACGGGCGTATTCCCGAAATGCTCGTCGCCCGTCACCCAGCGGAACGGCAAGGCCCCACGCTCGCGCAGGCCCACGATCATCGCCCAGGTCAGCGCGGTCCGGGTCTGGAACGTGGTCCCGGCGGGGACCCCGCAGCGCTCGCGCCGGGCGCGATAGTCCTCGGTGAACCAGTCCTCGTGGACGTAGAACCGTCGGTCCACGAGCGTGAAGCCGCGCGCGCTGGCGTAGCAGGCGAGTACGCTGGCCTGGCAGTTCGCCACCTTGCCCAGCGCCCCGCAGTACTGCCGGGCCACACCGACCGCGTGCGTGCCCTGCTTGGGGAAGTCGCAGCCGTCCACGATCAGCACCCCGGTCGCGAGATCGCCGAGCGTCTCGGCCACCTCTTGCTGATGCCGGGCAAGCACCGCATCGTCGTCCCACGCGCCCAGGCCGATAAACTGCTGCATCGCCTGCACGTTGCCGCCAACCAGCGCATCGGCCATCGGCTCGATCGACTTGCGCTCCAGCGGCAGCAGCTGCCCCTCCAGGTACTTGAGCGCCCAGTGCCGCTGCTCCGCGCGCTGGAACAACGGGGCGAACGCCGCGTGATAGGCGACCAACGCGTCGTGCAACGCCGCGACCTCGTCCGGCGCGAGACCGACCAGCGGCCGGCGGGCCGAGGGCGGGGGGACCAGTTCGGGCGCGCGCAGGGCAATCTCCATCGCACCTCCTCCTCCACCACAGCCTACCAGCCTCGCCTCATCAAGTCACGTTGTAAAACTAGGGGGGCGTTCCTCAAATGCGGTAGATATAGGAATGGCGCAGAGCGCGCGGCGGGTGCTGGGGTCGCCCCCAGACCCAGGGCTTCGCGCGGGCATTGAGTTGCTTCGTCGCGACCTCCGTGGCCTGATCGATCTCCGCGCCATCGGCAAATGTCTGCCCCGCGAACGCCGCGCGCCGGAACATGCGCCACCGGGGCTCGTGGAGGTTGAGCCAGCAGGCCCCGACGGGGATAAAGACGTGCCGCACGCGCGGGTTGGCCGGCCAGCCAGTCCTGGATCGGCGGGCTCTTGTGGCTGCTGAGGTTGTCGCTCACCAGATACAGCTCGCCGGTCGGATTGGCGGCGGCGATCGCTTCGAGTAAGGCGAGATACCCGGCGGTGTTGCGGGAGCGCGTGGTCAGCGTGATGGCCTGGCCATCGCGTACCCGCAAGGCCCCGTAGACCCAGACTTTCTCGGACCCCCGGCTATATTCGAGCGGGGCATGGATGCGGGTCCCCGTCGGCGACCAGCCCGGCGCCGGGGGGAAGGTGCGGGGGATGACCGGGCCGAGTTCGTCGACGCAGATGGTCGTGGCACCCACCGGCGGGCTGGTGTAGGCGGTCACGACCGCGGTCCTTTTGGGCCGAACTCCGGATCGACACTGGTCGCCCAGGCGCGCGGTTGCCGCCAGCGGACCTGCTCCGCCAGCAGAATGCGGCGCAACTGGCTGCGGGCGACGGCGATCCCCGCCCGCATTGCCGCTTCCGTCAGCGTATCGAGGGTCCAGCACGCCGGCAACGTCTCGTCGGTCGCGTCCAGCCCGGCGGCACCGTGCCGCACCAGCCGCCCGGGCGGGTCGCTGGCGACGAGGCGGATGAGCCGGCTGCGCTCCGCCTCGGTGATCCGCCGCGGTCGTCCCGCGCGCGGCTGATCGCGTAGCCCGTCGACCCCGGCGGCGTCAAACGCGGCGAGGCGGTCGCGGACCGTCTGCGGGTGGCAGCCCAGTGCGGCCGCAATATCGGGGACGCGGCGACCGTCCCAGCTCAGCACGACCATCCGCGCCCGCACGATACCGTCGCGCGGCCCCAGCCGACTGCGCGCGAGGCGGCGAACACGCTCCTCCTCACGGGCATCCTGCGGATCGCGGGCCTTGATCAGCTTCGGCATGGCGGCCTCCTCTGTCCTTCCACCTCAGGCCAGAAGTCTACCGCATTTGAGGAATGGTGCACTACGGTACTTTGTTGACCTCGGAAGCAAGGGAGGAAGTAGGCGGATGTGGGCGGCCTGACGCGCTGCGAAGTGGGCGTACGTACTATCTGCTGTCCAGCCTGCGGATCGCCGTTCATGGCCGTTTCGCCCGATCCCACAAAGTACCGACTAGCGGGGCCGCACGTCACGCGCCGTAGGGCAGGTCACCGTGCGTCCTGTCACCGCGCCCGGTCGCATGGCGTTGTAGCGGGTGGTGCGGATCGGTCGCCAAGCGGCGCGTGTCCGCTTTTGGGAAGCGTCAATCGAACATAAAAGGACAAGGGACGCGTGGGGACAACGAAGGGTAGCAGTATGCGGCGTGTGGTTGGGGTCTTACTCATTCTCTGCGGGCTGCTCGGAGGTTTCATCCCAACCGGTATGCCGCGGGCAGCGGCGTCCGCGCCAGCGGTCCTGGCCGCGCCATCACTGGACGCTGCGCGCTACTTTCCCAGCACGGAGCACTACATCAGCGGGCGCTTCCGTGAGTTCTGGGAGCAACGCGGTGGCCTCTTTGTCCTCGGCTTTCCGCTGACCAGTCAGTTCGCCTTCCCGTCCACGGATGGCAACACCTATCAGGTGCAATACTTCGAGCGGGCCGTCTTCGAGTATCACCCGGAGAACGCCGCCCCCTACGATGTTCTCCTGACCCAGATGGGCCGTGAACTCATCGATACTCGCCTGCCCGATCCGGCCTTCCAGCCAGCCGCGCGCAGCAGCGACTCGCAGCAGACCTACTTCGCCGAGACCGGCCATAACGTCGATCTTGCCTTTCTGGATTATTGGAACAAGTTCGGTGGGCTCCAGAACTTCGGCTACCCCCTCTCGGAGGTGCTGAGCGAGCGCAACGCGGCGGACGGCAAGCAATACCAGGTGCAGTACTTCGAGCGCGGGCGTTTCGAGTACCACCCGGAGAACGCCAACACCGATTATGCCGTCCTGCTCGGTCAGCTTGGCCGCGAGCGGATGGATCGGGCGAAGGTGCCAACCAGCGCGCGCACGGCGGAGGCACCACCCGTCAGTACCCCAGCACCCGGCGTGACTGTGACGAAGGACTTCTCAGCCACAGGGTACCCGTATCTGGCGGGACCACAGGTGGCGCTCGGGATCCAGGCGCAGTATTACGGCCAGCCGCTGGATCGTCTGACCGGCGCGGTCAAGGACATCGGCTTCAGCTGGACGAAGCAGCAGATCGTCTGGCGCGATATCGAGACGAGCAAGGGCCAGTATGAATGGGGCCAGCTCGACGAGGTGGTGGACCACCTCTACCGCCAGCAGATCCGCATCATGCTCGCCGTCACCAAGGCACCGCGCTGGGCCACCCCCGGCGGGCTCGATGACGGCACCCCCGCCAACCCCGAGGATTTCGGCGATTTCATGACGGCCCTCGCCTCGCGCTATCGCGGCAAGATCACCGCCTTCGAGCTCTGGAACGAGGCCAATCTCGCCTCCGAGACCGGCGGTCGGATCAACCCGGCGTTCTATGTGCGGTTGATGAAAGCGGGGTACCTGGGGGTGAAGGGCGTCTCGCCGGGCAGCATCGTCGTCCTCGGCGCGCTCGCCCCCACCGGGATCAACGATCCGAGCGTCGCGGTCAACGACCTGATCTATCTCGACCAGCTCTACCAGGTGAATGGTGGCGAGGTGCGCGCCTACTTCGACGTGCTCGGCTCGCACCCCTACGGGTTGAGCAACCCGCCGGACACGCTGTGGTCGGAAGGGAAGCTCGGCCCGGAGCGCAAGTATTACAACGACGATAGCTTCTACTTCCGGCGCTTCGAGCAGCAGTACGGGATCATGCAGCGCTACGGCGATGGCGCGAAGCAGGTCTGGTTGAGCGAGTGGGGCTGGGGAAGCGACTTCCGCCCCGACGGCTACCAGGAATTCAACACCGTCACCGAGGAGCTGCGCGCGAAGTATGTCACCGATGCGATCCTGCTGCTGCGTGCCCGGTATCCCTACATCGGCGCGACCTTCCTCTGGAACCTCAACTGGTCGATCATCGGGAACTGGTACGACGGCCCCGCGCACTACAGCATCCTCAACCCCGACTACAGTCCGCGCCCGGTCTACGACGCCCTGAAGCAGTTACCGAAGTAACATCCCGGTGACGGCGTGCGGAGCGTGTGCCGGAACGGCGAGCACCCGCGGCGCGCGAGCGCGGCCGCTGCCCTACCACGCTCCGCCGGTAATGTCAGGTAAAGTCGGGCTGGGAGGATTGCCGGGGAACGCGGGCGTGCTGCAGGAGGGTGGCGTCGCTGGTCAGGCCAGCGCCGGGGAGCCACTGACCGCCCGCCAGGAGGCGAAGCGTGCCGTGCTGGTCTGGCGATAGGCTGCGGCGGTGAGGCGGTGGCGGCGCGGGCGGAAGTGGCTCGCGATCGGACCGTAGGCGGCGAGGAAGCGCTGGGCGTGGCCCGGGCTCTTGAACCGCCGCATCCGCCGCTCGCGCTCGCGGGTCGGCTGGTGCGCGTTCTCGGCACGGTTGTTCAGCCCCTTGTGCCGCCGGTGCTCGATACTCGGCAGGATCGCGCGCTGGGCGGCGCTGTCGCTCGCCAGCTTGTCGGTGATCAGCACGCGCGGCACATACGCCAGTCCTTTGAGCAGCTTGCGCAGGAATTTCACGGCCGCGCGCTTATCGCGTCGCGCCTGGACCAGGATATCGAGCACGTTGCCATCCTGATCCACCGCCCGCCAGAGCTAGTGCGTCTCCCCATTCAGGCGAATGCAGACCTCGTCCAGATGCCACGTGTCGCCAGCCCGAGGGCGACGGCGGCGCAAGGCATTGGCGTACTGCTGCCCGAATTTCCGGCACCATTGCCGGACCGTCTCGTCGGTCACGAGCACCCCGCGCTCCGCGAGGCGCTCCTCCACGTCCCGGTAGCGCAGGGCGAAGCGGCAGTAGAGCCAGACGGCGTGGCTGATGATCGCCGGCGGGAACCGGTGGCGTTTGTAACTGGGGACCCTCATCAGTTCATTCATGGCCTGAGTATCGCACAAGACGGCCCGAGGGCCGGGTTGCCGTTACCCTGACAGTACCCGCCGGGGGGCAAAACGCGCCGCCGTGGCGGTGGGGCACACGATCCTCGTGATCGTCTACCAGCTGCTGACCGATGGCACCGTCTACCACGATCTTGGCCCCCAGTACTTCGACGGGCGCGAGCGGCAGCAGGTCGAGCGGCGCTTGGTCCGGCGACTCGAAGCACTCGGCAACACGGTCACCTTGGAGCCGACGGCGGCCTGATCCGGGCGGCGGACAGGTTCGCCTGTGCACGACCGCACCCCAAATGTGGCGACTGGAGGACGAGATGTTCACTTGACCGCCACGAGATGGCTATTTTCAGAGCAGCGTCAGTGCCCGCCGGGGGGTGCCGTGCTCATCCTCAGGCTGATCGCCGTGCCATATCACTGGCGACGGGTGGACCGCAGCCGAGGTGCCGCTCGGTCTACTCGTGTGTACGAACGGTGTCGAGGGTGTGGCGTGCACCGACGGTATCTGGTCGCCCCTGTTGGCCGGCGCACGCCACGCCACTGTCGCGCGTCGCTACTACCGTCCGCATTCCCTGAACGCAACGCGCGCAGAATCTGACCGCGCACCAGGCCGATCAGGCCGCCGGGGGGGAAAGCGCCCAGGATATCCAGCAGCACGCCCGGGGTGAGGCGCGCGGGCAGGCTCGCAACATAGACGGGCTCCCACCAGCTCGGGGCGAATTTCGTCTTGAAGCGTGCGAGGCCGCGGATGTTGTAGAACGGCGCGGCGGCGAGGCGGAAGAGTTGGCTCGCCAGCCGCCGTGTGGGGGGACACCGGGTCGGATCGGGCTCGACCAGAGGAGCGATCCCCAGGGTCGCCATCGTCGCCCCCTCGGCGCGCAACGCGGCGAGCGCGCCGGTAATGAGCAGCTCGGCCACCCCATACGGCGCATCGGGGTGGCGGATCACGTCTTCGAGATACCAGCCGTCCCGTCCATAGATCGGCGAGCAGGCGACGAAGCCGACCAAGCGGTCCTCGTGATGGGCGAGGAAGTAGCGGCGCGCCGCCGCATGCGCCAGCGGGCGGCAGTCTGTCAGGAATCGCAGCGGGAGCGCGCGGCGCGTGCGCAGCCAGGCTGCGGTACATGCGCGCAACGCATCCGCGAACCGCGTATCGGGCGGCGCACCAACCTGATACGCGGTGATGACCACACCGGCGCGCCGCGCGCGATTGGTCGGGTTACGCACCCCTTTGGCCTGGTTACCACGGGGCGCCCAGCGCGCGAGCGCGAAGACGGGATCGCTGCCGACGCGGATCGTGCCATAGCCAAGCGAGCGTAGCGTCGGGATGAGCCACGCGCTGACGAGAATAAGCGCGATCCGTCGCTGGGGACCGACGGCGCGCGCGAAGGCGGCGAGGACCGCCGCGGCGTCGTCAGGAGCGCACAGCGGATCGCCCGCCACGACGAGCGTGCGCCCGCGTTGCACATACCCGATGAGCCCCGGGGGAGCGACGATCCTGAACCAGCGATAGCCGCCGTAGGACAGGAGGAAGGCGTTGGTGTTCCGGCCGAAGCGCCGGAGGAAGGAGAACAACTCGGCGTCCGCGATAGCGTCAAGGAATTCCCCAGCATAGCCATGCGACATTAACACCGGTGTCCGCCCTCCCCGCACAGGCGCATGCGATCGATCCCCGCGCACCGCCGTGCGCAGCCAGCCGAGAGTATAGGCACGTCCCCCGCGACCTGCCAGGGGCGAGCGGGGGGCGTCGGTTTCGGGCGTCCATGGAATGGCGACAGCCACGGGGCACGACGGACGCTGCCCCGGCACCTCCCCGGCGCACGCGATCTGCTATCATGGCCCCGCGGCATCGACACCGGGACACCGCGGCCAGACCGACGTCCGGGCGCGCGGGTACTATACGGGCTTCCCGGCGGTGCAGATCGGCCGGATCCGCCGGGCGTGGGTCCGGTCCCCGCCCCTGGCGTGAGGAGGACACCATGCCGACCAGCGCCGACCTGCTCGCGGCGATCCCCCTCTTCCGCCCGCTCGACGACGCGGAGCGCGCCGCCCTGGCCCTGGCCGTCGAGGTGGTGCGCGTCCCCGCCGGCCAGGCCATCTTCGATTACGGCGACCCCGGCGACGCGCTGTTCGTGATCCGCAGCGGCCAGGTCGAGGTCTTCCTCACGGACGACACGGGCACCCGCATCGTCCTGGAGACGGACGGGCCGGGCGAGTTCTTCGGGGAGATCGGGCTGCTGGCCCCGGGGCCGCGCACCGCCAGCGCGGTCGCTACCCGGGATCTCGAGGCGCTGCGGGTCGACCGTGGCGACCTCGAGCAGTTCCTGCAGTACCACCCGACCGCCGCGCTCGACCTGCTCGACATCGTCGGCCAGCGCCTGCGGGCCACCAACGAGTATCTGCGGCACACCGCGTCCCGCAACGTCAACGCGCAGCTGGCGGACACGCGCTCCGCGGTGCAGAAGGCCGCCGACACCATCGCCGCGTTCAGCGGCAGCATCCCGTTCGTGCTGATCCACGTCGTGTTGTTCGCCCTCTGGGTCGGCTACAACGTCGCGGCGCGCGGGGCCTTCGACCCCTACCCGTTCCAGCTGCTGACGCTGGTGGTGTCGCTGGAGGCGATCTTCCTCTCGACCTTCGTACTGCTGAGCCAGAACCGCCAGGCGGCCAAGGACCACATCCGCGCGGACGTCGAGTACGAGGTGAATCTGAAGGCCGAGCTGGAGATCGCCGAGCTGCACCGCAAGGTGGACCACCTCAACGCCGAGGTGCAGGCGGCGCTGACGACGCAGCATGCCGACCTCTGCGCCCGGCTCGACCTGCTGCGGCCGGTGCCCGCGAGCGCGGTGACCGATGCGCCGGAAGGGCAGGGCTGAGTCGTCCGGCCACGTAACGGGGGTTGCGTCAGGAATCAGACAAGGGCTGGTCGAAACGGCCTCGCTCGGGTAGCGTAGCAGCGTTGGCCGTTGCGTGAAGGAGGAGCCCGTGCCGTGCCCGCAGCGTGCCACGACCGAGACGGTGGAGCAGCCCCGGCGTACCGCGCTGGGCTAGCGCACCTTCCGCTGTGGCCACTGCCAGCGTATCTGCAACGAGCGCACCGGCACGCTCTACGACCATTTGCCGTACCCGACCGATCTCGTGCTGCTCGTCGTGCTGTGGCGGCTGCGCTACAAGCGCAGCCTGCGGGACCGGGCCGAGATGTTCCTGGAGCGCGGCTTCGTCTTCAGCCATGAGCCGGTCCGCGACTGGGAGGCGCGCTTCGCCCCGCTCCTCGCCGACCGGCTGCGGGCCAAGCGGCGTGGGCAGGGCGGCACGAAGTGGCATGCGGACGAGACGTATGTCCGGGTCAATGGTGCCTGGTGCTCCCGCTACCGCGCGATCGACCGGGATGGCAACCTCGTCGAGGCGCTCCTGAGCAAGAAGCGCGACATGACGGCGGCCCAGCGGTTCTTCGCCCGTGCCCTCAACATCGTCGGCCGCGTCCCCGAACAGGTAACGACCGACGGGCCTGACGCCTACCCCCGCGCCATCCGCGAGACGCTGGGGTTCGCGATCCAGCACCGCACCAGCCGCGACAAGAATAATCGGATCGAGCAGGATCACCGCGGCGTGAAGCAACGGTACTACCCCATGCGCGGCTTCGGAAGCTTCACGTCGGCCGCCCGCTTCTGTACCGGTTTCGAGGAGCAGCGCCAGTACTTCCGCGCCCAGACCCGTTCGGAAGACTACGTCTCCCTGGCAGGGCGCCGTCGCCGGTTCCAGGATCGCGGGGTGGCCGTCATGGCCGAGATGGTCGCCGCCTGACCAATGGCGAGGCCCGTTTCAGGTCGTCCATGCCACCTGTCAGCCATCTTCATGGTCTCACTTCTGACACAATCCGCGCGCGACCCCCGCCCCGTGGGGCGCTTCACCGCCCGCACGGTCCTGGCGGCCTACCGCCCGCTCCTCGGCGACTGCAAGATGCTGGCGCTCTACGGCGCCTCGACCCTGCGCGCCCTCGGCTGGGTCGGCCCCGTCACCTACCTCGGAGCCTTCTACGCGGAGCGGCACGGGCTCGCCCTGGGCCCGATCGGCCTCGCCTACATGGTCGCCAGCGTCGGCATGCTCGCCGGCAACCTCGCCGTCGGCCGCTGGCTCGGGCGGGTCGACCTGCGGCGCGCGTTCGCGGGCACGACCGCGCTCCTCGCCCTCTGCTGGGCCGCCGTCTTCGCCCTGCCCCGCGCCACGCCGCAGGTCGTCGCCCTCGCCACGGCCGCCGCCTTCGTGGCGGGGATCGGCTGGGTCGCCCTGACGACGCTGCTGGCGGCGGAGACCCTGGCGGCGCCGGGGACGACGCTGACCCTCAACGGCTCGGCCTTCGCCCTCGGCTCTGCATTAGGGAGCGCGGCGGGCGGCGTCCTGATCGGCCTCGGCGGCTACGCGCTCCTCAGCGTCGCCCTGCCCGCGGCCACCCTGGTCGCGGCGCTGCTCGTCTGGCGCCCGCGCCCGCGCCTCCGGGCGCTCCAGGGACCCGCCGCCCCCGCCGCGGTGGCCCTCGCGGCGGACGACGGCAAGCGGCAACTGGGCTAGCGGTGCGCAGCGCCTCTCCCGGGATCGTCGTGGCGGCGTGGCGCTGCGAGGGCGGTCCTGCACGGAGGCCAGGCGGGGTGACGTATACCAAATCCCGCCACATGATGTCGGGTCTTGCCGACATGCGATGATCGGTTTTGCCGTAATTCCCCCGTCGTCGCGCTGCAGTCTGTCCCGCTGAACAAGGCCAGCCTGCGCCACTACCGAACACCACGTTTGGGCCATGCCCGTGCGGTAGACCAGCGGATGGCGATCATCGAAAGGCGGCAAGACCCGACAGCATGTGGCGATGCCTGGAGCAGCCACACGGACCCGGCCCCCCTTCCGCTTGTGCGGCCAGGCCGACCACACCCCCCCGTCCCGCTGCCGTGGCGGGGAAACGGCGCGGGGGCGTGGCCCGTATATCGTGCAGGGCGGCGCGCGGCGGGAGGGGGGCATGCTGGGGCGCAGGGTGCTGGCCGGGCTCATCATCGCGCTGGCCGTGCTGGCGTCCGCGCTCGCGGGGACGGTGCGCCGCGACCGCGCGCACCCCGGTGACTTCTTCGCCCTCTTCCTCCTCGACCTGCTCGCGGTCCTCGTGGGCGGGGTCACGGCCGCGGGCTATCTGGCGGCGCGGCGCGATCGCGCGCGGGGGCTGCTGGGCGTCGGGCTGTACCTGCTCCTCGTGGCCGCCGCGTTTGCTGTCCTCTTCCCGCGCTGGCTGCCGACGGACAACGCGATCCTCGGTGCGGCGCTCCTGGCGGGCCTGCTGGCGGCCGCGGGGGCGGGCCTGGCCCTCGCCGGGGCCGCGCTCCTTGGCGGCCGGTCGGCGGCCATCGGGGGCGCAGGCGCGCTGCTGGCCTTCCTGGGCGTGACGGCGGGCGGGCTGGTGGGCCCCCTCGTCCGCCTCCACGTTCCCCTGCTGGTGATTGCCGTCGTCAGCGGGGGTGTCGCGCTGCTGGCGTGGCGGCGGCGGCGGCACCTCGCGCGCCCATTGCTCCTGGCGGTCGTGGGCGCGGCGGTCACGGCCCTAGTGCTCGCCGCCCGCGGCCCGGGGGACTGGGCGACCGCCTCCACGTCGGCCAAACTCTACAGTTTCCCGATCGTGCTGCTGGCCCTCGGGGTTGGCCTGGCGATCCTCGACGCGGTGCCGCCGGGGCCGCCGCCGGGACGGCCGGGGGGGCGGCATGGCTGACCGTGCGCGCGGGCGGTGGCGGCCGCTCGTCGAGACGCTCGCCGCCGTCGGGGCGGGCCTGGTGCTCGGCCTGCTGCTGCACGTCGCCCTCGTCGCCCTGCGTGAGCACGGGCCGAGCGGCGCGGGCTGGTCGCTGCGCGGGAACGGCGCGGCGATCCTCCTCCCGCTGGTCCCCGTCATCATGCTCGTCGGGCTGCTGGTGTGCGTGCGCCGCGGGGTGTGGTGGGGGATAGCCCTGTTCCCGCTCGCCGTCTACCTGGGCGTCTTCCGGCTGGCCGGGGGGCTCTGACGGCCCGGCGCGACCGGTGGGACGCCGCCCCGCCATACCGTCGGGGTCTTGCCGACATGCGATGATCGCCTGCCGCCCGTTTTACGCACTCGCGTGAGCAGATCATCCTGGCCTGTTGCCCGTGGCAGCAAGTTCGTCGTCGACGGCCAACAATGCGCGTTGCCGCGCAGGAAATGCCGAATTGTGATCATCGAATGTCGGCAAGAGCCCGGATCATACGGCGAGGTGTGCACCAGAAGTGACTCGACTCGGTAGAAAATCCTCGTTTACGCTGCGGCCGCGGTGGACGCGTGGGTCCGCCGTCGCTCGTCCAGCGCGGCGGGCGTCACCGCGCCATAGTCCTCCTGCCGCTGGAGCAGGGAGTACGTCGTCACGAGCATCTGGTGGCCCACCGCGACGGCGGCGCGCTGCTTACCCCGGCGCACCACCAGCGGGCGATAGCGCTGGGCCAGACGCGTGCGCCCCTCCTGCTTCGTCCGCGCCGCGCCGTGGGCCGCCTGCACCAGCGCCCGGCGCAGCCACGTGCTCCTCTCCTGCTTCGTCCGCGCCGCGCCGTGGGCCGCCTGCACCAGCGCCCGGCGCAGCCACGTGCTCCCCTGGCGCGTCTAGCCGCCCTTGCGCTTGCCCGCGCGCTCGTGGTTGCCCGGGCACCTCCCGGCCCAGGAGGCGCGCTGGCCGGCCGTGGGGAACCGCGCCAGGTCTGCGCCGATCGCGGCGAGCAGCACCTCCGCCGTCCGGCGATCCACGCCAGGGCTGGGATCCAGCCGCCGCCGCTCCTCCTCAACAGGGCGCAGGCGCTCCGCGATCGCCGCGCTGCGCTGGTCGAGCTCCGCGTCGAGGAAGTCGACATGCGCCAGGTGCGTGGTCAGCAGCCGCCGATGGTGGTCGCTGAACCGCCCGCTGCGCGCCCGCGCCAGGACGTCCCGCTGCTTGCGCCGCTTGCCCACCGCCAATGCCGCCAGGGTCGCCGGGGCGGTCGGCCCCGCCAGCAGCGCGGCGAGCAGGGCCCGCCCCGACACGCCCACCACGTTGCTCGCCACCCCCGCCGGCGTGATGGTGGCGTCCTCCAGCACCTGCTGCACCCGGTTAAGCACCGCCGTGCGCTCGTCAATGAGCGTGGTGCGCGTGCGGGTGAGGTCGCGCACCTCGTGTTGCGGCCGGTCGGGGATGCGGCTGCCCCGCAGCAGCCCGTGCTGCACGAGGTCGGCGATCCATGCCGCGTCCTTCAGGTCCGTCGTGCGGCCGGGGACGGCCTTGATGTGCTGGGCGTTAACCACCAGCACCGCGCACTGACCCTCGAGCAGGTGGTACACCGGCTTCCAGGAGACGCCCGTCGACGCCATCGCCACCTGCGTGCAGGCGGCCGCGCGCAGCCAGTCCGCCAGGGTCAGCACGTCGTCGGTCATCGTGCCGAAGGTGCGCAACTCCTTACTGCGCCGCCCCGTGGTAGCCGTCCGCAGCAGGCAGGCAACCACGGTTTGCTTATGCACGTCCAGGCCGCAGCAGCACCGCTGCACGCGTTCCATGGCCCCGCCCCTCGCCGTCGCCGTTGGTCAAGGTGTGTGTGGGCATGTTATCCAGTGAGGCTGACCAGGGCAGTAGCACGGGTTTTGCGCTCCCGCGAGTGCAAATCGACCGGCGCGTGGCCGCTGTCCTTGCGCCGACTGAGTGGGGCAGCGGCCACGCGCCGGTCGCGTTCAACGCGCCCCCGCTTCCACACTGCCGCCGGGAAGGTGTGGTCAGGGCGCGAGCACGAGGCGCCGCAGGACGCGGTCGCCGTCGAGCACGGTGGCGATGCCGCCCTCGATCACGACGGTGACCGCCTTGCCGGCGTGCTCGCGGCCGACGGCGCGCTGGTGGCCGCCGAGCTTCACGTAGCCGCGGCCGTTGAGGCGGCGGGCGCGGACCTGCCGCCCCGGCCCGGGGGTGAGACGGACGCGCCGGTCGCGCAGGAGCGGGAGGTGGAGCGTGCGCGGCCCACAGGTTCTGGCGGGGCTCCCCCCTGCGGGTACTACGAATCGGCGTCGGGCCTAGGGATCTTGAGCTATACCCGGTACCACTACCTGTGATTGGCGGGGTGGTCGCCGCCTACAACGCGCCGCGCCACGCGTCGGCATGGCAGAAGGTGGGCACCAGGGAGGGTGTTCTGCGCGTAGTGTGTCAGGGACAGGCGGCCCGGGAATTTGTGAGAACCGCGCTTCCTCGGGGTATATTGCCGGGAAAACGGTTAGATAACG
>JAABUJ010003519.1_pt1 | contig 17501 bp, 20 predicted proteins | sample 5559131 | NCBI WGS metagenome assembly JAABUJ01 (sample SAMN10711875, study PRJNA513366) | rock metagenome | isolation source: Antarctica rocks | place: Antarctica: Victoria Land, Mt New Zealand nord | collected 2016-01-07 | reverse complement strand
GGAGTGACCCTTGCGCCACGACACCTCGTCCACGCCGATGACGAACAGGTCCTCGAGGCGCTTGGGGTCCAGGCCGGTCTCGATGATCCGCCCGGTAGTGTCCCAGTCGATCCGCATCAGGCGCCCCACCGCGCTCTTGTCCATCGTGGTCGCCAACCAGCCGACCAGGTCCTCGAAGTCGCGGGTGAAGCGAGAACCGGGCGGGCGAACGAGACCCCCTCGCTCCGGACCCCATGGGTGGGGCACTGCACCGGCGGAGCGTCGAGCGAATCGCCAAACGCCATGCGGCCAGGTCCAGGTGCCGCCACACCGAGGACACCGGCCTTCGTTCGTACTGCGCCGTGGTCGTGAACGGGCACAACGGACACTACAACTTCCAGGCCGTGAGCTTCGCCGTCACGACCACCGCAGACGTGCCGAACTCCACCTCGCCCACCGTGATACCGGTCAGGCGCAGAAGACGCTTGAATGCTGTCGTGACGCGCACGGGCTTCGCCTCCTTGGATCGGTTTGCTTCGCAGCTCCGAACCTAGAGACCACCCGTGCGCGTCACCCACGAGTCCTCAGATGGGCCTTGCCGACACCCCCGCCGCACGGCCGCGAAGACGGGTACAGATCAGCAACTCACCCCGCAGGTCCACAACCCCTGCCCCACAACGAGAACCCAGCCACAAGCCGTCTCAGCACCCAAATTCATTTGGGTGCGGCTCTGCTGAAGTGACGTGCGTGTGCGCTGGCTCGTAGTCGTCTGATCCGTGCATTGTGGCGCGTCGATCCATGGTCTCTGGTGGTCGATGGTGTCTCCTTGTCTGTATTTGTTAACAACTACAGAAGGGCCGTAGGATGACCTGCATCGTCGATCGATCCGAACCATTGATCCTGCCCGGCACGGTGAGCACATTCCGGCGCCGTTGTGGCAAGCTGAACTGCCGCTGCGCCGCTGGAGAGCCACATGAGAGTCCGGCGCTGGTGTTCACCGAGGGCGGCCGGACCAAGACCGTGACGCTGGCCGGAGCCGAGGTCGCCGAGGTCGAGGCGGCGGTGGCCCGCTACGCACAGGCCCGCGCGGAACTGGAGCAGCAGGCCGTGGCCGGGATCGCCGCGTTACGCGCTAGCCGTGCCCAGAGCCGCCGTGGGCGAGCCCGATGATCGCCGAGTCGAACGAAGACCCTGGGTTCACCAGGTCGCGGGGATGCTTCGATGAGGTGGTGGGCTGGCTGGGCGCCGCCGAGGCAGGCGAGCTCGAGCATGCCGAGCTCGAAGACCGCCTCGAGGTCGCCGGACGCGATCGGCTCCGGCGGCTGCTCCAAGACCACCTTGACCTGCGCGCGCAGCGAGAAGCCCGCCTGGCCGATGTGGTCGATGTCCACGGGGTGCGTCATGGCACGGTCGAGGACGGACACGGCCGCCGGTTGGGCACCGTGTTCGGGCCGGTCACCGTCTCCCGGCTGGCCTACCGGCACCGCGGTCATCACAACCTGTATCCGGCCGACGCAGCGTTGAACCTGCCCACCGAGCGGCACTCCCATGGGCTGCGCCGCCTGGCCGCAGCGCAAGCATCGCGAGGATCGTTCGACGAGGCCGCGGCCGCGCTCGAACGCGCCACCGGTCAGCACCTGGGCAAACGCCAGGTCGAGGCGCTCGCCGGACCGGGCCGCCGTCGACGTCGACGCGTTCTAAATCCACGAACACTCCTGCATCCGCTGCCCGCTGCTGCGACCCGACCCCGCCCAACGCAACAGGCTGATCGATATCCGCGACAACCTCGTGACCCGCATCGATGAAGCCCAACGCGAAGGCTGGCTCGGCGAAGTCGACGGCCTACAAGTCAGCCTCGCCGCCGCCCGCAACAAACTCGCCCAACTCGACGAACTCGCCTCCCGCCCCACCGTCGTCCAGCTCGGCATACCCACCACCGGACCGGCCCGGTGACACGCGACCGCCCTCCAAACGGGCATACCACGCCTGGCAGCAAGTTCTTCACTTCAGAGAAGCCGGGATCAAACTGTCATCCGTGGCCTCCGACATCAGTGGGGTGTCCGGGCGGGCGATGCTCCAGGCGCTGATCAATGGCCAACGCGACCCGGCCGCACTGGCCGAACTCGCCAAACGCCGGCTGCGGTCCAAGATCCCCGAACTCACCCAGGCACTGACCGGCCGGTTCGGTGAACACCACGGGTTCCTGGCCCATGCACTTGGATCTGATCGACCAGCACACCCACGCCGTCGAACAGCTCACCGCCCGGATCGAGGCGGTGATCGAGCCCTTTCGTGGCGCCCGGGACCTGATCATCACGATCCCGGGATCAGCGAGCGGGTCGCCGATGTGATCATCGCTGAGACCGGCGCGGACATGGCCCGGTTCCCACCGCCGGCACTTGGCGTCCTGGGCCGGGACCTGCCCGGGCAGCAACGAGTCCGCCGGCCGCATCAAGTCGACCAAAACCCGCCCGGGCAACCCCTACATCAAAGGTGCCCTCGGGATCGCGGCGATGTCGGCCGCCCGCAGCCACGAAACCTACCTAACCGCAAACCGGCGGATCGCCTCACGGCGAGGACCGATCAAGGCCATCGTCGCGGTCGAACACACCACCCTTATCGCCATCTGGCACATGCTCACCAACGGCGACTTCTACATCGACCCCGGCGGCGACTACTACACCAGGCTCCATCCCGACAAGACCAAACAGCGCGCCCTGAACCAACTCCGACAGATGGGCTACCACGTCACCCTCAACCCCCTACAAGCCGCGGGGTAACAGGGAATCCTCGCGTCAGAACGGCGGTCAGCGCCAGCGGGTCCCGTGCATGGAGGGCGTGGAGGGCGTGCACCTTGCCGCGCTATGGGTCAGCGCTCGGCGGGGATGCCGGTTACGCGCGATGCCATCGCGTCGTCCACCACGTCGCAGAGCCTGCGCAGGCGGTCGGCCGCGATGGTGTCGAGCGCATCGGCGAGGTCAGGGCTCCCAACGACGGACGCCCACACAGCGCGCCCGGCGAGGAACCCGCTCGCACCTTGGCGGCAGGCCAGTGCGACGGCCCCGGGAAAGCGCTCGGGGTCCACACCGGATGACAGCACCACCCAGGGCCCGTCGACGGCTTCGGTGAGTGCTGCGCACCCGGCTTCCACCTCCCGGTCGGAACTGCGGCCGTGCGTGGGAACCTCGGACTTGTAGATGTCGGCCCCTAGGCCGCCCAGTTCCCGGGCTGCAGCGAGGATGCCTGTGTCGGCATTCCAGTCACCACCGCCCAGCGGGGTGCGGGACACCGGCTCGATGATGCTCACGAGCCCGGCGGTTTTACACCGGTTTACGAAGTCCGTAACCATGGCGATCCTCGGAGCGGGGTCGGCGTCGGGACGCCAGAGCACCAAGAGCTTCAGCGCTTGAGCGCCCTGCTCACGCACCCTCGCGGGGTCGACATCCTCGTCGATGACGGCGTCCACCACGAACTCGTCGACACCGGGCACGAAATGGTCGGCCGCCGCGATCAGCGCGCACGACGGAGCCACGACGCCGCTGCGCACCACCGCGTCCCACCCGAACTGGGCGTCAACAAGCAGCGCGGAGGCCAGTCCGGACAGGTGTCGAGCCACGGCCACCTTAAAGTCGGTCAGCTCTTGGTCCGGCACCTGGGCGGTGGACCGTCCCGTTGCCTGGGCCGTCATGGCACGAAGCGCCTCACGCTGGTCCACGGCAAGCATGGCGAGTCCGCCGCTCGGGCGGGCGAGGGCGCAGACAGCGCTTGACAGCGACACGTGGGGTTCCTGACAGACGGAAAGTAGGATGTGCGAAAATTACCATAGATGCGAACCTCGGTGTAATCCGGGGATCAATACACTCGGACGGTGACCGAACCGCTCACGCACGGCGCGGCTGCCGACCGCAGGCGCCGGCTCGTGACCCTTGTCCACGCGGACGGGTTCGCGAGCGTCGTCTCCCTGAGCGAGCTACTGGGTGTCTCGCAGATGACGGTGCGGCGGGACCTGTGTCGACTCGCCAGCGAGGGGGCAGTGCGGTTGGTGCACGGCGGTGCCGCGACCCGACCTGAGGCGGCGACGGCCGTGGACAGAGTGGGCGACGCCGGATCGGCGGCCGGTAACGACGCGCAGACGCCGCCGTTCACGGCTCGCGAGCGCACGGCTTCTAGGGCCAAGCAGCGGATCGGCCGGACTGCGGCGACGCTGATCGCGCGCGACAGCACCGTCGGTATTGACGCCGGGACAACTGCACTGGAGGTGGTGCGGCACCTTCCGGTGCGCTTCGAGGGGGTGATCGTCTCGCACTCGGTTCCCGTGCTGGCTGAGCTTCTGAGCCGCCCTTCTGTGCGGGTGATCGGCATCGGTGGCGAGCTCCTTGCAGAGAGCCGTGCGCTGGTGGGCGCCCAGGCGGCGCAGCAACTGAGGGGTCTGCGGCTGAGGCTGCTGGTCCTGGGCGCCGGCGCGGTCGACGTCGAGGGCGTCTATGTCCGTTCGCAGGTGGAGCTGGCGGCCAAGCGAGCCCTGCTCGACGTGGCGGAAGACGTCGTACTAGTCGCCGACAGCCGCAAGCTGACGACGAGCGCGCCGGTGCGGGTCTGCGGTCTCGACCGCATCGACACGTGGGTCGTGGACCGACCGCTGCCCACGGCGCTGGCAGAGGCGGCACGCCGCAATGGCAGTCGCGTCGTGATTGCCGACGCCTGACGATCCTGTCACCCAGCCGGTCCTGATTGACCGGCAGTTGGGCGGACCCTTATTGAATGCGCCGTCTCCTGTCTCCCTTGACAGGAACACAATATCGGTGTCACATTTGTATGCCGAGTTACATGCAATCTGTCGAGGGAGGAACGCCATTCAGATCGCTGCTGCGGAACTGGACGCTGCGGACGCCCGGCGTCAAACTCCGTCGGTGGCGTCTCGTGTAGTCGCCGACGTCCGCTGCCGCGTCTTCCGCGCCCGGGTGAGCGACGGCGTCGCGATGTCGTTCGGCCCCATGACCCATCGGGTCATGGTGGTCATCGAGGTGGAGCTGGACGACGGCACCGTGGGTCGCGGGGAGAGTTGGGCGAATTACCCCCACTGGGCCTGGCGCGAACGGCTGGTGACAGTCCTCGAGGGAGTCCGCCCGCTGCTGCTCGGTGTGGACGCCGGCGACCCCGCGGCCGTTCATGCGGACCTGATGAGGCAGCTCGTGCCGCTGGGCCGCCAGTGGGGAGCGCTCGGCCCGGTGCACCAGGCGATCAGCGGGGCGGACGTCGCTCTGTGGGACGCCGCGGCCCGGTTTCAGGGCCGCGCGTTGGTTGACATCCTAGGAGGGGCGCGGCACGAGTCGCTCCTCGCCTACGGCTCGAGCCTGGGCCCTGACGCGGTCGTGCGCACGGCGGAGCAGTGCGATCGGCTCGGGCTGCACGCCGTCAAGGTCAAGGTTGGCTTCGGCCGGGAGGCGGACCTCCGCGCGGTGCGGCAGACCCGCGAGGTTCTCGGTCACGACGTGCGAGTGTTCGCCGACGCGAACCAGGCATGGCAGCGGGAGGAGGCCGTTGAGATGGCTCGGGCCTTGCGCGACGAGGGGGTGGAGTGGTTGGAGGAGCCGGTGACCGGGGACGGGCTTGCCGATCTCGACGCTGTCGCGGCGGCCTCGGGTCTGCCGCTGGCGACGGGCGAGAACTTATACGATTTGGGGATATTCGCCGAGTACGCCGCCAGTGGGAGCGTGGCAATCCTCCAGCCGGACGTCACCAAGTGCGGTGGCATTACGCAGTACCTGTCCGTGGCTGCGGAGGCCGCTGAGCATGGGATCACCGTGAACCCACACCTGTACAACGGCTCCATCGGCGTCGCCGCGACGCTGCAGGTCGCAGCCGCCGTCGGGTCGACCCAGCTACTCGAGTGGGACGTGCGGGACAATCCCCTGCGCAGCGACGTGGACCACCTACTGCAGGACGACGGTTACGTCGCCCTGCCCACCGGACCGGGACTCGGCGTAGACGTCGACCTGGACCAGCTTGCCAAGTTCGAGGAGGACGCGCGACCACTGTGAGTGCCCAAAGCGACGCCCGGGGGGCGGCGGACCACATCGTCGAGGAGGTGATCTCCGCACGATCCGGCGTCCGCGTCGGCGGGGCTGTGCGGTCCGGCGGCACACCGATCGCAGTCTCCCGACGGCGGGCGGAACCGCTGACGTCGTGTTGGGGGGCTGCGTGCAGGCGGCTCGATGCGTTCCAAGCTTTTCAGACGCTCGCCGTCGGTGGTCGTTGATGCGGATCGTCATCGGCCAGACCGGCGCACCCACAACCGTCGTCGACGAGACGCTGCGTGGCCTGATGCACGGGCTGCAGGGCCACGAGGCCTTCGCGGCGCGCGGCGGCCCGGACGGTCTGGTTGCCGGCGCGCTTGAACGGTTGACGCAGGAGGACCTGCCGCCGGCTGGGGCCCGGGGCGGGTCCTGGCTGGGCGGCGGGCGGCGGGCGACGACAGCGGACGACGTGCGCGACATTGTGCTGGGTCTGGCCGAGCGCGGTGTCCACGCTCTGGCACTCATCGGCGGCAACGGAACGATGGCCCTGCTCGACGCTGTCGCCTCATGCGCCTCCGAGCTGGGCACAGGTCTTCGCGTGGTCGGGGTGCCAAAGACCGTGGACAACGACCTCGTCCACACCGACCACGCGCCCGGGTTCGCCTCCGCGGCCCGATACCTGGCGTCCGTGGTGCCGGACCTGGCACGTGACCAGCACGCCATGCAAGGCGTGGAGCCCGTGCGGGTCGTTGAGACCCTGGGACGCGCAGTGGGGTGGTTGGCGCTGGCAGCAACCTGGCACCGCGAAGACCCGCAGCATGCGCCCGACTTTGTCCTGATCCCGGAGCTCGCGGTCGACTGCGACGCGCTCTTGGCCGGGGTCGACGCTGTCCTCGCCCGACGAGGCCGCGCGTTCTTGGTCGTCAGCGAGGGTGTGCGCGTCGACGAGTCCGGAGAGCCCTTCCGGTCGAGCAACCACGCCACGCTTCTGCACGGGGGAGTCGCGCGCAGGCTGGCGTCGACTATCACTGCCGGCCTCGGCGTGCCAGCGCGCGGTGAGGTGCTCGGCATGGTGCAGCGCAGCGCATCCGGCGTGGCCAGCGCTGCCGACGTCCGCGAGGCCAGTGCCGTCGGGCGGGCCGCGGCCGGACTCTTGGTCGGCCGGCCGGACCGTTCTCTTGACGTGGCGGCAGGAACGGACGCCGTCATGGTGACCACGGTCCGCGAGCCGGGCCCCTCCTACGCCGTCCACCACGGCACGGTTCCCTTGGCCGATGTGGCCGGCCGCGACCGCCCCGTGCCCAAGGAGTGGCGGACAAACGACCCCGCAGACCTGGTCGACTTCCACACGTGGTTGGCACCTCTCATCGCGTGACCAGCAGCACCCGTCGGCTCCTGCCGTCGGATCCTTTCAAAAGACGAACGGAGCATGAAATGTGCAATAACAATCGCATTGGGGTGCTGGCCGCCGTCTGCGTGCTCGGCGTCACCGCCACGGCATGCAGTTCCGGCGGCGGCTCAGGCGCCAGCTCGGGAGCGGCGTCGGCGCACGAGATCACGCTGATCATGTCGAACCACCCCTGGCAGAAGGCGATCCAGCCGCATCTGGCCGATTTCACGAAGCAAACCGGCATCCAGGTCAAGGTCCAGACGTTCGCGGAGCAGCAGATGCGCGACAAGGTGCAGCTCACGCTGCAGTCGCGAAGCAGCGCCATGGACGTGTTCATGACGCTGCCCTCCCGCGAGGGCCCGCAGTTCGCCGGCGCCAGCTACTACGAACCCCTCGACAGCTACCTCGGCAAGGCGCCCGCGGCCTACAAGGCCGACGACTTCACCGCCGGCGCGATGAGCGCCATGAAGATCGGCGGCAAGATCATCGGGGTGCCGATCAACGTCGAAGGTACTGCGCTCTACTACCGCAAGGACGTCTTCAACAAACTTGCCCTGCAGCCTCCGAAGACGCTCGACGAGCTGGAGCAGGTATCGCAAACGATCAAGGCCAAGGGGTCAATCACGCCCGTTGCCCTACGGGGCGCCAGCGCTGCGCTTCCGTTCACGTTCGCACCATTCCTGCATTCCGTCGGCGGCACCTGGACCGCCGGCGACGGCAAGACGCCCGCAGTGCAGACACCGGAGGCGGTCGAGGCCATCCGCCGCTACTCCGGGCTGGCGAAGGACTACGGACCGCCCGGAGTCATCAACAACACCTTCACCCAGTCCTCCGCGTTGATGGCACAGGGACAGGTGGCGATGGAGATCGAGTCCACCAATGAGCTCTCCAGCATCACCGGCTCCGAGGGGTCGAAGGTGACAAACGACCTCGGCGTCACGACGTTCCCTGCCGGCAAGGCCGGCTCAAAGCCGACCGTGCTCTCGTGGGCACTCGCCATGTCACCCTTCGGCAAGAACAAGGCCGACGCCTGGACGTTCATCCAGTGGGCCACCAATCCCGCCACCGAGCTCTCGCTAACCAAGGACGGGATCGCGCCCCCGCGGACCTCGGTGCTGGCGGACCCGGCCTACATCGCCACCCTGGACACGCCCCTGAAGAAGGAGTGGTACGCCGTAGTCAAGCAAGTCCAGGAGAAGGGCGACCCCGAGGTTGGTCCGGTCGGCGTCAAGGCGCCCGCCATGAGGCAGGTCGTCGGTGACGCCGTCGGCAAGGCGATCCTCGGGCAGGCCACAACCGAGCAGGCGGCCGCCCAGATGCAGCAAGGGCTCACCCCACTACTGGCAGGAAACGGCGGATGACCACCCCCGTCGACACCGCGGCCACGGTCAGCGCCGTGGGAGTCAGCGGCCGCCGGCCGCCAGGCAGCCGCCGTGGCCGACGGGCGGCGCTCGACCCGGTGGCGCGCGGCACGATGCCGTTGGTGGTGCCGGCTCTCGTGGTCACTGTCCTGATGGTGCTGCTGCCGCTGCTCTACACGCTGTGGCTGGCGGTCAGTGACCGGCAACAGGACGGGACGAACACCGGCTACGTCGGACTGGCCAACGTGCAGCACATGCTCGACGACCCAGCGTTCTGGAACTCGATAAAGGTGACCGTGTTCCTCTTCGCGGTATGCCTGACCATCGAGACGGTCCTGGGCTTGGCCCTGGGCTACCTGCTGAGCATCGATGTGCCAGGGCGACGCGTCTTCCAGGGCGCCATGCTGGTACCAGCGATCACGGCCTCCGTCGCAGTCGGCCTGTTGTGGCTGCTGCTGTACGATCCCACCCTCGGTGCCGCCAACCAGCTTCTCGGGGTGGTCGGCATCCGACCGGTGACCTGGCTGGGCGACCCGCACCTCGCGCCGTGGGCCATCGTGGCCGTCGACGTATGGCAGTGGACGCCGTTCATGGCGCTGATCATCGCCGCCGGCATCCGCAGCCTACCCCAGGACCCATTCGAGGCTGCGGCCATCGACGGCGCCACCGGCTGGCGCAAGGCCTGGTATGTGGGGCTGCCCCTATTACAGCCAGTCCTGACGGTCGCCATGTTGCTGCGCAGCGTCGATCTCGTCCGGTTCTTCGACACCGTCTACGTCATGACACAGGGAGGTCCGGTGGATGCCACAAACACGCTAAACGTCTACGGCTACAGACAGGGGTTCACGCAAGGAAACGCCAGCTATGCGGCGACCCTCCAGCTCACCCTGCTCGCGCTCGTCCTCGTCATCGCGGGCGCGTTCACCTGGCTGCGTGGAAGGACCACCGATGTCAGCTGACGTGATGAGCCGCAGGACCCTGACCGGTGTCTACGCAGGGTACGTGTCCGCCTTCCTGATCTTTTTCGGGCCGGTGCTCTTCATGTTGTGGTCGGCCTTCCGGCGCAACGTCGACATCACCGGATCGGTATTCCACGTGACCGCCCCACTGACGATGGCTAACTTCGTGGGCCTCTTCTCGCGGTTCCCCTTCGCCCACTATGTGATAAACAGTTTCATCGTCGCCGGCGGATCCACGCTGCTGGGTCTGGCGACCGGGGCACCAGCGGCGTACGTGGTGGTGCGCCGCGGCCTACGTGCCATTGGGTTCCTCACCCTGGTGGCGCGCATGTCGCCGGGTGTCCTGTTCGTGCTGCCGCTGTTCATTCTTTCGGTTCGCATCGGCGGCCCCGACAACTTGGTCTTGAACTACGCGCTCCTCGTGCTGGCGCACCTGATCATCACCCTGCCACTCTGCATATGGTTGATGGTCCCATTCTTCGAGAACGTGCCTCGCGCCCTGGAGGAAGCTGCGGTCATCGACGGGTGCACACCGTGGCAGCGATTCAGCCGTATCGCGCTCCCTCTCGTCCTGCCCGGGCTGTCCGTGGCGGTGACGCTCAGCTTCATCTTCTCCTGGAACTACTTTCTGTTCGCCTTAGCACTCGCCAACGACCAGACCCTGCCGCTGACGGTCATTGCGTTCAACTTCATCGGCCAGGGCAGCAATGACTACGGGGGCCTCATGGCGGCAAGCACGCTCATCTCGCTCCCAGCACTGGTACTCACCATCGTCGCGCAGCGTTGGCTGGTTCGCGGCCTGACCGGTGGTGCGGTCAAGTGACGACAGGCACCGCGACGACCAGCCGGCGTGCCCGCTTCCTCGGAGAGGGCAGGATCAGTTTTGAGGACGTGGCTTTGCTTCCGCCGGCCCCGGGCGATGTCCGGGTCCGGGTCCACGTCTGCGCTCTGTGCGGCAGCGACAAGCGTCTGTTGGCGAGCGGGAGCGCCGTCGTACCCGGACACGAGATCGCCGGCGTGGTCGACGCGGTGGGTGACCGCGTTGCGGCACAGGTGGGGGAGCGGGTACTCGCGTACATCCCAGTCTTCTGCGGCGAGTGCGACCAGTGCCGCCGCGGGCAGACCAACCGCTGCCTGCAACTCAAGGACCTGATCGGGTGGCAGCGCGACGGTGGCTACGCTGAGCACGTCGACCTCCCGGCCCGATGCGTGCTGCCGGTGCCGCACGACATCCCGCTCGATGTGGCGGTGCTCGGCCTCGACACGGTCGGCACGGCGGCGCACGGCCTGCGGATGGCGCTTTCCACACAGGAGCTTGGCGTTCGCGATCTGGCGGTGATTGGCTGCGGTCCGCTCGGGCTCGGAGTGATCGCCGTGGCAGCGGCCATGGACCTGCCTAAACCCACGGTCTACGACCCGCACCCAGATCGCCTCGCCACCGCCGTGACGTTGGGAGGGCGTCCACTTGAGGACCTCGAGCAACTCAACCAAGCCGACGTAGTCGTGGAAGCCAGCGGTGCGGAGCAGGCCAGGGAAACGGCGCAGCGGCTGGTGCGTCCAGGCGGGGCCGTCCTCGCGCTTGGTGAGTCGAACCACCCCTACTCCATGGCCACCACCCCCCGATGGCGGCGCACGGACTGCTTCACCGTCCGGTCGTTCTACTTTCCACTCACCGAGGTCGATCAGAACTGGGACCTATTGCGCGCCAAGGGCGCTGCCCTGCGCGACCAACTCTGCGTGCCGACCCTGTTGAACGACTTGCCATCCGCGTTCCAGCAGTTTTTGGCTGGTGACTCCCTGAAACCCTGCATTGTAATCCCGGAGGACTTATGACCAAGCGACTGCTCATGCTGGCCATGGACCAGCGCCCCTGGTTGACCCAGGCCTTGTACGGCCACACCCACGAGGCCACGATCGCCCAGCGCGACGCGATCTGCGACGGCAAGCACATGATCCTGGACGGCCTGCTCAGCGAGCTAGAACGACGAGACGGCCGCCTCGCCCGGGAGGACGCCGCGATCTTGGTGGACGAGCAGCTCGGCGCCGGCGTCGCGGAGCGCGCCCGGGCGCACGGCGTCGCCGTGAGCATGCCCATCGAGCGGGGAGGAAGGGAGGTCTACGAGACCGAACCGACCGACCTGCAAGCGTTCCTCCGCCACCACGCACCAGAGCTGACGAAGGTCCTCGTGCGCTACAACCCCGAAGGTGACTCGGTCGTTAACCGCATGCAGCGTTCGCGGCTGGCCAAGGACTCCCTCGTTGCCCGCGCGCAGGGCAGCCAGTTCCTCTTCGAGCTGCTAGTGCCGCCGACGGACGCTCAGTTGCGCGATGTCGGTGGGGATCAGGAGCGGTACGCCTATGAGTTGCGGCCAGCTCTGACGCTGGCGGCGATGCGTGAGGTGGTTGCGGACGTCGGCGTCGACGTGTGGAAGCTAGAGCACCTGGCCTCCCTTGAGCACTACCGCGCGGCCACCGAACTCGCCGAACAGCATGACGGGGCCCGGTGCATCCTGCTGGGCGCGAACGCCCCGGCCGACATCGTGGAGAGTTGGCTGCGCGATGCGGCGGAAGGAGGCTTCGCCGGCTTTGCCGTCGGCCGCAGCATCTGGTGGGACGCCCTTCGCGGCTACCTCGGCGGCGAGACCCCCAAGGCGGCGGCGGTGGCGGCAATCGGTGAGAGGTACGGTCGGTTCGCGCAGAGCTTCCTCGACGGCTGCACCGTCAGTAGCTGAGGAGGCCACGCATGCCAGCCAGCGCGGACGCGACGCCTCAGCCACGCCGCATCGGCGACGAGCTCTACGTCGCTATTCGGGAGCGGATCATGGCGGGGCAACTAGAACCCGGCGCCCGGCTGAGCGTCCCAGCGCTGGCGCAGGAGTACGAGGTCAGTCGCAGCCCGGTCCGGGACGCCGTCATCCGCCTCGTGCAGGAAGGGCTGGCCCGCGACACAGTCAACCGGGGCGCCGTCATCGCCACCCCCGACCTGCGCGAGTTGGTGAGCCTCTATGAGGCACGTGAAGCGCTGGAGTGGGCAGCGGCCCGTCTCGCAGCGGAACACTACACACCCGCGTTGCGACAACGGCTGCTGGCGATACTCGCCGAGCACGAACAGGTGGCCAAGGACGGCGACTTCCCCCGGCACGTCAGTCTCGACGCAGCCTTCCACCGTGAGCTCCGCCAGGCGGCAGAAAGCCCTGTCCTGGAACGCATGCTGGACGGGATCCAGGACCAAATCGGGCTGGCCATGCGGTCGACCAGCGTCACCGGCGGCATGAGGCGGGCGGTCGCCGACCACCGGGCCATCTTCGAGGCCGTGACCTCACGGGATCCGGAGGCCGCCGCTGAGGCGGCGCGCGTACACATCCACCGGTTGAAGGAGCTACTACGTGAGCGCGAGCACTGACCATTCCACCGCCGTGCGGCAGGTCCGCTTCCGTGCGCCGGGCCAGATCGAACTAGTGACAGCAGCCCCATCCCTGCCGAACAAGGACGAGGTCGTGGTCGCCCCGCTCGCTGTCGGCGTCTGCGGCACCGACAGCCACATCATCGCCGGCTCGTTTCCAGCCGTCCCGAACGTGGTGCTCGGCCATGAGGTCTGCGGCCGGGTCATGGAGGTCGGCTCCAACGTCCCGCAGGTGCAGATGGGAGATCTCGTAACCGTGGAGCCCCACAGGTACTGCACGTGGTGCCCGTACTGCCGCAACGGCCAGGAGCACCTGTGCGAGAACAAGCGCGGATATGGGGTCCATCTTGACGGCGGGATGACCGACCGCATGGTGGTACCGGCGCGGATCGCTTATCGGCTGCCGGAAGACACCCCGCCCTGGGTGGGCGCGCTGACCGAACCGCTCGCGTGCTGCGTCCATGGAATGGACCGGTTGGGAGCGCAATCAGGACAGCCGCTGCTCGTTATGGGCGCCGGGCCGGCCGGTCTGATGCTGGTGACACTTGCCCGGCTTCAAGGCCTGAGCCCGATCGCCGTGCTCGAGCCAAGCCCGGAACGGCGGCGGACGGCGCTCATCCTCGGTGCCGACATCGCCGCCGACCCCCTCGACCCGACGACCGCCGAACAGCTGGACGACCTCACGGACGGGCGTGGCTTTCCGTTCGTGGTGGACGCTGTCGGCTCTGGCGCGCTATTGGAGCAGGCCGTGGCCAACGCCTCGCGCGGCGGCACGGTTCTAGTCTTCGGCGTCAGCCGGCCGGACGACGTCGCCAAGATCAGCCCGTACGAGCTCTTCTCGCGGGAGCTTTCTCTCGTCAGCGCGGTTATCAACCCCTGGACCCACCAACGGGCCGTCGCGTTGCTGCCCCGCTTAGGGCTCGACCGCCTACGTCCCGTTTTCTGCCCGCTCGACCAGGTGGAGGAGGCCGTGCGTGCGCAGCGAGACGGCGTCGGGGACAAGGTCATAGTGGTTCCTGCGGGTGAGGCCGCCGCTCGAGGCGTCACAAGAGCTCGCCCGGTAGGTGGCGTGACGCCGAACGACGCGCTCGGCTACCCCTCGCGCTTGCGCGACACAACCCTCGAAAGCAAGGACTGACACCGCTATCCATAGTGGTGGGGTTCTGGCCGCGTCCGGGTCGTTCTGGAGCTCAGGCGGGGCAGCCTGGAGCACCTCAGCCGACTCCTCCGACGTCGTCCCGGACCGGCGGCCACCGTCGACCTCGGCCTGACGGACCCATTTGCGGTCGTCTCCGCGTCCCGACTCCCCAGCAGCTCGCTGACTTGGCCATCGCGCCGCGCACTCCGACTCGTGATCCGCAGGGATCTTGGCCTTCATCCGCACCGCCCGCTCCTTCAATTCAGCCGGTACCGCTTCTCGTATCTCCCGGGCATGACCCCAACCTTCCCAAGGTTCAGAGTCTCCGGACATGTCGGGCGGTTCACCCGCGGGCCGGCTGACCGGGCTACAGTCGGCCTCATCTGCCCGGTCGACTTGCCATCACGTGACTCACGGAGCTGGGTCGGAGAAACCGGATTCACCCCGTCGTGTTCTCTTATGTTCGGGAGACTTGGCATGTCTGCGCGCCTGTAGGCCTGTTAGCACCTCGAGCGCCTTGAGCACTGCTATGGAGTCCTCATCACCGTCGCCCGAGGCGAGGGCCATCGTGTTGAGTGTCTGGGCAGCGCTTCCGACTATCAGCGGAATCCCGTAGCTTTCGGCCATGGCTAGGGCGAGGCGATTGTCCTTGTGCATGAGGCGCAGGGAGAACGTGGGGGTGAAGTCGCCGCCTACTGCCCGTGCGGCGGCGTCTGTGAACAGCCCACTGACCGAGGCGGCGCCGGAGTCGATGACGACATCGACGAAGACACCGGGGTCCACTCCTGCCGCCTCAGCGAGCAGGAGTACTTCGGCGGTGATGGCGTTGATGGTGCCCAGCATGAGGTTGTTGAGGACCTTGATGGTCGACGCAGCACCTACTTCACCGACGGGCAGCACCGCCCGCGCCAGTGGTGCCAAGACCTCGGTGGCGGTTGCAGCGGCGTCTACGGATCCGCCCACTGGCACTGTCCACTGCCCCACGGCATCGGGGCGGCCCAATATCGGGCAGTCGGCGTAGTCCATGCCGACCGCAACCAGAATGTCGCGACAGGCTCGAGCGGTGTCTGGGTCGATGGTGCTGGTGTCGAGCACCACCACCGGATGACCGGTCGACTGGATCTGGCCGACGACATCGAGAACGACGGCGGGAGTGGGCAGGGAGAGCAAGACGACGTCGGACTTTGCAGCGAGGTCGGCAAGGGATGGCTCAAGCTGGAGTTCGGCGTCGCGTGCCCGGTCCATGGCGTCCTGGCTGACGTCGAAGGCCGTAACGGACATGCCCGCGTTGGCCAGCGTGGTGGCGATACGCCGTCCCATGATTCCGAGGCCGACGACGCCGACCCGGGTCACGAAGCCTCCTCGGCCGCTTCGGTGGACAGTGACGTGTTAGGCAGCGCCTCGGAGTCGGCATGTACGCGCTCTGACATTCCGTCGCTACGAATGAGGCGCGCGAAGCCCGGAAACGCAACAGCACTACGCAGCCCGCTCATGGTCGCGTGGCGGTCAGGTGGAATGCGGGCTTCGACAGCTCTGGCACTGCTATCACCTTGGGTTTATGTCCGAGGATGTCCGTCGCCTCATGGAGGGCTTCTTCGACGGTCGCTGTCGTGCGCGCACCCATGCCCCTCGCGAAGCTCGGCTCTTTGGCCCCGGCGATGTAGACGGCGCTGGTGTGCTCCCGGGCGATGCCGCCCATGTAGATCATCGAGAAAGCGTGGAATGGGTGGTAGCCGAAGTTGTGTCTGTACTGGTAAATCCATTCCGGGTTCGTTGCCAAGCGTTCCTCGTGCTCGCGCATGTCTGCTGGGCGCTGACAGGTCTGCAGCATGGCGTACGCCTCCTCGTAGGGGGGAAACTCGGACCGGTTGAACCATCCGTCGCATACGGATGCTGCGATGACGATAAACTTGTCGACGAGGGCCTTCTTGGCCCGCACCACGCTCGACCCGATCGCCTGCATCATCAGGATGGGGTTGCTACCCATCCCTGCGCCGTAGTGAAAGTTGCGGGGCATGCCGATGAGCAGGACGTCGGCCGGCTCGATGTCCAGGCGCAGATCGGTGCGTGCGGTGGCAAGGGGCCAAGAAGCCTGTTCTACCTCGGGGATGCTGCCGGCGTACACGACCAGCTGACGAGAGCGTGAGTCCAGGACGGCGTCGACGCTGAAGAAGGGACGGGGCATGGCCGTCTCAATCTTGGCTCCAATGGCGGTGAGCTGATCGCGGAATCGGCTCGAGGTCGTGGCTGGTACGAAGTCGCTGCCATACATGGTGCCCGGGGAATGGTGAGATGCGATGGAGCGCCAAGAAGTCAGGCCGGTGGCTGGCATCTTGTAGCCGCCACTGAATCCACCGTAAGGGTTTCCGGCAGTGTGCCCGATCGAGATGGTGAGGTCTGATTCGATGACCGCACGATTGACCTGCACGATGTCTCCCAGGGCGGATCGGCCCAGGTCAACCATTCCCTCCGGGTCTTCGGCGTCGTGGTTAACAATGTTGCCTGCCGGAACCCGACTCACCGCCTCGGCGCCGAGGTAGTCGACGATCTCATCCCGACGGTTCTTGCGGTGCAGACCGATGGCGCACGTCAGACGGACGTTGTCTGGTCGGACTCCGGCCTCCTGGAGTTGATCGAGGATCAGGGGGAGCACGACCTTGCGGTGCGCCGTCGCCTGCGTGCCGCCCTTGACGCGGTCAGGAAAGGCAATCGTGACCCTCGAAGTCGGACTGACCTGGCCCCGGATCGGATCACAGCCAAGGGGTGCTTCGAGCGCGTCTCTGGTCGCGGAGACGGGGTCCCGCAATGGCGGCGGCTCGTGGGTCGCGTTCTCCGAGCTCACGACAACCGCGTCGTTCGGGATCTCCACGTCGAGGTGACCGTCTCCGTACTCGAGTTGCACCTGCATTCAAGTTCTCCTCTTTCGCGCACTAAGTTTGATACCTGCGTTGGTGGTGCACGCGGACGCACTTACCACTGATGGTTGTGGCGTCACATCGTCGGCGGAATGGCCGCCCTTGCTTGGCGTAGCTTTCGAAATCTGCACACTTCTAGTCGCCTTCGATGTCCTTCGTCGTTGGTTCCCAATGGATCAGGAGAAGCGATAACAGCATGACCAACGGGATGGCCGATAGATAAAGCAACGTGTGCGACAGTCCAGCGATGGCTAGAACAAGCGGGAAGACGTAAAAGCCGAGGATGGTGCCCACCCGCGACATTGCCTCGGCCCACCCCGTACCGGTTCCCCGGAATTC
>JAABUJ010003517.1_pt1 | contig 17503 bp, 9 predicted proteins | sample 5559131 | NCBI WGS metagenome assembly JAABUJ01 (sample SAMN10711875, study PRJNA513366) | rock metagenome | isolation source: Antarctica rocks | place: Antarctica: Victoria Land, Mt New Zealand nord | collected 2016-01-07 | reverse complement strand
GGGCGCCCGCGAGGCAGAACTAAGGTTTTCCATTTTGGTTTTTCCTTTGCAAAGGCGATTCGCCCTCATAGACCTAGATAGGGACTGAATAGGGAGTTAATAGAACAAATAATAATATATAAGATTCTAATAAAGCTCAATGAAAGAACTCTGTATGTGAAAAAGTCAAAAAGCAAATTTAAAATTAAGAAGATTAAATTTTTGAGATATGTTATTTAATTTAATTAAATTAAGAAGAACTCAAAGAAGACAGAAGCAGTAAGAGACTAATTGATATTAAGAAAAATTAAGAAAGTGTAAGTCTTTTTAGACTTAATAAATTATTATTGAAAGTTTATATTTAGTTATATAAGAATTACAGAATCTCTTATGTGTCTGACATGCAAGAATGAGAGATAACATTGAGATAAAGAATAAGAGAATGTGTTCTGTACATTAAAGAAAAGTTTTATTGAAACAGCACATCTATAAATACTCAATTCAGTATGCAAAAAGATACTGAAAATTGATGCTTTAGATTTTGCAGTAAATATATATTTATATTAGATTAAAGATAAACAGAAGAAGTTTATTGCATATTGATTTAGAAAGTTATCAGAATTCAAGAAAAGATATAAGATTTATAATAAAGAATTTCTTGCAATAGTGAAAGCACTGTAAGATTGAAGATTTTATTTTATAAAAACAAAGAAGTCTATTTAGATCTTTACAGATCATAAGAATCTGAGAAACTTCATAACAATAAAGTAACTAAATTAACAACAGATTCACTGAATGAAATAGTTGACAGACTTTGAATTTTAAATTTATTATAAGAAGAATAATAAGAACAGTGATGTCAACACTTTGAGTAGATAACTGAATTATAAAGAAATAAAAATAATTTATGCTGAAATTTTACATAAAGATAAGCAAGAAGCTCTCATGAAAAATTTAACAGCAACATTTAAGATGAAGAATACTTTCTTAATAGATGAAGAACTCATTAAAATATGTTACAACAGCTAAGTTAATGAATATTTAAAAGTTAAATGTATGAAAGATCTTATACAAAGAAGATACAATATAGATAATCTTAGAAATTAAATTATTGAATACATTGTCAGATGTGATTTATGTTAACATAATAAGATTTAGAAAAATAAACATTACAATAAAGTAATTAGATTGAATACATTAGATGTGTTTTGAGAGTCTGTTATCATGATCTTTATCACAAAATTATTAAAGTTTAAAGATCTAACATGAAAAGTCAGATTTGACAGCATATTGATTATAGTGAATAAATTGATGAAGTACATGATGTTTATTTTATTTAGAGAAACTACAACAGCATTAATATTGATATATATTATACTGTGAGAATTGATTAGTAATTATAAACTATTAAAGAAATTTATTATTAATAAAGACAAGCTGTTTATGAGCAAGTTCTGAGAAATGCTCACAGCAGAACTTAAAATAAAGCATAAGATGTTAATAATTTATTGTTTATAAATAAATGAGCAGAGCAAATGAATGAATTAGACAGTTAAGATGTATTTGTGATATTATGTCAATACAAAACAAAACAATTCAGTATAACTGCTGTTTATGACACAGTTTGCATACAACAATGCATAAAATAAAATTACAGAAAGAACATCATTTAAAGTAAAATATAAATATTATTTAAAGATATAACAAGAACTGCAAGTGCACAGATCTTAAAGTTAGAAAGTAATATTGAATATTGTAGAATTTAAAGAACTGCATATTGATCTTATGAGAAGAATTAAAAAGTAGAAGAGATGAACAATAGAGATAAAATCATTTAAGATTGATAAAAAGATATATTTATGAATGAATAATATATAAATAAAAGTGAAGAGTAAGAAACTCATGAACAAGAACATTGAGTCATTTATGATTAAGAGAAACATCAAGAAGTTAAGTTATAAATGAAATTTATTTTAGAGAATGCAAATACACTTAATATTTTATGTATCAATGCTTCAGCATTGTAGTCAATTTATTGAAAGAAATTAGATACTTATGCTATACTATGTCATTTAGTGAAACTTCTAAACTGTGTTGTCTATGAGCATATCTTTGTTGAGAGAGTTACAAAAAAAAGTAAAAAGAATGTTAACTGCAGTCAATGTAAACAGAGTCTTCACTCAGTCTTTAATGCTAATTTTATTTTACTTTATAGAAGTAATTAAAACATCATTTCTCAACATTCTCACTCAGTAAGACTGCATCTGTTGACTCTCACTGACAGCAAACATTAGATGACTAAATACATCATTAAGAGTTCAACAAATCATTTAAGAATTTAACTAATCATTAACAGTAAATTTTATGAATTCAATGAACTGCTTAAAGATCTGTCTAGACAGAGACTTAATAAGCTCATCAGCAATTATCTTTTAACTGAACATAAAGTTTATCTGAATCTGATTGTGTTTATGCAGATTGTAAATGTTGTAATAGAAGACATCAATGTGCTTTAATTACTCATGTATATATGCATTCTTGATTAAGATCAAAACAACTTAATTGTCTTCTCTGAGCTAAACAAGTAAAGATGCTTGATGAGCTTTGTTTTTTTGAATGTTTACACAGTGTAAGTTGATTTCAAAATATTTATTTATATTTATGTCTCTTAATATCTGTTCAAGTCAGATCTCAGTCTTTGTACACATTGACATGATTATATATTCAATCTCAGTAATTAAAATGATGACAGACTTCTGTTTTTGATTTATTTACAACATTAATTTATCTTTAAGCATATAGATGCATTCTAGAATTGATTTCTGATTCTATTTGTTCAAAATATAGTTAAAGTCAGAGTATTTAAGCATTACTTAACTCTCATTAAAGCTGTACATAATGTTAAGATTGATGATTGATCTTATATATTGCAGTAGTTTCTTAAGTATATATTCATGATGCTTTGCAGAATCACTGAGATATTGACTTAATTAATTTAGTGTGAAGACAATGTTTAATTAAATATGAATTGCTGCATACATTAAGCTTTCAATTATTTGTTAATACTGTCTTTAATCTATTCTTTGATCAGTTAAGTCAGCAAAGCAAAGAGTATTATATTTATTAAATAAAATGCTGATGACTCTGTGCTTATCAGATTACATATAAAGATTCTTTAATATCTTATTTATGTAGTGAGTCTGATTCAGACACAGAGTTCTCATTTTATAATTATATATAATTTAAATGTCAAGAATTTTCTATATCTTTTTTAAGTTCTTGACTTTGAATATGTCTGCAAGAGCTTACTTAAATCAGAGAATGTGTAGTAGATTTATTGAAATCATAACAATATCATTTACATAAAAAAGCAGCATGATTCTTTTAATGCTGTAAAGAAGAAGACAGAGATCAGTCTTGCTTTAATGAAAACTTAATTTAAGTAGTTTAATAACATATTATTTATGTCAATTCTGTGTGACTTGCTTAAGATCATAAAGGCTGTGCAGTATGTACAGAACATAATTAAATGCAATATTGATTTTAAAAAAAGATGTTATATAGATTGTTTTCTTTAGAAAGAATTCTGTAAAGATATTATTAATATTTACTTGATGATATTTTAGATTCTTGAGTGCAATAATAGTCAGAAAGATTTGCAGAGTGTTAAATTTAATAGTAAGAATAAAGATGTTTTTATAATCAACATTATATATTTATGAAAAGTCTTTTATCACAAGTCTTGCCTTAAACTTATTTAAGAATTCATTGATGTTCAGCTTAAGTTTAAAGACTTATTTACTGATTACAATGTTGATTTTTCTTAATGATATAGTCTCTTTTTATATTTCATTTACTGTCAAGATTGTCAGCTTTACATAAATAATGTTCTTTTACATTTCTTCTCAGATTGAGTCTCTCACTGCTTCAGCATAAATAACAGATATTGAAATGTTAAATTTAATTATAGAGTCTTCTTTGTCTACAGAGAACATCATAAATGTTAATATAATTCTTAATATTTTAATTAAAAGCTCATTCACATCTTAATCATCATTGTTGTTATTTCTCTTTTATTTTGAAATCTCAACATACAGAAAGATTCTGACTTCTTTAAATATCACTGTCTTAATTTAATCAGTATTGATCTTCTTATTTAATGACTTATCTAGATTAACTGTAGTTAACTTGATCTCATGTTATTTATTTTAAGACTTGTCAGCCTTAATTATAATCAAGTTAAGCTGCATCTTACTGTTTTAAGTCATAAGTGCCTGATCTAAAGCTGTGATCTTCATAATGATTAACTTCTTTCATAAATATTCAATGAATCTTCTATTTAAAAGAACATTTAATATCTATTATTGCAGTTTAAGATCAACAGTGTCTTTCTTCTTGCTTTTAGCAAACTTTACAGTGTAATTCTTAATGATGCACTTAAGATCTGAAGCTTAAAGCTGATACTGCTTTGTGATTTTCTCAATGTAATTTATAAAGACTTTTACTCATTCTTAATTCATGAACTTGTTGTATCTATCTTTAGATAGTAACTTGAAATTAATGTAGCTGTAATATTTGCATTCTTATATATAAATGTAATCAATAAATAACTTTACATTAATGAAAGCTTTCTTAGAAGTCATTTATTTATCATTAATTAAGAAATTAATTGCTGTTCAATTATGAAGATAAGTATCTGTCTATGCTGTCTGCACTCAGAACTTTATTGACAGTTATATCTCTTTAATTATGATGTGTACTGAATTCTCAGTAATTCAGATGACTCTTTTAACAATGTCATTCTGAATTGACATGTAGAGCACTGTGTATTGCAGTATAATGTTAAGAGATTTGCATCAGTTATTTAAAGTAAACTTTAACTTCATTTCATTGTTGCTTTATACAGCAAGAATCTTTGTATCAATCTGAAATTCAATCTTTAACTATCATTCTTGCAGTGTCTGTAAGATCTTATTATGTTATTTTAACAATATTGTTTACATTTTTTGAAAGTAATTATCTACTATCTTTAGAAAGTACTGATATTTGTTAAATAACAAGAATAATGAGCTGCATATATCAATGAAGACAAGAACAAGAATATTAATCTTTTTTTTATTTACAGTGTAATCTTATTTATTGATAAACTTAATCAGAACATAAATCTCATACATATTCTTATTGTTCTCAATGATGAGAATTGACTTTTCAAGAATTGTTATTTTGTAAAGATTACACAACTTCACAGAATCAAGATGAGCAAATTGTTAATGTCAAAGTCTGTAAATCTTAATCTTTTCATTCAATAATGCAGTGTCAATGTCTAAGAAATTAATTATAAGATTATGCTCATAAATTTAAATATATAAGCTTGTATCTGAAGCAATAACAGAGAAGATGATCTCTGAATGTAATATATATATTATAGATATTAAAGCAAATTCATTAAGACTCTTTACAATATATTTAATTATATAAACTTCATTTTATTCTAACATTTTTATTATAGTCTTGCTGTGCTTATTATACATTTAAAGACAGTATTAATTAAAGCTTTTATGCAGTTTCATTTTGCATATTTGCTTTCTTGACAGAAGATTGACTTCAAGTTTAAATATATAATATATTTAATTATATAAACTTCATTTTATTCTAACATTTTTATTATAGTCTTGCTGTGCTTATTATACATTTAAAGACAGTATTAATTAAAGCTTTTATGCAGTTTCATTTTGCATATTTGCTTTCTTGACAGAAGATTGACTTCAAGTTTAAATATATAGAGTGTTGAACTCAGTCTTACAGAATTTCTCAATTTGATTTGTATAATAATTACTTTACAATAATAAGAGTATAAATATTCTTTTTTAACTTTAATTTGTTAATGTCTCATTCATATAAGGAAGTCACTGAAGAGTTAAAGTTAATTAATTATATATAAAAAGAATTCAGAATCTGCAATTTATTTAAATTTAAATATTTTACTGACAGTCTTCTTAAATAAAGCAGCAATTTCATTGTTAACTTTCTCTTTCTCTTTAAATTTAAAGAAGAAATCATCATTATTACTGTTACTGACTTCTACATTAAAGATTTTATGTCTCTTTTCTTTTTCTTTATAAATTAACTTCTAATACAACTTAACTGCAGTCAATCTATACAGCTTAACTGCAGTTAATCTGCTTGTCTTTTTTTAAATATTTTGCTTAATATCAGAAAGAAATTTACAATCTTTAATGAAGTAAGAGTTGTTGCAAAGAAAGTACTTAATAAAATAATAAGAAAAATAATTACTGTCTAAGCTGAATAATCTGTAATGATGTTGCTTAATATTAACTGTGCAGTAATTTAATAAACTGCAATTTTAATTTATTAAACATTAATCTTTTTTCTATTTATCTATTCACAAAACAATAACAGTCTTATTAATCTTAAGCTATATCTCTTTCTTTTAAAGCTTTTATAAATCTTTCTTAATGTCTGAATTGTTTTAAACATCAATGACATTACAGATTATAACATATTTAATTAATAGTATTTAAAGCAGTGTTTAAAATCATTATTCTGATTTAAACAACTTAATCATATCAAACTGAGTTGCAGCAATCTTTCTACTGAGTTTACTCAGATAAATTTATACTTCTTTAATGAATACATTCTTTAACATTCTATATTTAATAAACTTCATCAAATATTGTCTTTTAATCATCTGCAGCTTCTTCTTATACTTAAATTTTAATATATTTCAAACATTCTTTATGCTAATTTTGTTCATCAGATATTCTTCATTATCTGCATTTATGCAGATAATAAATTAATATAAAAATTTTACATTAATTTTCTGACTTTCAAAGTCAAGACTGCTGAGAAAAAATGAATCTAAGAATTCACTGATCAGTATATTGACTATTAAGACTTCAACAACATTTTATAGATCTTTTTTTATTAATTATCTTTTTATAAGAATGAATCATTGATTGCAGTTCTTGTAAATAAGAATTGAGATGAGTTGTTGCTTTATAAAGAAGTTGTTGAAGTTTATGATGATGATAGTTAATACATAATATAAGAAGTGAATAAAGTAAAATAACAATGTATGTATTGAAGATAATATAAATAAAATAAATAGAAAGCTTTTGTATCTTTTGTTTTGTAAAATAATAATGTTTATTCATCTTAATAATTCATATTAAGCTACTGAAGAACAGTACTTTCTGAATAACTGTAAATGCTAATTTTTGTTGAAATTAATTCTTTATAAATCTTTTAAATTAAACATACTCAGCTGCTGCAAAATGCTGATTCTGCTAAAGTCAGATTTATTATGAATCTCAATAATTAGTGATACTGTTAAAGCTGAATTGATTATGAATCTTAATAATTAACATATATAGCTGTCATCAGTGTGCTGATTCTGCTAAAGTCAGATTTATTATAAACCTCAATAATTAGTGATACTACTAGAGCTGAATTGACTGTGAACCTCAATAGTTAACATATACAGCTACTGTCAGTATGCTGATTCTGTTAGAGCTGAATTTATTATGAATCTTTTGTGAATCTTAAAAGTCAGTATACACAGCTGTTACTAGTGTGCTGATTTTGCTAAAGTCAGATTTATTATAAATCTTTTATGAATCTTAAAAGTCAATATACTCAGCTACTGTCACACTAAAAGTATGCACTTTCTCTAAGAAGCTTCTTGCTAATCTGAGCTCATAATTTATTGAAAGAAACTAGATATTTATGCTATACTATGTTGTTTAGTGAAACTCTTAAACTGTGTTGTCTATGAGCACATCTTTGTTGAGAGAGTTACAGAAGAAGTAAAAAGAATGTTGACTGTAGTTAATGTAAATAGAGTCTTTACTCAGTCTTTGATGTTAGTTTTATCTCACTTCATAGAAGTAGCTAGAACATTGCTTCTCAATACAATTTATATTACTTTAAATTATATTAATGTCTGTTGAACTCAAAACTGAATATAAAGTTAAGAACATTTTAGAAAAGAGAATAATTAATGAGAAAATTTATTATTTCATTAAATAAAAAGAATATGATGCTTTAAAAAGCACATAAAAATCTTAAAAGAACTTACTTAATTGTGTAAGAATGCTTCAGCAATTTAAGAAGAAAGCTTGAAATCTGTAAAGAAATTAGAATTTAGAGAATTCAGAAGAATATTAAGATTTAAAATTTTAAATAGATTTTCATTATTTATTATTTCATTTACATCATCATCAAGTTTCTCAGCAACACAATGAGCTTTAATGAACACATATAACTTATTTAGTTTAAGAGTTTTAAAAAGATAAAGAATCTTTGTATTCAATACAGAAAGATAAGTAGTCTGTTTCTTTAACAATTTTTTTTGAATAGTACATTCATTTAAAGTCATTTCAAGTTCAGATTTCAATTAAATATAAGTGCAATTTAAAGATTCTAACAACATTGAAATGCAAGATCAATCATAATGAGTATATTCAGAACACTTTAGAGAATCAGTTATGACAGTATAAAGTTTTTAAGATTTGAAGCAACATTTATAAGCAGTAAAAGAAGTAAAACTATAAATTACAATAAATTTTGCAAGCTGCAAGCAATTCTTCTGCTTAAAAGACAGCATAACAATGAAAAAATTAAACACAGATACATTTTCATTTAAGAAGTCTAGAGAATTAGTTTTTAAAGAGAAAGAAATTATGTTATGATTATACTCAGTAATGATTATGTAATAATTAAATATAGACAAGTACAGTATATTTTTAAATATAAGATTACTCAGCTCAATATGTTTGCAATGATCTCTGCAAAACAATAGATTTAAGAAGAATCTATCAGCTTGTTATGTTCACAGTGACTCTGATGAGCATAGCAACTCAATAATATATAGATAGATTGTCTTCTCTAAGAAGATAAGTATGTTCAATGATAATCATTATTTAGTATCTGCTATCTATCAGTTAACTTTAATGTACTGAAAATCTCTCTTATATCACAAGCTCTAACTTCTAGACTCTATATCAGAGAAATCTCTGATCAGGATGTAACACTTTATAGATCTTTTTTTTTGCACATTACATGTATTTTCTTATAAAATATCTGTACTTAATGCTTTCAACTGCCATAGCCTTATAGGCTGCATGCGATGTATAAAGAATAAATAAACTATGACTGAGCAAGCAATAGTCTTGTATGAGGCATTTAGCCATATAAGAAAGGGTAGAAGCAATAGACTCATATGAGTAGAAGTTATAAGAGCTGTTGAGAAAGAAAGTGAGCATGTAAGTAAGGCCAGTGAGGCTCTTGAAGCCCATGACACAATTGCATAATTTCAAATCATTAACACATTGTTTATGATCTACTGTTAGTCTGTTACACTTTCATAAGAATCTCTCTATACAAAGTAATTGTAAATAACTTGCAGTTAACTTGCAATGTAGTTTGAAAGATTGTGAGTAGCCTGAAGTAGTGTGTACAGCTAGCATGTGTGAAGATTCAATATATAAAAGTCATCTTAAAGAGTCTAATTGTCTCTTCTGAATATCTTAACCTTCGAGTGTGCTTTTTGTCAGAGCCAAGGTCAGCTCATCCTCTGTAAATGGTGTGTTATGCATCTGTCCGTGAATTCGACTACCATAGGTTACATGCTCAAGCACACCGTGTCCCCTCAGTGGGCTTGTGTTCTCTTCCGCTGTACGTTGCCGAGATAATCCAACTGCACCCATCAGTGAGCAAGGCAGTCACAGTCGCCACAGATTCCACGTACGGTTGGCAATGTCATCGTCCCCATCCGCATTTTCCACCACCTGGCCGACGTAGCTCTGCTGCCTGCTCCTCGCCGGCGGGCTCCGCCCACTCAACATGCTTCCTCTCCGGCTCGGCAGTCTCGATCCCATCGGCGAGTATTGCGACTGATCGCTCTTGCGACGCGTCCAGGCGCCGCCGAAGGAAAATGCAGAGAGCTTGTCCTGGTGGGATTGATTATATGGACCCCGATACTTTGGTTTGGGCATCTCGCCAGGCTTGTGGATGCTTTCCTGCTCCTTTCTCGAGCCCTTGGAAGAGGTTTTGGCAAGGTCGGAGCCATTGCTGGTCGACGGGGAACGCCCGAAGGCTTTCTTCATCTTCTCGCGGAAAGGCATTGTGTCATCATCCGAGTAGTTTAGACCACATTAAGACGTCACTTCCACACATGTCCCATAGTCGCCTTGCAATTGGCAATGTGAGATGGACCGGGAATGGCAAAAATAGACAAGCAAGACGTCGGTCTGCGGTCGTGTAGGCTTCGGGGAATTATTCCATCATCGGAGCTAAGGGATCCCAGTTGATCCGGAGTCGCGATCCAACCCCCTGCCTAGCGCGAGTCACGTGGTAACGCTGTGCCGGCGGCATATACGCATCTGCATTAGATATTATTACGAAGTGAGTTGGACAACAATGATGAGAGGGAAAATAACGTGCGAAGGGAAGAAAGAAAGAACACCAGGCGAGCATCGCCATGAGAAGCTCCTAAAGCAGATGCTCTTGAAATACTTTGAATTCCTTTACCTTTCCTTACAACAGATATTTTACTGTACCTAGGTACGGAGGGCCCAAACTTTGGCACCACCTAATTGCGCCACATGATCTCATCGATTTTGGATCCCACAACCCCTCCCCACGTGGTAAGGTATCACGAACGCCGTGGGATTTGCCTTTCCCTTCCTTACCCTATTCCTTCCCTTCCCACCCCTTGGCCTTACTGCGCTCTCTTCACTCCGCTTAATCGGTGCCTCTTGTACAATTGGAAAGAAAATTCATTGGATAAGCTTGAAAGGCTTTTCTCCATCCTTTATCGACGTCTTCTAGAATCGCTGGCCGTTGTTCCTGTCTCAACCTTTTCGTCGCTATTGGTAAATAGCGCATCTCCACTCCATCTATCATCCTAGGCTTAGGCAGTCATGGAGAAACTCAAGAACCTTCTGTAAGGGAACCATGTCTGAATCAGGTACTCCCACGCAGGTCGCTAAAACATGACTTTCCTCGTAGCAATCCTGGAGCGAAACACGATGAGGAAGTCATGTACGGCTCTGGCAAGTCTTCAGATCCCGTCCACTCTGGCACTACCGGAGGCGCATCCGGTCAAGGCAGCCATCTCGGAAGCTCCCGCTCCCAGGCGGGACAGGCTCCTCTCTCCTCGGGAAGCAATCCGACCCATGGTGATGTGGGCTCCGGATACGGTAACAATCCCACCGCTGGTGCACAGCAGTCCAGCCTGACAGGTAATACGACCTTGCGCTCTGGCCAGTCAACTGCATTTGACGATGGCGCAAGCACCATGAGCATCAAATCGGGCATTCAGGGTCATCCGCAGTCTGGCTCAGGGCTGATTGGCTCATCAGGGAGCAATGATCCTCTTGACACCAACAAGCCCCTACCGAACACGCCCGCTTCTGGGCTGACTGGCGGCAATACTACCATTGGGCCTCACACCTCTGGCCTCACGAACAGAGTGGACCCGCGAGTTGAGTCTGATCTCGGTGGGTCGAGCGATCTTGGAAGAGGGAGCACTGGCGCCGGCTTTACTGGCTCTGGCTTACCGGACCGTAGCGTCGGAAGGTGAGATCCAAACAACCTGTTGCCATGTCACCGGGCCTCTGCTGAGTCAACACCCACAGCTCTGGGACCGGTCTTTCCCACCTTGGCAGTAATACAGCTACTGGAGCTGGTACCCTAGGCGGGGCTGGTCTGGCAGAGCATGAGCGATATGGAGATCGTTCTGCAACTGGCACAGCTCTAGGCTCCGAAGGCATTGGTGGCCCCATCGGTTCGGGCGTGCGGGGCTACGGGCCGGCAGATTGGGAACACGACCACCACCAACTCGGCCACCGTTTCGAGGGTGATCCTTGCGCCCATGGGGACGTCGATCCGGTTGGCCCACACCTCACTTCAGGACCTCATGCTACCGATACAGCGAATCGTCTCGACCCTCATGTAGCTGGTAACACCGGTCCTTTGGAGACCCTCGCAGGGGAGTCTCTTGGTCATGAGCATAGACATCAGGGTGCCTCAACAACCGGAACTGGAATTGGCGGGTCTGGTACAGGATACGACAGTCAAAGCCAGAATCGCAACATTGGACGTGAAGCTGCTTTGGCAGGTGGTGTTGGGGCTACGGGAGTCGGAGCGTACGAGGTTAAGAAGCACCACCACGGTCAGCTCAACCCGGCCGCAACATCGAGCACTTCAACGACGGGAGCACCATCAACAGGCTACACAGACCCATACAGTACCTCTGGTGTTCATCCGCGCGTGGAGCCTACTTCTCGCTCTGGCATCACTAGCACGGGTGATGACCGTCATTTCGGTAGAGATGCCGGGATTGCAGGTGCAGGTGGCCTAGCAGCGTACGAGATCGAGAAACATCATCACGCCCGAGATGAGCCAGGCCGAACATCGGGTCTCTCCGGCACAACGGTTGGTACAACCGGGAGGGACTATGATAGCACTCGGGGTTCCTTTGTCCCTGGGACGGACCATCAGACCAACACTGACCACCACTACGAGCGGGATGGCGGGATTGCGGGCGCTGGTGCGGTTGGAGGAGCCGAGTTTTCCAAGCATGAGGTCGAGAAACATAGGAATGAGGGAGACAGCCATGAGGGAAAGAAACATGGTGGTATCCTCGGATTCCTCCACCATGACAAGGACTCCACCTCGGACCGTTCCGCGCGTCACAGCGGCTATGGTCACGATTCTCACTACGATTCTCATCAAGGCGTCAAGACTGCTACTGGTGTAGGCGCGGTTGGAGCCGGAACTGCCGCTTACGAACACGAAAAGCATGACCATGAGCGCAACAGATTGCACAAGGACCCACCTGCGGGTTACGCATCACAGGTCACCGGAGGGACAGGGACCACTGCTCTTGCCGAGGGAGGTTCTGTGCAGCGTGGTTCTCATCTAAGCGGCTTGGGTAATAAGCTCGACCCGAAGTAAGATATTAGTACGTGCGGTGTTGGTTTGGCTGCTAACATGTGGAAAAAGCGTTTCTGGCCGTGGCGAGTCACTCCCACCAGGCGACGTCATCGAGCCACACACAGGACTTCCGATAAACACTAGCAAATATGGCACTGGACAGGGGGGGACAGACGATACTCCAGTGCCAGGTTACCACAAACACGGCAACCCGTAAGACGCGTCTTTGGCGATCTGCGATAGGCACTTCAGGCTATGTGAACCATACGAGTGACTACATGCGCTGAGGCTTGTTTCCTGAGCAGGGAACAACCGACGAGGGATCTAGGCTGTGGCAGAATTCCTTGGAGCATATTGAGTCTTAATCTAAGTGATGGACTTTATCACAATGTCTATAAATGTTTGTATATTCGTGCTAGAACGAATCTCTATCATATCTGTTACCTTGGGGTTGGGTCAACACCCACCATTTATCATCCACCCAAATGTGATAAAGAATCCATAGAACGGCCACAGTCCTCTCTGCTGGGACATGACTCATAGTCAATGGTCTTGCCCTGCTAAATCTTCTCCACCGTGGATTGTTTCACCGGTTGCTTCTCACCGATGTGTGGTACCTAACGTACGGTAAGAGATTACATTACAGGTATACCTGGTATCATTAAGGTAAGGTAAGTGTACCTTAGTATTGATTGCTTAGCGGGCTTCTCAAGATCTGGCGTGCTTGCTTTGTATCGTTGGCTTCTCGAGCGTCCGGATAGCGGAAATGGCGAGCCACTCCACCAAAATATCATTGACAGGACGAAGTTTGGCAGTGTGACAAGTTATGCAGCTTACATAAGGTGTACTTTGTACCTTGGACTTGACGAAGTGGGGGCATCCTGATATACAAATACCGGTTCATCTGTAGCAATACCTTAAGGTACAATAATACCTTTGTTACATCCTTGTGTTGATGGGTTACCTTAAGTACCTGATTGCCAACTCACTTCCAACCCGCTCGCTCAGGAACAAGAAGTAAACCGCGGTCAACATTATCCTCTTATCACGAACACTTCCTGTCTATATCGACAATCACAGCATCTGTCAAGATGGTTCACCTGGCTGCCGTCCCCAATGACAGCGATACTCAGAAACCTCTAGTCGATGGGCTGGAGAAGGTTCAGATGGACAAACCCGATGAAGATGAGCTCACCTCCAGTGTCTATGGCTCCCGCTTTGCGGCAGAAGACTTGCCGAGCCATGAAATGCCGGAGGGGGAGATGCCAAAGGAGATCGCATACCGTTCGATTCGGGATCATCTGAGCCTTGATGGGAACCCGATACTGAACCTTGCCAGTTTCGTCACGACGTACATGGTCTGTCGGCGATGAAGCTTCTTGACCGAGTGCATGCTGACTATGTACTAGGAAGATGAAGCCGAGAAGCTCATGACCGAATCCCTGTCGAAAAACTTTATCGATTACGAAGAATATCCCCAGTCCGCCGACCTTCAAAATCGCTGCGTCTCCATGATCGCACGTTTGTTTAACGCACCTACGAGCTCCGACGACTCTCAGGCGATGGGCACATCAACTGTTGGGTCCTCCGAAGCAATCATGCTTGGCACACTCGCCATGAAGAAGCGTTGGCAAAACAAGCGCAAGGCGGCGGGTAAGGATCACTCCAAGCCAAATATCGTGATGAACGCTGCCGTTCAGGTCTGTTGGGAGAAGGCGGCCAGGTACTTTGAGGTCGAAGAGAGATATGTATACTGTACGAAGGACCGATACGTGATCGATCCGGAGGAGGCGGTGAACCTGGTAGACGAAAATACCATCGGCATCTGCGCCATTCTGGGCACGACATACACCGGCGAGTACGAAGATATCAAAGCGATCAATGACCTTTTAGTCAAGAAAAACCTTGACTGTCCGATCCACGTTGATGCGGCTAGCGGCGGCTTCGTCGCCCCTTTCGTCAACCCGAGCTTAGAATGGGACTTCCGCTTGGAGAAGGTGGTGTCGATCAACACATCTGGACACAAGTACGGCTTGGTAGGACTGATTTAGTCACGGACTCTCCCCGATCACCGCTAATAAGGATGTCAGGTGTACCCTGGTGTTGGATGGGTGGTTTGGCGCTCGCACGAATACCTCCCAACAGAGCTGATCTTTAACATCAATTACCTTGGGGCTGACCAGGCTTCTTTCACACTGAACTTCTCCAAGGGTGCTTCTCATATTATTGGCCAGTATTACCAGATGATTCGCCTAGGTAAACAAGGGTACCGCAGCATCATGATGAACTTGACTCGGACGGCGGACTATCTGGCAGCTTGCTTGAAACAATTGGGCTTCGTCATTCTCTCCCAAGGCGGTGTCGAGGGGCTGCCTTTGGTAGCCTTCAAGCTGAATCCGACGAAGCATTATCGCTTCGATGAGTTTGCCGTGGCGCATCAGCTGCGTGAACGTGGCTGGATCGTGCCGGCTTACACGATGGCACCACACAGTGAGAAGCTGAAACTGATGAGGGTGGTCGTGAGAGAAGACTTTAGCAGGGCCAGGTGCGATCAACTTATCGCCGACATCAAGTCGGCCCTGCAGACACTCGAGAGCATGGATGACAAGAGGCTCGAGGAACACGTCGAGTACGTCGGCATCTCCTGTCTGGTTTGCGGATGTGGGATAAGCTAATCGGTGCCGTAGTCACCTCAAGAACCACGCGTCACCGGCCCGCAAGGCGAAGCACAATCACCAACGCTTCCGGAATGAGAAGCACTCGCTGCAGGGCAAGTCGGGCAAGACGCACGCCGTCTGCTGAAGCTCTCCTCGTACCTAGTCCAGCTCAGCGAGTACACACGGGTTTCGTCTGCATAAGCAGGTGACCATTGTTTTCTGGTGCATATGAGTATTTGAAGCCAAAAGCATGTCGAATAGAAAGAACCATATCAACAACAATAACACTGCATATTCTTGAAGCCACTGGCACATGTTGTGGGCCGCTGAAGCTGAAAGGGTCATGTTAAAGGCACGCTTTGGCCAGCTTACCAGCCCTGCGTCGAAGCCCATACTAACGTAACGTTCGGGCGATCTTGTGCAGCACAATGTCGGTAGGGTAAATACCTTAGTCGAAGTTGGGCATACGGACTACGGCGGTCCAGAGTCTGTGGCATAAATCTCTACTCTATTCGGACGAGAGGACTTCTTTCTCTGCTTCTACAGATTCTCCTTCTACAGTGAGAATTTTATGTGGAAGTCCACGGTACGTGTGGTGGACACCCCGATGTACGGCAAACGATGTTGGATCGGACAGTCAAGATAGTAAGTAGCACGTCGCGAGCCCTTCTAGCGTAACGATAATACGATCCTGACGATTTGAGCCTCCTGAGGTGCACGAATTTATTTTTCTGGCTATCGTATGTGTTTCTAAATGAATTCCATGGCCTCTGGGCGCCACACTACTACCTGAAGGACTTGACATCAAGTGCTGAGCCAAGTAAGATCCCAGTTGACTCGTCTTAATTAGCTTCCCGCAGTTGGCGCTAGATCTTGTCTGCGGTGCCGGTTCAGCCGATTGCTCGAAGCGTCGGTCTCAGGCAACAATAACTTATAGACCCTCAGAGCGAGTTGGTGGGGTCATTGAAAGAGGATCGCACCCTCATACCCGGGATAGATCTTTAGTCGCTGTAGAACCAACCTCGGAGACACGGACCGAGCTAAAGTTTGTGGCAAATGTCTGTAATCACTCAAGACATCGTTTAACAAGAAAGCAGTAAACTGTTGAGCTTGTTCACAACGACAAGGCCAATCATGTAGCAGGGATGGTGTTGCTGCAGGGCGGTTGCGGGTTCGGAGAGATCTGTGTAAAGATAGCTTGGTTCTCGAATGGATGCTTTCCCTCTGTCGAACGAGAGGTGCACCCAGAACCCGCGGTAGTCGCTGGCGATGGAAAGTCTTTTGTTGTTGTGCTGCTTCAACGACGTTCAACGACGCGGTCCAGTCGCTCCATCAGCTCGGCCTTTCTCATCTCCCCACATCAACTTCCTTCTATTCCTAATCTTGCAATTCAAGCCCAGTCCTCCACTGTTTCAAACAAAGGCCTCCTATACTGGAACAATAATAACCCAAGCTGTGATTACCAAAGTACCCTGAGTCATCGCTGTTGACTTAGGAATGGCACCTAGGGCTAATTTGGGTCTATACAGAACGCAAGGAGCACGTAAGACAGCCTGTCCAGATTATAGAAGGGATGCGATTACGTGCCTATATCAATTCAGCAGGATTGTTTGTTTACTTGTGTGAATTACTTTGACGATGATGAGGGAGGGAGAAGTCTGCAATACTTTTTTGGACCTGATAAGTAGGTAATGGTCACCCTACTTAGCACCTACGGTAATGTCTTCACCACCTAGTCGAGCCAGCCACCTAAGTGAGCCACCTCAAAATCTCATACAATAGTAATATTTTGAAAATTCATAACTTTGCCACATTATGATGTATTTACTTAAGAATTGATATTCTGCTCAGAAAATAGATAAATCAATTAAGAATAAAAATATTATATAAGAGTTGCAAGAATTAAT
>JAABUJ010003516.1_pt1 | contig 17504 bp, 14 predicted proteins | sample 5559131 | NCBI WGS metagenome assembly JAABUJ01 (sample SAMN10711875, study PRJNA513366) | rock metagenome | isolation source: Antarctica rocks | place: Antarctica: Victoria Land, Mt New Zealand nord | collected 2016-01-07 | reverse complement strand
TCTCGTCCGTCCCCTCCTCTCCTCTCCTCCCCTTCTCTCTCCCCCCCCTCAACCCCACCTCACCTCTTCCGTTCCCCTCCTCTTCCTTCTTCCGCCCTCCCTCACCCTTCTCGTCCCGTTCGCCATCTGATGCCAGCTGACGTGACGGTAGTACGGACTCGGCGGCTGGCGCATGCAGAAAGGCCAGACCTACGGCATCGAGCTGGCGCTGCTGGCGAGCGTCATTCTGGCGGGGTCGTCGATCCCGCGCGCGGTGCGGACGCAGAAGCCCTTGCCGGCGGGGTTGAGCGTGTTGGCGATTTATGGACTCGTGCAGTTTGGGGGCGCGTGGAGCCGGAGGTTGTGATGATGTTGTCGTTTTGTTTTTCTTGGGGGAGGGAGAAGAGGAAAGGAGAGGAGTGGTAGGGAGGGGGCGGTGGCTTAGGAGGGTTTGGGGGATTTCTGTGGGATCTGGAATGAGAGATGGATTGCTAAAGCTGTGAAGAGAGAAATCGCCAAGTTCGAATGAGAAAAACGTCAGACGCTGAAGAGGAAGCAAGCAAGCAAGCGTCGCTCGTGACACCCAACGCCTAGCCTAGGTAGCCTAGCCAAATGTGCTTCGTACATGCCAAGGACGGCGCGAGACAGCTCGAACCAAAGCTCCTGTCAGACCTTTCAATACATATCATCTAAATCATCATCCGAGTCATCTCCAGCGACCTTCCCGTTAATCACCTCCTCCTCTTCCTCATTCAACAGATCTCCTATCTCGATGCTCTCCTGAAGGATACCCCTGGCCTCTTCGTCATCCACCCCCATATCCTCTTTCACGAGCAAGACGGCCAATTCCGGGACCAGCACAGCTTGCACGTAGCCCGAAACTCCACCCGACGAGATGATTTTGTCCGTCGCCGCGAGACGACGGATATGTGAGGAGAAGTTCGAGATGATGTTGTCCATCCTGCGAGGGTATAGTAGTTAGCACGATTGCTCAACGCTCGGAGCGAGCGAGCGAGCGAAAAAACATACATCAACCTGGCACCGCGAGAGCCATAGTAGCCCGGCGTGAGGCCATGGAAGCCAGTACTCATCAAACTCTGGTGCAAAGTGCGATTCCGACCCCCTTTCACGGCGTCTTCCAGGACATTCCTGTAGTACGATGGTACATCCGCGTCGAGAATCTTCTTGATATTCGGACCGTAACGCTTCAGCCGGTCGTTGAAGCCAGACCAGTCGATGTCCGGATACCGCTTCTGGCGCCACTTGCTCCGGGCGGTTTTTTGCTTGTGTGCGCGACAGAAGCGCGTCTGGGTCCGGACGTTCATCCTTTTGCCGCAGTCGAAGGTCTCGAGGAACTCTCGGTCGACTTCCTCTTTGCACATTGGACATCGGGCTGCGACCGGAACGTGGTAATCTGGGATGTCGAAGGCTAGGAAATCACGATGCTCTTGTGAAGCGTCGAGGATGGGCGAGGCGGGTGGAGAGCTCAACGACGAGGGGGGAGAGTGTCCGAGCTCGTCGAGAGACGATAACGTGGTTGATGCCGTTGCTGAAGAGGTTGGGCAGCGCGCCTCGATGGGCATCTTGAAGCCGTTCGCCTTCTTGCCCAGCAAGCCCTCGGTTACGTCGCGCATGTCTCGTATTACATCGTCATCACCAGAGGGTACAGCGGGTTCAATGAATCTGGAAGCGTCCTCGTCCTGTCTGGCAACGGGTTGCTTTGGTTGCTTGAAACCATCGACGGCTGGCCTTTGTGGAACGCTCCGCCTTGTTTGGGCAGAGCGGCCCGATGATCTTAGAGGTCGAGGACTGGCTGTATCCTTTGGTGTAACATCTTTGAAGCTCGCCCCTGGCACTGCCGGTTCAACTCTGTTCACTGGGCAGGGTAAGCACGATACCCAGGCACAATGCTCTCTGCCGATACTTACATTTCTCCTCCATGGCCTTGAGGTCTGGGTTCCGGAAGCCGTCAGTAGGCCCACCCTTACTCTTGGCTGTAGCATTCGATCCTCTCGCAGAATATTGAGCCCTTCCGCCACTACCACTCCCGTGGATATTCATGATCGTCGGGCCATAAACTCTCATCTTCCTGGCCCTTGATTGTCCCTGTGACGAACGCATCTGGCCAAACTCGTCCAGAATGTTATCATCGTTCCTTGGTTCTATACCATCCCTAGACCGCTTAGGGCTGGTTCTTGTCCCTTGCCCATGCGTGGACTTTCTCTGCGCGCTGCCCTCCGTCTGCGAAGGTGGATCACGGAAAGTGGTAGAGGCCTTCCCATCGACACCATTGTTCGTGATTCCGTGTCTAGTAGTTGCGTACTCTGTCGGCTGCCTCCAGCCACTGGAGGAGGAGGAGGGTCCATCAGCATTGTTGTTTATTATAAAGTCGTACCCGGAGTTCGACTCCTCGTCACTGGAGCTGATCGGCGCGGCGTTGATGTCCGGTGTCCGCCGCCGTTTCCGATTGACTACAGGTTGGGGTTTCTTGTAGCCTTCGGGGAGCGTCTGAAGCAAATGATAGCCCAAGTCTTTCTTTGTCATTGCTGTACTAGCATGGGCCGCGCTCCGTTTCGTTGTGGCGGCCATCACTTTCCAATCGATCCCACTTAAGGTGGGTGATTGTTACTACCAGCAATGGCACGAGCGGGACTTTAATGACTTCGCGTGTCTCGTGAGCTACAGTAGCGCGAAAGCGAGGTCGTTCGAACAACCATCAAACACTCGATCTTGCCGTAGGCCAGTATATGAATATGGAACCATAGTACTTCTCACTTTTCGACCAAGGAGCGTGGACGTAGGTTCCAAGTCGATTCGAAAAATTATGTGCAGTGTTGTGCGAGCTTACGGAGACAAATTTAGGCTGCCAATAAACATGTTTATATAAGGTACGACGCTGTAGTCTACGACTCTGACCATTAAATATACAACGAAGCTCCCCGGTCCGTTGGTTGTCACGAAGACCCGTGATGATAGTACAATCCCACCAACGCCGTCAGAACGTACACGAGAGAAGAGAACACTGTTGAGCAAGGCGACACCCCAACTCCAGTGGCCAACGACACTAATACTGATCAGATGCTAGGCTGAATAACATCCCAATAAAGCAGGCAAAGTAAAGCAAAGTCACGCGAAGGTCATCTTGATGTCTTTCTCCTTGCCGAAGTCATCCTCGTCATCTGCCCAAGCATTGTGCTCCAGGCTCAGACCGCTGATACCGGTCGGCATCGTCGCAGAGGATCGCAACCCGGGCCTCTGTACCGGAGCGGCAACGGACGGTGAGGAGGTTCCTTCGGGCGGGCGGTCACTGAACGGTGTACTAGGAAGTCGGGGCGAGGCGGTGGACCTGGGCGGACTTTCATACGAGCTCTCGAATGTCATCCGCACGTCGCTCTCGCCATATGTTTGAGGCTTGTGGTCCTCGTCTTCTTTATGCTCTTCATAGCCCTTTATGGATGGAGAGCTGGCACCTGTGACACGACCATTTTGCAACGACGTATTCGAAACAGCGTTATCCGCCGGTGAGTCCCGCATCATGCTCGCATTATCAAAACTCTTCGTTTCTCTGAGATTGGAGTACGGGCTTCTTGAGCTGTTGTCGGCTGAGGGACGCATACCATTGAGATTGAGCTTCATCGGCGGAAGTGTTGACTCCAATTGCTTGACCTCAATCTGTTCGCTTGCAAGCTCCGCTCGTATCGCGTCAACGTCAAAGAGAACCTTGCTAATTCCTCTCTCCTCGCCGTGGACGGATGGCCCCACTTCATCTCTACTTCGATCGTCATATGTCTCCCATCCTTTCTTCTCTGCAAGTTTGCTACGCTTGAAAAAGCCGAATCTCTTCTTCTCCGGCTTCGCTTCAGCTTCTTTCCGGGCTTCATCGAGTTCGCGAATGAGTTTCCGCTGTCTCTTTTCATGGTTGTCGGGATCCGGGTCCTCGATTTCGGTAAACTCATCACTCTCCACTTCCCAGCCGACCTCTCGGAGAAGTCGCGGCATGGCCGAACGGTAGGCCATATGCCCATTGACGAGCTTAGTGACATCGATATTCTCGAGACCTGGGATCTCCTGAACTGGAGCAAGTCCCGCGACACGCATGATCCCGCCGCTGGTGGCCCGGAAGAGGTAGCCTGCACTCTGAGTCAGAAACAAGGTCCGACACAGAGAGATATCACATACCCAGGATCCAGTCATTAGAGGCATAGCCGTTTACGATCCGGCCTGATACCACCGTCCTTGCCCGTAGATACTCATCCTTTTTGGCCACAATAGGAGAACCGAATAAATAAACATTTTGTACAAGTCCAAAGGCACCTTTGTTCGCCAGCTCACGCAAGCAAGAGAAGATCACACGCGACCCAAGCGAGAACCCTACCAGTGTAATTGGACGCACGCCGAGGTTTCTGTCGATAAGAGAATCTGCAAGGATAAGGCCAGCCATGTTTGCCCTGTCCAGAGAGACAGTCCAAGGATTATCGATCAGATAAGCAAGCTTGGTCAACACGATAGGTAATTGCAGAGATGCCATGAGTGCCACCAAGATCGTACTACCTAAAACTTGTTGTAACCCTTGTGTAAGAGCCTTGACGTTATCAGTACCGTAAACATAGCGAGCCTAGGTGGGAACGCATTACCTCAGTAGCTAGGATGTTGATGGTGTCACCCATACTTTGCAACATCTCTGGTTCCCATAGGACGGAGTACATGTCACCCATAATTGGATCCACAGTACTATAAGGTAATCGTACATCATCGATCTTCCCATTCATCCACCCGGAAATCGTCACAATCAAGTTGACCCGCTTGTTGTTGTGCAGTGGCCGATATTCAAAGGTTTGAACCGCGCCCGTCCGTCTGTGGGAGGCTCTCACCGCGATGGTACCCCCTGTGACAACGGCTCCTGAAGTGATTAGAGCCGTACCACCAGCGCCGGCGAGAAAGCCACTGGTACCGGCAACGCCTATTGTCGTGAAGCCTGCTGCAAGGCCGGCTCCGATCACAGGGGCTAGCAAGCCGGCAGAGAGTCCTATCACCAAGCTGCCACCGACTGTGGCCAGTCCCATCATCATGTACTTGCGTTTCAGAGCCAACTTCCTTCGGGTCTCCATATGCTCAGCTTCATTCCAGTTCTCTTTGTCCGCAGCCTCTTGCATCTCCAAGGCGTCGGTGACTCGCTTCTCAAATCGGCATATCTCAAGCCACGGTACTTCCATAGATATGCCGACCCGCTCAAGGAGGACTCTTGATCGTGAATCGTAAATGGAGTCGGCGATTAGAACTAAGAAAAGATCGCACAAGACGGTCCAACGTAGGTCGATGTCGATGTTCTTGGTCCTGGGTAATTGTGTTGGTGTACGAACTTCCGGCAGAGTGTCGCCTTCATGTTCTTCATACGGAGGCGGCGGAGGTGTTTGACTGGCTTCATTACTATGTGGTAGGGAAGTAGTGCTTTTGGCACGTTCATCATCAACATCAAGTCGTGGAGAAAGTACGGATGCGCGAGCGGAGGAGGGCTCCTCCGCCATTGGGTTTTTGACTCGAGAGTTTTGCATTAAAGTAGGAGTAAGATCGCCTGGCTCGACTCCATGCTCGGCAAGTTGCTCGATCATAATCTGTTCTTGCCGGGTTGTTAATACCACCCATCGAAAGGATAGGTCAAGGTGCGTTTACCAGCTGTATCGATCTCCATGTGCGTATATAATCTGAGCATCATCTTCTGGCTCCACATCTTCATAGCTTCAACCGCAACCCGTAAATCCTTCTTAGTGCCCTTTGTCCCCTCGATATCTTCTAGCTCTTTCACCATCCCCACCATTGCAAGCCTCGTAACACCTACATAGGCTATTCTCTGACCCTCAGTCAGCAGGTCTTTGGTCGCCTGCATCTGGGCCAGCGGATCCCTATGCTCTTCGTCTTCGTCCACGACATTGGTCCCCGTCTCTTTAAATAGATAGCTAGTGTTTTCATCCATGCTGGTTCCTGATCGCGCATCGTCATCCAGCTGAACCCGAGTGTAACCTTTCCCAGCTCCACCCAGACCTTGATAGGCATCTTCTTCACCATCAGAGTCTTGCGCCTCTCGAGCGATGAGTTTGCCGTCGTCGTCGTAGAGGTCATAGGCTGCGAATGCTGGCATGTTTTGCCATTGGCTATCTTCCTCTTTCTCATTTGACCCCACCGGATGAGGCGCAAGTTGCTGATGTGACCATTCGGATATGCGCTTAGGTGGAGCAACTTTGTCCCAATTTTCAAACGGAGGCCGATTCCCCGTCCTTGATGAACTGGTCCGCCTATGGGCAGCAGTCTCGGGAGATTCGTTATTTGGGCGTTCGTTGGTGCTTGCTTCTCCATTTTTTGAGTCCTTGCTATCCCTAACTGATGCATCGGCAGCGGGAGAAGCCTCTAGGTTTTCAGTTCTTTCAGTACTTGAAGCTTTGTCTTTCAGAGCACTTGACCCACTCTCAATAAGCCCATACTGTTGCTCCGTATCCGGCTCCTTGTCCGTAATCCCGTTAATCCGACCTGGGTGGCTCAATTTCTCCTGTGGTAATCGGGCATCATCTGTTCCCTTCGATTCCTTCTTTGCTGCTGGTATGATATTCTCTCCAGTCGACTCCGGTGGCTCGCTTTCATCTCCTGCCGGAGGGTCCTGCTTCTCGTGCATAATCTGAAAGAACAAGTCCCATGGAATGCTTTGGTACGGCTTCTACGCGCTATCGGGAAGTGGCGCATCTATCAACAGGCAAAGTTATGTCTAGATTGACGCTGGGTCAAGTGCAATACTTCGAAAATAGGGTGGTCCTGCAGAAGTAGCGGGCCTGGTCAGAATCACTCGAAGCTCCTTTGCAAGCTACGAATTGTGGTTTAGGTCTCAGTCCGCTCACCGTACCGATATCGATAGCAGTACCGCGTGCAGCCCCTCGGCCTGCGCTGGCATGGATTCGTCTTCCAACAAGCCGTTTACGAGAGGACATTTGAAATTACTCAAGAGGGTTTCCAGCAGTTTACTGTTCACGCTGGAAGATATTATGGATCTAAATAGGCACATAAGAGCCATGCACACTACCGTTTCCGTAGATCAGGAGGGCCTAAGCCTCGACATTATCATTTTGCGCCGCCAAATCCAAGTTTGATTCCGAAAGCAGTTTCTCTAACCCTCCAGACTTGTGTTTGCGTTTTCGCTTTCTCTTAGAAGGAGCTTCCTGAGCCCCATGGTTGGGTGCTACGACGATGTCCACCACGGCGTCTGGTTGTGTAGATGGCTCTGGACCGGTCACTTGGACTACTTCCGTTTTCCTCGCTCGTGCAGGAATATCGGTAGCGTTCTTCGGCTTAGCTTTCTTGATGCTTAGTGGATTCGGTCTTTTCGGCCCTCGTATCCGCTTCTTCTTGGCCACGCGCTCATCACTAGCCTCTCCCCTCACCCCCCGACTATCCACACTCCCCTCGTCGTCATCATCTTCTTTCTTCCGTTTGGAGCCAACAGTGCTATCCCTTTTGCTTCTCAGGCCCGACCTAAATTTTCCTCTTTCCATTCCCTCTCGAACCCCTTCACTGCTGTCCGCCATTGGCTCCATGACCATAACGCTGCGCTTCACATATACAAGTGGCACACCCGGTATGGTTCTCATTCGCCTCCTGACCTCATCATCCTGACTCGCGACCACGTATCGGTGTCTGTTTGTATGAGAAGACTTAGGATCCAGGACGCTAGAAAAGCATTCGAGGGTGGAGAGGGGTTGGTCGAGGGTGTGGTGATTGCAGCGGCGTCGCTCGAAGGTCTTCGCAAGGTCGATTTGTTTGACGGACTGAGGAATGGTGGTATAAAGGTGACGGATTGAGCACTGGGTTATCACTTGTAGCCGTCTGTTAGTCAATTGAAGTTGCGGCAGCGGATTCGGAAAGTAGGACCGGCTCAGACATACTCGGCTTGATCTTGCCATGTAAGGTTCTCTCCAGACCGCCAACCAAGTCCATCTGAAAGCGGTCGGCATCTTGTATCATTTGCGCATCGACTGTGAACATCCATCGTCAACGGAGCTCCGGCACTCAGGTGTGCGAGTAAATGCTCACCCAACACTTGGTAGGGTTCTCGAAAGCCAAAGGTCAAGCCATACTGCTGCATCAGCTTCCGGTACTGCTTCGATCGTTTGCCTCTCATCCTACAGGTCTCGTCAAAGGACCATGGGACAATGTGCGAGGACCCAGAAACTGTGAGATGAGGCTCTTTGCTAAGGTACAAAATACCTTAGTCAATCCTCGGTCATTGATTGGTGAAGCGAGGTTTCTCAACTTCATCGTCGAACGTCGCAGGCAAAAGGGCAACTGTCCTGCATCTACTACGGGAGCGCTACTGCACGCCATGTTTGAATCGGCAAAGAATGTGTGAAGTACCTAACCTCAAATCACTCTCATTGGATGACTACACTATTGTAGGGAAACGCCCGTGGATAAGGTACTTCGTACACAATGCTGCACTGCACGTACAGCAAAATCGACGTACTCTGATAGAGAAATATACGGATATTTTCCCCTGTGTGACCTTCATCCAGAGTTCTAGCTAGACTCGTTTCCTGCCGAACTCCTCTGCTCTTCCCACGTTGCACGCGATACGTCGATGCTTAACGAATTCAAAATCGCCAAAGAGCTTATAAAGTGGCCATAGCAAAGTAAGGTAGGGATCAGATCCTTCCAAGCCTCTGCAGAAATGCTCGATACACTCGGCGTACAGTCCGTAGGGGCCCGGTGGGTGACAGTAGATTGTTGGATCGATGTGAGATGGCGAATATCGAGCTGGCACAGGGTCCTATCGAGCAAGGTAGACGCCGGAGCTTCCTGTTGCCTCCACAATGTTTTGATAGAACAGATTTCCAGGTATATAGTTGAGTGTCTTTGAGAACATGCTCTGCGGCGTACCTGACATGGTCGATAATTATCAGACTGCGGGGGTTGCTTCAGGTTGAGATCGAGTACGCGTGAGGTAGCTTCGCAATATTACGAAGGATATGTCATGACTGCATCGACCATTGCTCTCGATCATCCGAATCCTTGAGGCAGGGTTTCAGGACGGCCAAAAACCCCCAGCAAAGCGAGGCGAGTGGGTTGCCATAAGTTAGACAGTCGATGAATCTGGCTGCACGTCAAGCATACACGATGGCTAAGGACGACCTAAGGGGTCCTGCTGGACGTACGTCCTTTCGGTTCAGATATGGGAGGGCGAAGCAGATCGATCGGTCCGTCCTCAATGCTCCCTGAAGGTTGGATGATCCTCTACTGCTTCGGCCATCCCGTAAATACTCTTCATCCCTTCCTCTTCTTGCATAGTCCGGCAACGACACTGATATCGTCGAGCTTGCCTGTGGGCTTTGTCAGTATCAACAATGTTTGAAGAGGAAGAGAAGCAACCATACCTCCTTCCATGGCCAGACCCTCTTCAACAGCCCTCTCCATAAAGGGGCTTTCTGCAAAGGGATCCTCGGCGATGACTCTGGCAGCTTTCATCAGCTCTTCTGCAACAAAGAGCATACCTCCTCCAGCACCGCCCTTGCGGTCCTCTGCGGTTCCTTCGCCCTCCCCGGTCTCCCACTTCCGTATACTATCTATCACACTTTGTACCACTTCATGTTCCCACAGATTGTCAATCACTCCATCAGACATAGCTAGAACTATATCGCCCTCTTCGACGTCAACCTTATCCATCACGGCATTCTTCTCAGGGGTATCCGGGCTGTTGGTACCCAGCTGCCGTGGACAGTCGAACCAGTGCCACTGCTCAGTGGTTTTGAAAAGAACCTCTTGATCCTTTGGCCGAAGCACAAGGATTTGGGAATCGCCAAGATTTGTAACATAGAGTTTAGGCGTGGGAGGCGACTTGTCAATAGTATGATGTAGAAGTGCCGCACAAGCGGTCGTGGTCCCAAGCCATTCATTCGGAGACGAGGTGGCGGACAAGGTTTGCTCATACGCCCGCTGGAGGTAGCCTACGGGATCTGGTTCACCCGCTTCCTTCGAGTCTGCTGTTATAGACGAGTCACGCTCCACTTCAAGAGCCCAAAAGTGAAGGATCAATCTCGACCATAATCTGACGTGTACACAAACATAAGCGTTACCTCGTCGAAGGGCAAGGCTTGACTTACGCAGCGTGACCTTTTGGTCTTGTCGCCCAGGCGCCGACCCCATCGTTTGCGCCTATGAAGTTTTCCTCGACGAGTACGGCATCGTCTCCGTTGGTCACTCCTCGGATCATTTCGCCATTGACGAAGGAACGTCTGTCCCTGCTCCGATTATGCGTACTCAGAGGGTCGGAAAAGGAGCCCGAAGGTAGCGAGAGGAAGGGTGGCGGAAAAGGTCGAGATGGTCTCTTTGCGTAAAGGGCATAGCCAGTCTCAAAATAGAAGGGTGATCTCGGCGGCCGTTGCACCGTGTCATCCGGCAGCGGCGTTGCTGTCCCCGCACTGAGAACCGCGCGGGAAGAGGCGCATCGTATGGATAAGATGGATCTGATGCAGATCAATGGGTACGGTTTGACGCTGATGACTCTGGACGCGGATCTGGAAGTGAGCATGCCAGCTTTAGGATCGTTCAGACGCGGTTTCCTATCAAGCCTGCAAGTTGCGGCATCCCATTCAAAGGGGGCCGATATCCGCCAAGATGGAGTCTGGACGGGAAGTCGCAAAGATGACTTCGGGAGTTGGTATCCGAGTATAACCAAGGTATAACAATAACAGCAAGTTTCCTAGGAGCTGGTAAATACTAATGAGTTTCGCAGCTGAACGATACGTTGGATGTACGCTGTTGGTCTACAAAGTCCGAACACAACAAGGCATACAATATTAATGATGTTGGAGTGTTTGACAGGTTGCGGGTAAATAAACTCTCTGGGTGAACCCCACAGCTGGATACCCGAAGATCGACCCCTGTTCGTCTTTTTGGCACGCCTTAAAGCCGAGGGAAGATTCCACACAGAATGATATGTGATGATTTTCACAAATCCCCATCCTATAGAAGTCAAGAAGTAACAAAGTCCACTCCATTGACGTTGCGTCTCTGATTTTTCAAGTCCTGATACGATTATACAAGTAAGTTATCTTAGACAGGTGGTAGATTCTGACCTCTGTTGCCTTGTAAAACAACCAAGCCACGAGGCAGAGAACGTCCCGGAGCTGCCGATGACGATGCGGCGTTTCAATAATCCCCAATAATTTTGATTCAATTTTCAATATCAATTCCGATTTCCGCCAGTGATTTGGCGCCGATGATGATTTAATACAGTAAGGTACGAAGTAGTGGTATTTTTATCATGTCGTCGTCAGCAGCCGAAAGTCGTAGATTGTGTACAGGTAAAGTCTCTGTACACGAGACATCAGCTCCATAACATTTTGTTACCCTTTTATTATTAGATAGATGCAGGAGAATACATCAACAGCTCTTCCAGTGGATTTATTATTATTTGTCCTGACGATGGGCTGAATCTTTTTCTACGATATTATTCATGTTATTCCGTACACACGGCACTTGTAAATATCTTATAGCACGGACTCCGTCTTAGTCAGATTTAATATTACGAACTTATTACCGTACAAATACCTTACCTTACCTTACCTTACCTTTACCTGTTCCCTGCACGGGTCTAGAAATCAGCAAGCTCTTCCCCTTGGTTAGGGTACTCATCCATGCTTTGTTGTTGCTCCCTTTGACTTACCTTTCAGTTCTCCCTTTACGTCGCTCGTTCATTCACCGTCGCTATTATTACCAATTACAGAGGGACAAAGTATCCAGGGTCGGACATTTCTTGCTTCCGGCCACGGCTTCTACTATCCGCGCTTGCCGGATGCTTCGGTCTCCATCTCAGTTGCAGTCTTTCAGGAAATCAACATCGATACGGAGTAGAGTAATAGATAATCATTAGGAAGGCAAGATGGGGCGTTCAAGAGGTATGCACCCGCAATGTGGATGCAGTGGCACTGACTGACCCTCGCTTCCTCACGCAGTTCTGTCGTTCATGTCAGCATTTGGCAATTCTCCAAGATCTCCAACTTCAGACCCTTCACCATCGAACACGCAGGCCGACCGGCGCGAGCTTCAGTCATCATCATCATCTCAGCATTTTGCTGGACCGGCGAGAGACTCACCGACTCCACCACGAACACAGACCCCGCGCCCTTCTTCGAGGCCTATGTCCATGGTTCAGACATATCAGCCTCCGCTGATGGAGGTGGCCCAGGATACCCTCCCAGAGCTACAGCCGATCTTTACTTTCTTGAACAGTCACTCGAATAAGCTCTACCAAGAGGGCTACTTTCTCAAACTTAATGACCTGGACTCACGTAAGTCAATCGACCAGCACTGAGTCTGACTTGGTATACCGACGGATAGTGCTGCGCTAACAATGGCGTAGAAGGGCGGCCACATGCCGATAGGACGTGGACGGAGTGCTTCGCCCAACTTGTGGGGACGGTGTTGTCTCTGTGGGATGCCGCAGCTTTAGACGTAGCCGGAGAGGACGGCGAGGTTGCCCCAACCTTCATCAACTTGGCGGATGCGTCAATCAAGATGGTATAACAAACTCATTCATGCAGGTGATAGCATCTGACGGAATTTCACCTGTGTAGATTGAAACCTTACCGACACACTCCCCAAACGCTCAGCCGCTTCAAAACGTTCTCAGCATATCGACGGCTGGCAAGAACAGATATCTGCTACACTTCAACTCGCTGCACTCATTGACACAGTGGACTGCAGGCATCCGCTTGGCCATGTTCGAGCATGCTACTTTACAAGAAGCGTACACCGGTTCTTTGATTGCTGGTAAAGGGAGACAGCTCAATAACATCAGAGTAATCCTGGAGCGGACAAAGCTAAGAACCGAAGACTGGGCGAGAGTACGCTTCGGAGCTGGTACGCCTTGGAGACGCTGTTGGTGTGTGATATCTCCACCCGACGAAAAGGATATTCAGAAACAGCAGAAGTCTTTGAAAAAGAAGTCTGCGTATGATAGACCCGAACGCTCACTCAAGGGGGGCGACATCAAGTTTTACGACAACAAGAAAATAAAGAAGGCACAGCCTATAGCAACTATTACCGATGCGTATTCCGCGTATGCCATCTATCCGCAGGCAAAGCCTCTCATTGACCAGTCGACTTTGGTGAAACTCGAAGGGACAATTACTATCCATTCCAATCCGCCATCTACCACTGAAGGCTTTGTTTTTGTTATGCCAGAGGTTCACCCAGCTGTCACCGGTTTCGAAATGATGTTGCGGTGGCTCTTTCCCGTCTACGATACGTTTGCACTCTACGGCAGGCCCAACAGACTGATCGCGGACACCCTTGACTTACGCAGTCTCATGTTTGCCATGCCGCAAGAGAGGCGGTATGGTTATCTGGAGATTCTTGATGTGGCTGGACTGATACACACCGACGGCAGTCATGCCTGGAACGAGAAGGAGTGGCGCAAGAGGCTAAAGGAGGTGACTGGAAAACGTATTACAACTCTACAATCGACTGCCAGCCGACGAGCGAGTAGGGTTGGCAGTCGAAGGAGCAGAAACAGCCTGCCGTCACATAATGCGACGTTGAGGTTTGATGACGCAGCATCAGTCCGGTCATCACCCTCCATGCGCCACAACCACTCTGGAGGTGAAGCTGGAACGCTTGCAACGACTCTTAAGAACGGGGCACCACCCACTGGCAATGGACCGCTCCCTCCATTACATGGCCCAATCTATCATCAACGTTCTGCTTCGGAAACTTTTGCCTTTGCTCCGCCGAATCAACGGTCCACGGTAGAAGCACAAGGCTATATTCCATCTCGTCTTTCTTACGAAGCCACTCCCACAGCATTGCCGTACGAGGCTTACCCGCCACCTCCGCCTCCCGTCCATAGCGTGCCTGTCGGCCCAGCATATGCCGATGAGATGACGCAGGACCATAATGTCGAGTTGGATGGGTCGAATGAGCGCAGTAGCTCCGAGAGTGGGGGTCGCCTCAGAACGACGGTAGAGCCTGAAGCGCAAGAACTACAGCAAGAGCTAGTTTCGAATCCGCCGCCGGCACCTGTGATGGCGCCACCGGCGTTTGCTCATGAGCCTGGAGCTAAGCCAGCTACGAGACCATACCACTCGCCAGAGCTCCGACGAGCAAATAGCCGCATGTCCACCACAACGTTATCCCAGCTAGCTGACTCTGGTAACTTATCTGGAGCCAGTACAGTGGCTGCTACAGGGGCGGCCGCTGCTTGGAGGGCCAACGGTGAACACGGGGTGGGGAGGAACTCGGAGAATCAGGGTGCAAGAGGGGTAATTGACGACGCCATCAAGATTGCGACACCTGCTGACCATACTTCCGCCCACGAAGGGATGGTATTAGCCGGTGCTGGAATCCCGAACCCTGAACGCCAATTACACCCAACTTCACTGACCACCGAATACTCCGAGAATTCAAGCTTCAATTCTGAGCCTCAGAATCCAGCATACGTAATAAGTCATGACCAATCATTCCTCCAATCACAGCAACTACAACACACAACAACCGCATCTTTGTCGTCCTTCCCTACATATTCTAGTCATCCCGTCGGTCATTCATCATTCTCAAATCCAGTCACTACTCCTGGCGATGTAAGGACTGATGCAGCTGCACTGCCTTCTGAGGTCCCACCGATACCACGAGATTCAGATCGCCCTGTTATGCTTAACCGACTGAGTACAAGTCGAAGCATTACCAGAAAACCTCTACCTAGTCAAGTCCAGAAGCCGCAGGTACCGGAACCAATAAGGACGCCAGCTAGCAGATCCAGCATCGGGAGTCTCCGTGACCATGCGATCGATCAGGATGCTCTGGACAAGATCATCGCCCATGATCCAATCCCATCCTCCGCAACCGGTGGTCAATATCTATACAGGCGGTCGAGCGACGAAGCGAGCAATTACGATAACGATTCACTTGCTACGCCAGATGATGAGGACACTCGAAGGTCTACGGAGACGAACTTGGTCGAAAAGCCACGCGCGGGGGTTCTCAAGACTGTTGGCACCGTCGAACCAACCAAACGGGAGATAGTCGTGGGTGACGTTCATTATCAGCCTGATTTGGTGGGACAACCTGAGGGTCCCAACCTTCCAGACATTGATTTCGGCCCTACTTATGCCTACACAACTGGGACTGGCAGCCGACCTGGCACAAGTGGTGCTGTTCCGCAGACGTTGCACAACAAACGGGGTTCCGAAGGGGCTGTGCCTCCTCGCACTCCTCAGACTGGTAGTCCTGGTCAGATGAAGCGCAACTCGTACGGCTTCGGCGGCCGGATCGACCCTGGAAAAGCAAGTAGCTCTAGAGAACATTCGAGGTCGCCAAGTCGCAACCTGATTACCTCGGAACCGGACCCATCCCGACAGGCTACCATAAGCTATGACAGCGATGGCCGTAGGAGCGTTGCTTGGCAACCTGGAACCGTCGTTGGCGGCGGTGCTGGCCCGGGAGCTCGGCAAGTACTGACCGCTGAGCAATTTGTGCAGCAGCGGGCCACGGCGAATCGAATTACACCAGTATATGCCCATCAGCGCAAAAAGTCCGGCACGCCGCCACAAGTTTCACGAAGCAGCTCCGGAGATTGGACGGCGCAGCAGCATGCTCATCACCCATCTCTATCGAAGGACCTACCACCACGTCCGCAGTCACGTGGCTCAACATCTATGCTCAATCCCATCAACAACTCGCCCAATAGGTCTCTCGATTATTCGTCCCACCTGTCAGCTCGTGAGCAAGAACACGTTGCACGAATGACTGGGTCACCCTTACTACAGATGGCCGGCAACTCTTCGAACATCCCAGGCTTACAGGGTGGCGGACTTATCGGAGCAATCGAAGCTCGCGAACGCGAAAAGCGAGAGATGAAGGAGGGCCTGAGCGGCCATATGGTGCAACAGGCTATCGCGCAGCGTCAGCAGCGCGCCCAGGAGAACCAGTACACCCAGCAAGCATTTCCCAGCCCTGGCCCGCAGCTGAGTATGCCTGGTCAGTATCCACAGACTCCTGGTCAGTATCCACAGACTCCCAGCCGTGCACAGCCGCAGTACGGAGGCTGGGGTCAGCCACAACAGCAGTACACGCCAAATCAGCAGTGGGTCTCTCCAGCCGCGCAACTATACTGGAGCACATCTGCGCCAGCCAATCAGTATCAACAACAGGGTCAGTATTCACAGCAGCAGCAGTATGGGTCCTATTTTGGGCCCGGGCAGCAGCAAGGTCGTCCGGGTCAGTGATCGTTCATGGATCTATTGCATTCAGAGGGAGTTCGTTTCTTTTGTTTGATGTCACTATCTGTCATTTGCAAGGTTTCATGCATTGCATCTAGTATGGCTGGGGTCGGGAATTTATGGGGGAAAGGTGTGTTCCATCCAGTATTGTTGATATCAGTCACTTCTCGTACATATCTCTAGTCGGGTTAGACTATCGTCGACGGGGGACATTACAGGGCCACAGCTATGTAGAAAGAATAAAAGCTAGTTTGATCATCTTAACATGTACTTCGATTTGCACCATTGGTGGCCAACAACTTCCAAATCTGAGCAAAGAGCATGATACTGTATGGTCTCTATGCTGGAACATCGACAGGTGCTATTGAACCCCCTTCCCAACCCAAGCCTACCTGCCTATCACAACAACAACAACAACAACAACTCGACCCTAGATATCTACACCACCTCGACCTTCGTCCCCAGGGTTCTCTACCGATTGAACGTGCCCCTTGTACTTGGTATCCGCACCTGCTCAGAAAACCCCTCATTAGCACACCGCTGCCCCAAAAGAACCGGACCCTCGCGTCGTGTAGAGAGAAAGAGTTGAGAGTTTTTCTCATTGTCAGAGACCCAATTTCTAAGCATCGACGATAGCATTTGTCGATACTATCATGCCTTTTCCGGCTCTTCCTAAGGCTGTTGAGGGTTTGAAGGTTTCATCATTTGATGGTTGATTTGGGAGCTGGGAAGGGAGAGGAGAGGAGAGATGGGGTGATGTGAGAGAGACTGACAGGGGGAGGCTTACTTGTGGGGTTGGGAGGTTGTGTGTTGGGTGCTGTGATGGAGGTGATTGTTCGACTTGAGTATGAGTTTGTAGGTATCAAATATGTTCTCTTTTGCGAGGGAGGCTAGTGTAAGCGAGAGCCTTGCTCCGGGTCGCGTCAAATTGCCATGGTTACTTTATAGCGCGTTCTTTATAAACTACGACTTGTCAACATATTCTCTGCTTCCTAAGCACTACACCTCAACCTCTCACTCACCAATCCACCTCTCATCACCATGCACTTGGCCACTGAGATTCCGCCGACCCCAAAACCCACACCAAAAATAATCCGTCTGTTCTGGGGCCACGTTCACAAAGCTTTGGTCAAGCTTGCATTCAAATACGCCCATTGGAGAGGCCGGAAGATAAACAACCAGATCATCCATCTTCCCTTTGGGTTGCTTCTGAAATGGTCCGACGGCACTCGAGTTGAAGAGGTTCTAACTATGCAAGTCGCTCGAGCCGCA
>JAABUJ010003511.1_pt1 | contig 17545 bp, 20 predicted proteins | sample 5559131 | NCBI WGS metagenome assembly JAABUJ01 (sample SAMN10711875, study PRJNA513366) | rock metagenome | isolation source: Antarctica rocks | place: Antarctica: Victoria Land, Mt New Zealand nord | collected 2016-01-07 | reverse complement strand
CACCGGGCCCAAGGAGTCACGGGCCTGGACCATCAACGTCGGCGACACCGCCCCGCAGGCCGCAGGCGTGATCCACACCGACTTCGAGCGCGGCTTCATCAAGGCCGAGATCGTGTCTTATGAGGATCTTGATGGGTACGGCACGATGGCCGCCGCCAAGGCTGCGGGCAAGGTGCGGCTGGAGGGCAAGGACTACGCGATGGCCGACGGTGACGTCGTGGAGTTCCGCTTCAACGTTTAGGTACGGCCTATTTACGCAGGTCGGAGCGCTGCGGCGCCTCCCGGTACCCGACAGGGCGCCACCAGGACACCAGGACGTGGGCCGAGAAGGATGTCGTCCGCGTCCTGAAGGGGCTTGCCGAGGTCACCGTCGGCAGCGGGTGCCCATCGCCTGCGTCACTGATGGTCGGCTCGGCGCAGCGGCCGCCGAGCTGGCCGGGCGGCTCGAGGGGGCAGACAGACGCCTTCGGCAAGAACGACCCGAACTTCTCCCAGTTCATCGACTACGGCGACGCCGCGCAGAGCGCCGGCTGGAATGATCACGACATCTGGTACGCCGCCTACGGAGCTCCCTATGACCACGCCCTTCCCCAGGCGTACAACGATGGCCAAATCCCGCGTTGGATGACAATCAAGAGAGAGTACGTAACCTACTACACCGGGGTTCTGACACAGAACGGCTACGCCAACTTTTGGGACGCGCTCAACGCCAACGGCCTGCAGCAAGACGAGCTCCGCTACTCCTCAGACATCTAACCAGCGACACACAGAAGGGGTGATCGCGTTGAAGAAGTCGCGCAAAGTAATCTTGCTCGTTGCCGTGCCCGCCGCCGCAGTGATGCTCAGCGTCGGAGTCGGCTTCGCCGGCAGTACCGACCCGAGCGACACGAAGGTGGCGGACGAGGCGGCCATGGAGCGAAACCAGCAGGTGCTAGCCAGCCAAGTGCCGGCGGCACCGAAGGCTGATACGGGGGAGGTGCAGGCCCACTGCCCGCTCAAGGCGGCTTCTTACATTCCGGTGCCCTTCACGGGCGGCCCCTTCACTCAGGGCCAGGCGATGATCAATCAGGTCGATGTGACGGCTCCGGGAGGCGGCATCGAGATGGTGTACGCGGGGGCGCTCCCGAACAACAGCCAGCAGGGCGTCCTGACGACCTGGACGCTCCCCGGCGGAGACCCGTGCGCACCGGGTGCTGCCTATGACGGCGTTGTCTCCCAGGTGCTCGACCCTGACCAGGATGGCGCCCTGTCGATCGTCGGTGCGACGGGAGACTCCGTTCAGATCGTCGCCGCTGACGGCGTCGCCAAGGTCTACAACATCGCCACAAACATCATCGCGCCACTGCATCCCTAGCCGCCCGACATCACCCGGCTGGGCTAGCCAGCTTGGTCGGCGCCCGGACGCCCCACCGACAAAGACAGTGCGCCGCTATGGCCGCAAGTCGTGATGGCCGGCCGGAGTCCCCAGAAGGTCCGTCACGCAGGAAGCCGAGGATCTTTCGGCCACCAGGTGCTCACCGGTGGTGGCCAGCCTGCCGACTGGCCACGCAACCCGCCGGCTTGCCAACGGCGTCCACAGCGCTCGCCGCGTCCGACCCGGCGGCTCACTTGTTCGGGTTTACCTACCACCATGGCCACCACCACACGCGGTAACTGTTCAGCGCCGGCGAGGTCGAGCTCGGCCGGGATGGAGGTCATGTTGATGATGTTATGTGCGGCCGCATGGGTGTTGAACAGGTAGCCGGGGATGGTCTCGTCGGTCCGCGACCCCCCGCCGAGCTTGTCGCCGCCCTCGAGCACCAGGACATGCCGGCCGGCCTTGGCCAGGTAGCAGCCGGCGACGAGGCCGTTGTGGCCGCCGCCAACGATGACAACAGGATCGGTCTGGTCGGCGGCGGACATGCAAGGTCCTCCGGGTCAGGGGTGGAGGAGAGCGGGCCGAGCAGGCACACGTCCGCGGCACCGGCCGTCAGGGGAACAAGCCCCACGGCAGCGACAACGCGGCCCGTCCGTCCCACCGCTGGAGGTCCCAGCCGATGAGCGCGCCTCCCGCGACGATCCGCAGGACGCCACCCGGCTGGTTGCCGATCACCTCGATCGGCTTCACGCCCCGGCCACCGTCTGCAGCGCGGCGTTCAGCCGCTTCGCCGCCTCGTCCGCCACCGGTTGCAGCTCCGGGCGTCCCGGCAGGGTCACCATCACCTGCGGGTCGAGGGCCTGCACCACTGTCCGGTCACCGTCTCGGCGGACGACGACATTGCACGGCAGCAGCAGCCCGATCTCCCGCTCGACGTCCAATGCCTGGTGCGCGAGCTGAGGGTTGCACGCGCCGAGGATCAGGTACTCCTCCATGTCCTGGTCCAGCTTGTTCTTCAACGTGGCTTGCACGTCGATCTCGGTCAGGATCCCGAAGCCGTTGTCGGCGAGTGCGGCGCGGGTGCGCTCGACGGTCTCGGCGAAGCCGCGCTCGGTCGTGATGGTCGATCCGTACTCCATGCTGATGCCTCCACTCGTAGGTGAGGGCGTCCTACCCCGTAGCGGCCCGGCCGCCCATGCCGCTCCGCACACCGGGTACCGGTCGACCATGGAGGCCATCGCCGCCGGTGCGAGCGCCCGTGTCATGACCAGGCGCATCGGACTGGCTCCGGCAGAGTGGGCGACGACAGCTGCGGCGGCCGTTGTGTCGAGCGCGGCGTACGTCAGCGGCGGCTTCCCATACCTGGCTCGAGGGGTGGTCGGCGGGCCTGCTGGGCGGCAACCTCGAGGTTGCCGTCACCGGTCAGGGCGCGGTCGTCGCCAGGTCGGCGCGTTGCGTCACCGCCACCTCGGCCTGTGCCCGGTCGACCTCCGCACCCGGACCACCGTTCGGATCCGGTCGGCCAGGGGTTGGGGTCAGGGCTGGTCGTGGATGGTGATGGCATAGCCGTCCGGGTCGATGAAGGTGAAGGCCCGTCCGAAGGGGGAGTCGAACGGGGCGACGGTGATCTGGACGCCATCGGCGGCCAGGCTGTCGTGCAGGGCCTGGGCATCGTCGGCGTGCAGCCACAGTGCGACGCCGACCCCGGGGTTCGGGCGAGCGGCGTCGAGGTCGACGCCGGGAAGCGGTTCGCGCACCCCGAACGGAACCGGCTCGGTGTCGAACACGACAGCGCCGGGCGGGGCTGCGGGGGTGCGCTTCAGCCCTAGTCGGGCCTCGTAGAACTGGGCCGAGCGTCCGACGTCGCGCACCTGCAGGGCGATGAAGGTCGGTCCGGTGACGGTCATGGTCGGCTCCCTTGCCGCTCGTGTGTCAGTAGGTTGACATGGCGAGTATGTGTCAGGATGCTGACATGAGTCAAGTCGATGAGGTCGTCGGCGCCGTCGACGAGGCGGTGGGCTACGTGCTCAAGCGGGCCGCCACCGTCCTGCGTACCGCGATGGACGGAGCGTTGCGTCCCCTGGAGCTGACGGTCCCGCAGTACTCCTGCCTCGAAGTGCTCGACCAGCAACCGGGACTGTCCAGCTCCGAGCTGGCCCGGGCCACGTTCGTCACCCGACAGTCCATGAACCTCGTCCTGCATGGACTGGAGCAACGTCGCCTACTCGCCCGGGCCGTTGTGGCGGAGTACGGCAAAGCACGTCCGACCGAGCTCACCGACCTCGGTCGGGTGAGGTTGCATGCGGCGAGCGTGGCGGTCCGTGCGGTCGAGAAACAGATGCTGGCCCCACTGACGGTGCAGGCTCAACGACGGCTGCTTGCCGACCTGACCGCCTGCGCCGAGGCGATCACAGGTCAGCCTCGTACCCGCCCGCACGAGCGCGTGGCCGATGACTGACCGAAGATCTCTGCCGCCGTCGCCGGCGGATGCCCTCGTAGACCTGAGAGGCTGAGCCATGGCCGCCGTAGCGGGGCGCGACCTGCAGGGGAGGTGCGACCCGCGGTTCTCACTGGTCGCAGAGGCGCTGCAGGACAGGCTGACCACGGGTGAGGAGCTCGGCGCAGCCATCGCGGTGGACCTCGACGGCGAGCTCGTCGTCGACGTGTGGGGCGGGCACCGCGACGAGGCACGGACCGAGCTCTGGAAGCACGACACGCTCGTCAACATCTGGTCCACCACCAAGCTGGTCACCGCGCTGGCCGTGCTGGTTGTGGTCGAGCGCGGGGAGCTCGACCTCGACGCACCGGTCGCGCGCTACTGGCCTGACTTCGCCGCAGCCGGCAAGCAGGACGTGCTCGTGCGCCAGGTCATGGGGCACACGTCCGGCGTCTCCGGCTGGGAGCAGCCGGTGCGGCTGCGCGACATGTACGACCTCGAGGCCTCGACCGCGCGGCTCGCAGCGCAGGCGCCGTGGTGGGCGCCGGGCACCGCCTCGGGTTACCACGCCGCGACGCAGGGACCACTGCTCGGGGAGCTGGTGCGTCGTACCAGTGGGCTGAGCCTCACCCGCTTCGTGACCGAGGAGCTGGCTGGGCCGTTGGGCGTCGACGTGCAGATCGGTGCCGCGGAGGCGGACGCCGTGCGGATCGCCCCGGTCGTGGCGCCGCCGCCCCTCCACGTCGACCCGCGCACGCTCGACCTCGCGAGCGTGCAGGTGCGCACGGTGCTCGGCCCGCTGCTGAGCGCCAACGCGGCCAACAGCCCGGCGTGGCGGGGCGCCGAGCTGGGTGCGCTCAACGGGCACGCGACCGCGCGTGGGCTGGCCCGGCTGCTCTCGGTGCTGTCGCTCGACGGCCAGGCCAGCGGCCTGCGGCTGCTCTCCCCAGCCGTGGTCGAGCGCACGCTGGAGGTGCAGGCCGACGGCACCGACCTCGTGCTGCAGGTGCCGCTGCGCTGGGGCATGGGCTTCGGACTGCCTCAGCCGCAGACCTTCCCGTACCTCCCGAGCGGGCGGCTGCTGGTGTGGGGCGGGTGGGGTGGCTCCCTGGTCGTCATGGACCTCGAGCGGCGGATGACCGTCGCCTACGTCATGAACCGGATGGGCGCCGGCACGATCGGGTCACCGCGCAGTGCGGCCTACGTACGGGCCGCGTACGTATCACTGGGCGAGGTCCTCGAGGTGTACGAGGCGCAGGAGCGTCCTACGAGCTGACGCGGCGGCCGGCATCACCCGCAGACGGTCACTGCCTTGGCGTGCAGCACGAGCCGGTCGGCGGTGTCGAGCTCGGACATGGTGATGGCTCCGGTAGCAACCCGTGCAGTGATCGCGCCGATGATCGAGCGCACCCTGCTCTCCACCCGTACCGGGTCCAGCATCGCGGTGTCGGCCGGGGTCAGGGTCGAGCCGAAGAGGACCAGGTCGGCGCCGGCACCGACGGCCAACGCAGCCGCGGCCGGTACGTCGTACCCCGCCCGGATGATCGCACCCGCGGAGAGGCTGTCGGTCAGCACGAGGCCGTGGAAGCCGAGCTGCTGACGCAGCAGACCGCCGATCACCGCACGGGACAGCGCCGCTGGGAGTGCGTCGGTGCCTGGGACGACGGCGTTGGAGACCATCACCGCCGGCGCACCGGCATCGACCGCCGCCTGGAAAGGAGGCAGCCCCACGGTGCGGAGCGCAGCGAGCGGCAACGTCTGTGCCGGTCCCTGGTCGGTGTTACCGGTCGCGCCGCCGAGGCCGGGGAAGTGCTTCACCACGGCGATCACCTCGGCCGAGGACAGGCCGCGGAGAAAGGCCACGCCGTACCGCGTCGCGACGGTGGGGTCGGCGCTGAAGGAGCGAAGCCCGTCAGCGTCTCGTTGGTCAGGGCCGGCGCCGCCATCGACGTCGAGAACCGGGCCGAGGTCCACGCCCACGCCGTCGGTGCGCATCTGCCTTCCCACGGTCTGCGCGAGCTGCTGCACCTGCTGCGGTGACAACGTCCGGGCCATGGTGCGGGCCCAGGGCATGTCGCTCACGAGCGGCCGCAGCCGTTGCACCCCACCGCCCTCCTCGTCGGCCATGACCAGGAGCGGCAGCCGGTCCGCGGTCAGCGCATCCGCCGCCGCCACCTGTCCCGCGAGGTCGGTCGGGACCGAATCACCGAGCAGCAGAACGCCGCCGACCCCCCGCTGCAGGACCGGCTGCAGGTCCTGGGCGCTCAGCCCGAGCGTGGGGATGACGATCAGCTGCGCAGCGCGCCGCTGCACCGACCACGTGCGGAGGTCGACCCCGCCAGGGCAGGGTGGGCCGGCGGGCGCGCCGGAGCGGGGGGCAGCCGTCGTGGCCTCGGGCGGTGCCGTGACGGGAGCCTCAGCTGTCAGGTGCGGCCTTCCCGGTGTCTTCGCGGGTACGCGTCCCGACGCTCCGCAGGCGGCCAGCGCCACGGTGACCGCAGCAGCCACCGGCGCGGCGCACCGCCGGGGCGGCGGCCGTCGGGACGCGGTCAGGGGATGAGGACGATCTTGCCTCGGGTGTGGCGCCGGTCGAGCTCGGCGTAAGCCGCCCGCACCTCCTCCAACGGGTACGTCGCCGCGCTCGGCACCTCGATCTGGCCGCTGGCGACGAGGTCGGCCATCTCGCTCAGGATCTCCGGCGTCGTGGCGGTCACGCTGCCCTCCGCCTTGGTGCCGAGCTCCTCCGCCGCGGCGAAGGAGATGATGGTCTCGATGCGGTCACGGTCGATGCCCAGCTCGACGGCGAGGTGGACGTACTCGGGACCGAAGAGGTCGATGAAGGCGTCGATGCCCTGCGGTGCCGCCGCGCGCAGCCGGTCGGCGAGGCCGTCGCCTCCCGGGCGCGCTCCGGCTGGGTCGTAGGTGACCGGGGTCGCTCCCTTGTTGCGCAACCAGTCGTGGTTGCCCTCCGAGGCGATGGCGACGACCTGCGCGCCGCGGGCCATCAGCAGCTGGACGGTCACCGCGCCGACCCCGCCCGCGGCTGCCGAGACCGCCACCGTGTCGCCGGGGCCGGCCGCCACCGCGCGCACGGCGGCGTACGCCGTCACACCGACGACGTAGAGCGACCCGGCGACCTCCCAGCTGAGCGTGGCGGGCTTCGGGATCAGTTGGGCCGCAGGCACGACGCAGCGCTCGGCATGGCTGGAGCGCTCCCACGACCACCCCATGACCTCGTCGCCCACCGCGACGCTCGTGACCGAGGCACCGACCTCAGCCACGACACCGGCGAGGTCGCTGCCCTCTCCCATCGGGAAGGTCGGCGGCTCGTCGCTCGGGCGAAGGCCCTTGCGGATCGCGGCCTCTCCTGGGTTGATGCCCGCGGCCCGCACGTCGACGACGACCTCGTCGGGGCCGGCGGCGCGGACGGGGACTTCGCGCACCCGGAGCATGTCGATGTCGCCGTACCCGTCGAGCTGGACTGCTCGGCTCATGAGAGCCTCCGCTGGTCGGTCACCCGTCCATCCTGCGACCGCCGGCGGCAGCGCCCGCTAGGCGAGGAGGGGCAGAGGTGGCGGACGCGCTCTTCCGCCCGGGTTGAGGCGCACGCTGCGACCATGCGCTCCGACTTCACCGGCCGCACCGGGCAGCTCTACGCGCTGTACCGCCGTGACCTGCCCGACGAGCAGGCCACGGTGCTGGCGGCGGCCCTCGGCCTGACCGCGGGTGGCACGGTCGTCGACCTCGGGTGCGGGACCGGTCAGCTCGCCGTGCCCCTGCGCCGGCACTGCCGGCTCGTGCTGGGCCTGGACCCGGAGCCGCAGATGCTGCACGGTCTGCGGGCCAGGAGGGTGGGTGGCGTGGTGCCCGTCCTCGCGGACGACGCGGACCTGCCTCTGGTCGCCGGGCTGCTGCGCGAGGCACCGCAGGCGGTGGTCATCGGCAACGCACTGCACTGGATGGACGAGCCGGTGGCACTGCGGCGCTGCGCCGAGGCGGTCGGGGCACAGGGCGCGGTCGCGGTCGTCACGCAGGGACCGCCCCTGTGGCTCGGCCCGGCCGCCTGGCAACGTCGCCTCCGCACGGTGCTGCAGGAGCACCGGGGTACGGCCGCCGGCACCTGCGGCAGCACTGGCGAGGTGGTGCACGCGCGAGAGCTGCTGATGCGCGAGCTCGGGCTGCAGTGCCAGGTGCTCAGCTGGCCGGCCGCGCACGTCGTCGACGCCGACTGGGTGCTAGGTCATCTGGGTAGCGCGCTCGCCGCCGATGCGCTGGGCACCGCCGGCGCGCCGAGCCCTCTGGCGAAGGCGTTGCGCCGCAGTCTCAGCCAGGACGGCGAGACCCTCGTCGAGCGGGTGGCGACGACGGCCGTGGTGGGGCGTCGGCGGGGCTAGCAACCCCGACGCTGCCGCGCGGGACGCCTCAGCCCGAGACGGTCGGCTCCGGTCGCACCGTGGGCAGACCCGCGGCCTCGGCCGCAGCGGACAGCCGGTGGTCGTACGCGACGAAGGCGGTGATGTCGGAGCGCACCGAGAGGGCGCTGGCCAGGTGGAGCGCGTCACGGGTGCGCAGGAGCGGTCCGCCCGCGTCTGCCGCGGTGTCCAGGACGCCCCGGCGCAGCGGCACGAGGTCGAGCTGCGAGACGAGGGCGCGGGCGGCGGGGACGGTCTCGACATCGAGACGTCGCGCGGCGCGGACGACCTCGACTCGCGTCAGCTCGCTGCTCACCAGCGGTGTGCCGTCCTGCTCGGACACCCACGCGGCGAGTGCGGCGCTCTCCTGCTCCTCGATGAGCAGCTTGAGCAGCGCGGAGCTGTCGAGGTAGATCACCGATCGGCGCGCATCTCGGCCCGCACCGCTTCGGTGGTGAGACGGGCAGGGACGCGGCTGGGCAGCTGCAGGTGGCTCGTCGCCGGGAGCAAGCGGCCCTCGGCGACCAGCCGCTCGCGCGCGGCACGACCGGGAAGCGCGCGCGTCAAACTGGCCGGCGTGACCTCCCCGCCCGCGCTCGACGTCGCCGCCGTCCGCGCGCAGTTCCCCTCGCTCGGTCTCGGTACGGCGCACTTCGACGGACCCGGTGGCTCGCAGGTGCCGGCGAGCGTGGCCGAGGCGGTGGCCTCGACCATGACCGCTGGCCTCGGCAACCGGGGGAGCACGACTGAGGGCGAGCGGCGGGCCGAGGCGGTGGTGGTCGAGGCGCGGCGTGCGGTGGCCGACCTGCTCGGCGGTGACCCGGGCGGCATCATCTTCGGGCGGTCGATGACGCAGCTCACCTACGACCTCGCGCGCACGCTCGCCACGAGGTGGCAACCGGGCGACGAGGTGGTCGTGACGACCCTCGACCACGACGCCGACATCCGACCGTGGGTGCAGACCGCCGCGGCGGTCGGGGCGACGGTGCGGTGGGCCGAGCCCGACCCCGGGAGCCTCGAGCTCCCGGTCGATGCCGTGCGAGCGGTGCTCTCGGAGCGCACCCGACTGGTCGCCCTGACCGGTGCCTCCAACCTCGTCGGCACCAGGCCCGACCTGCCGGCCATCGCCGCCGCCGTGCACGCGGTGCCGGGAGCACTGCTCTTCGTCGACGCAGTCCACCTGGTGCCGCACGCACCGGTCGACCTCTCGGCTACAGGGGCAGATATGCTGGCCTGCAGCCCGTACAAGTGGTTCGGTCCGCACCTCGGTGTGCTTGCGGCGGACCCCGCGCTGCTCGAGACGCTGCACCCCGCGAAGCTGCTCCCGTCGAGCGATGCCGTGCCGGAGCGCTTCGAGCTCGGGACGCTGCCCTACGAGCTCCTCGCGGGTACGACGGCCGCGGTCGACCTGATCGCCGGCTGGGCCGCCACCGCCACCGGCACCCGGCGCGCACGGGTGCTCGCCGGGATGGCCGCGGTCGAGGCCCACGAGGCCCACCTCTTCGCGCGGTTGCTCGCCGGTCTCGACTCGATCGGCGGGGTGACGCTGCACGGCCACGCCGACCGCCGTGCTCCGACCGCGCTCCTCACCGTCGATGGTGCCGCACCGCAGGAGGTGGCGAGAGCCCTCGCCTCGCGCGGAGTCAACGCACCCGCAGGGCACTTCTACGCTCTGGAGCTCTCCCGCCGGGCCGGGCTCGGCGACACGGGCGGGGTCCGGGCGGGGTTGTCCGCGTACACAGATGAGGGCGACGTCGACCGCCTGCTCGCCGGGGTCGCCGCCGCTCACCAGGAGGCGTGCGGGGTCAGGTGACCAGGAGGCCGCTGCCGAGCCGCCGCACTGGCGCCTGAGCGCCGTAGGGTCAGCGCAGTGCTGGAGCCGAGGATCGCCGACGCGGTCGCGACTGGCGCCGAGCCGCTGACCGTGGCGGAGCGGGCCATCGATGACCTGCTCGACGCCGCCTACACCGCCGCGCCCTACCAGCTGCCGGCCCTCCTCGATCGGTACGCCGAGGCGGCGGGCATCGGGAGCGCGGCGCTCTACCTCGTCGATCTGCAGCACACCGTCCTGGTGCCCTACGACGGCGCCGCGGCCGGGCCCGAGGAGCTCCTGTCCGTGGACGGGACCCTCGCCGGGCGTGCCTACCAGCTGGTCGAGGTGCTCCCGCAGCCCTCCGCCGACGGGGGCCTGCGGATCTGGCTGCCGCTGCTGGACGGGTCCGAGCGGATCGGGGTCCTGTGCGTCACCCTCGCCGACCCCGACGCGTGGACCGAAGCGCAGGACGTGCTGCGGGCCAGGCTGCGCCGACTCGCCGCCCTGGCGGCCCAGCTTGTCGTGACCAAGACGCTCTACGGCGACACACTCGTCGGGCTCCGCAGGCGCACGGAGATGGGCCTGCCCGCGGAGATCCAGTGGTCGCTGCTCCCGCCGCTGACCTTCGCCTGCGACGTGGTGACCGTCGCAGCTGCGCTCGAGCCGGCCTACGAGGTGGCCGGCGACACGGTCGACTACGCGGTCAACCGCGGCCACGCCCACGTGGGCATCTTCGACGGGATGGGGCACGGGCTGCAGAGCGCGCAGCTGGCCTCGCTGGCTGTCGCGGCCTACCGGCGCGCGCGCCGCGCCGGGGCGACGCTGGTCGAGATCGCCCAGGAGGTGGACGGCGCGCTGCTCGCGGCCTTTGGCGGCGAGGCCTTCAGCACCGCCGTGCTGGCCGAGCTCGACACCGACACCGGCCGGTTGCAGTGGGTCGACGCCGGCCACCCCGAGCCGCTGCTCCTCCGCAACGGCCGACTGGTCAAGACGCTGGCGGTCGATCCGTCACCACCGCTGGGCCTCAGCGGTGCGCTGGACCGAGCCGGCTCGCCCGCTGCCTTCGCCGTCGGCGTCGAGCAGCTGGAGCCGGGGGACCGGGTGCTGCTCTACACCGACGGAGTGACGGAGGCGCGCTCCCCGGACGGGGAGTTCTTCGGGGTCGAGCGGCTCGCCGACCTGGTCACCCGCAACCTCTCCGGGGGTCTGCCCACACCGGAGACCCTGCGTCGGGTCGTACGGTCGCTCCTCGAGCACCAGCAGGGCCGGCTCAACGACGACGCGACGCTCCTGCTCCTGGAGTGGCGCAGCGGCAACGGGGGAGCCCTGCAGATCAGCTGACCGGTACGGGGCGCGCCGTCGGTCCAGCCGCCTCGGCGCGGTCCCGGCCGCCGCTCTTGGCTGCGTACAGCGCCGCGTCGGCTCGAGCGAGGAGAGCTGTCGGCTTGGTGGCGGGGTCGGTGGGGTCCCAACCGGCGACGCCGGCGGAGACGCTGAGGCGCCAGTCCGGGGCCTGCCGCACGGTGACGCCACGCACCGCCTCGACCATCCGCTGCGCGACGACGAGCCCTCCCGCGGCGTCGACGCCGGGCAGCACCGCCGCGAACTCCTCACCGCCGAAGCGGGCGACCACGTCGGCCGGCCGGAGCAGCGCAGCGCTCAGGGCGCGGGCGACACTGGTCAGCGCCTCGTCTCCGATGAGGTGACCGAAGGTGTCGTTGAAGCGCTTGAAGTGGTCGATGTCCACCATCACGACGGCGAGCGGCTGGAGCTCGCGGGAGCAGCGCCGCCACTCGCTCTTCACCGTGTGGTCGAAGGAGCGCCGGTTCGGTACGCCGGTCAGGGCGTCGCTCATGACCATGCGCAGCATCTGCTCCTCCATGGCCTTCTCCGCCGTGATGTCGAGCACGAGGCCCACGGCCCGCAGCGCGCGCCCGCGTCGGTCGCTGCTCAGCACCTTGCCGCGCAGCGAGAGGTGGCGCAGGCTGCCGGCCGCGCCGACGCGCAGGGCGACCTCGCACACCCCAGAGGCGGGTAGTGCCCGCAGCGCGTCGAGCACGGCAGGCGCGTCCTCCTCCAGCGCGAGTGCCGCCAGCCCCTCGGTGGAGGTCGGCAGGGCGTCGGTCGGCACGTCCAGGACCTCGGCCGCCTGCGGCTCCCAGGTCAGGAGCCCCTGCCGGAGGTCGAGCTCCCACATCGCGGCGGTGGCCGGCCCGAGCGCGAGGTCGAGACGGGCGCGCATGTCCAGCTCCCTGGCCAGCAGCCGGTGGAACTCCGTCGTGTCGCGCCCGGCGGCCCACCACAGGTCGGTGCCGGGCAGCGGCCGTGCCACCCACTGCAGGTGCACGGCCGCGCCACCGCGCTGCAGAAACCTGTTCTCCAGCAGCACCTCAGCGGCGCCACCCTCGAGCGCGGCGAGCCCGGCGACGATCTGCTCGATGTCCTCGGGGTGCACGAGCTCGAGCAGCGAGCGCCCGTCCACCTCCTCGGTGCTCAACCCGAGGAGTCGCGCGAAGGCTGCGTTCACCTCGCGGAGGTGGCCGTCGTGGCCGGCGAGGGAGAAGAGCTCGATCTCCGCGGCGCGGGTCGCGGAGACCCCGTTGTCCCCGGGGGCGTAAGAGTCGGTGGTCACCGGACGCGGTTCTTGGCGTACAGACCGAGGAGGGTCTGCGCCACGCCCGCGTTGGTGATCAGGTCGGGGTTGACCAACGGGTAGTCGGTCGCCGCGGTGAAGCCCTCGACCTCTTCCGCCAGCTCCTCGTCGTCGACGTGCTCGAAGCCCATCGTCCAGTCCGGGAAGAGCGGTGCGCTCACCTCCGCGTCGAGCAGCAGCCGCAGGTTGGTGTGCCGGTCGTCAGCCGTGATCCGCGCGTAGGTCGCGTCCAGGGCCGCGGACTCCCCCTCGAGCAGCTGCAGGAAGCTCTGGCTGCAGTAGAGCAGCATCCCGCGCAGCCCGGCCCGCTCGTTGCTGGCCCGGGCCAGCTCGAGCAGTGCCACCAGCTCCTCGGGCGCGATGTCGTGGGTGGCCTGGCTGCAGTAGATGAGACGTCGCACGGGTACCTCGGCTTCGCGGGGGTCGGACACGGCCACCTGCCCCATCGGTGTCGCCGGCCAGCACCTGAACTGGACACCCGAAGGTGTGCCCCCGCCGCGGAGGAGGCTGACGACCGTGCCCTCCCCGCTGTGGTTCCTCAGCCAGGCCGAACGCGGCAACGACGCCACCCGGCTCGACGGGCATCACCCCGGCTCGCAGGCGTGGAGCGAGGGCAACCTCGCCACGCCGCTGGTGCACGGTGCGACCTACTTCGCCGAGCTGCTGCGCTGCGTGCGGCAGATGGCTCGGGGCGACCTGCTGCTCTTCACCGACTGGCGGGGCGACCCGGACGAGCAGCTGACGGACGACCCGGGCACCGCGGTGTCGACGGCGCTGTGCGACGCCGCGCGCCGGGGCGTCGACGTGCGGGGCCTGGTCTGGCGCTCTCACCTGGACAAGCTCGCCATGAGCGCCACGGAGAACAGGCACCTCGGCGCGGAGATCGAGGCAGCCGGCGGTGAGTGCCTGCTGGACATGCGGGTCCGTACCGGTGGGTCGCACCACCAGAAGCTGGTCGTGCTGCGCCACGTCGGGCGCCCCGAGCTCGACGTCGCCTTCGTCGGCGGCATCGACCTGTGCCACAGCCGCCGTGACGATGCCGCGCACGGTGGCGACCGGCAGCGCCAGCCGATGGCGGCCGTGTACGGCGACCGGCCGCCGTGGCACGACGCGATGGTCGCGCTGCACGGGCCGGCAGTCATCGATGTCGAGACGAGCTTCCGCGAGCGGTGGGAGGACCCCCAGCCGCTGAGCCGCAACCCGGTGCACCGCATCGCCGACCGGCTGCGCCGGGCGGATCGGCACGCCGACCCGCTGCCGGCCCAGCTGCCCAGCCCCGCACCCGCCGGTCCGCACGCGGTCCAGGTGCTGCGCACCTACGCCAAGCGCGTCGGCGGCTACCCCTTCGCGCCCGACGGCGAGCGCAGCGTGGCGCACGGTTACACCAAGGCGCTGCGCCGGGCGCGTCGGCTGGTCTACGTCGAGGACCAGTACCTGTGGTCGCGTGAGGTCGCCGGCACCTTCGCCGAGGCGCTGCGGGCCCAGCCGCGGTTGCATGTGGTCGCGGTGCTGCCCCACCACCCCGACCAGGACGGCCGGTTCTCGCTGCCGCCCAACACCATCGGCCGCGAGCGTGCGCTGTCGCTGATGCGCGCGGCCGGCGGTGACCGGGTCGCCGCCTACGGCGTCGAGAACCACGTCGGCACCCCTGTCTACGTGCACGCCAAGGTCTGCATCGTCGACGACACCTGGGCGACCATCGGCTCCGACAACTTCAACCGGCGGTCCTGGACCCACGACTCCGAGCTCACCGCGGCGGTGCTCGACGACACCCGCGACCGCCGCGAGCCCACCGACCCCGCCGGGCTGGGCGACGGCGCACGGCGCTATGCGCGCGACCTGCGGTTGCAGCTGCTGCGCGAGCACCTCGACCGCGACGACGACGACGGGCTGGTCGACCCGCTCGAGGCCTTCGCGGAGCTGCGCCGCTCGGCCGTCGCGCTGCAGTCGTGGTACGACACCGGCCGCGTCGGGCAGCGTCCACCGGGCCGGTTGCGGCCGATCGCCGACGCACCGCTGCCCGCCGTCACCCGTCGCTGGGCCACCGTCGCCTACCACCGCGTGTACGACCCCGACGGCCGCCCCCGCTCGCTGCGCCGACGGCACCAGCTCTGAGAGCCGTGTCCGACGATGCCGTGCCCGGGGGGCGCGGACAGCACCGGCCGGGTGGTCCGGCGACCTCCGACATCAGCGCCGCTGCGGTCGCCGCGCTGCTGAGCGTCGGGCTCGACCCGGTCGGGCAGGTGATGGGGGCCTGCGTCTGGTGCCTCGACGTCATGCCGCGCAACGCGAGCACGTACACCACCCGCGTCGAGTCGCACCTGCCCGCCGGCAGCCGGTGGCCGGTCAACCGGGCGCCGCTCTACGCGCAGGAGCTACGGCGGCCGAGGGCGCTGGCGCTGCGCCGCCTCCGAGAGCAGGCGCAGGCGCTCGGCGCTCACGGGGTGGTCAACGTGGCCCTGAGCTGGTCACGCTGGGACGGCGACGAGCGGATGGCGGAGGTCACGGCGACGGGTACGGCGGTGCGCGCCCGCAGTGCGATCGACCCGGCCTTCATCTTCAGCGCGGCGTCGTCGGCGGAGGAGGTCGCCGCGCTGATGATCGCCGGGTGGGTGCCCTGCGGGATCGCGCACGGCATCGGCGTGGCGGTGCAGCAGGACGACGGGTCCGCCCGCGCCTCCCGGCTGCGTGGCAACCAGGAGGTCCCCTCGCTCACCGACCTCGTCACCTGGGCGCGGCACTGGTCACGGAGCGCCTTCGAGGCCGAGGCGCGGCGGACCGGGGGCACCGGTGCGGTGCTCGGCCGCCAAGAGCTCGAGGTGCGCCGGGAGGAGACCGGTACGGGGCCTCAGCGGGTCGCCATCGCCACGCTGGTCGGGACCGCGCTCGTCGCCCTGCCCCGTAAGATTTCTCCTGCACCTGTTCCCCCACCGCTGCCGATGCTCCGCCTGCCCGCTCGGGCGAGGGCGGTCTAGCGTCGAGGCGGTGCCGCCGCGTGGTCTCACCTCGGACCTGAGCACGGCTGGCTTCGCCGCCCTGCAGTCCGTCGGGCTCGACCCGGTCGGCCAAGTGATGGGCAGCTGCGTGTGGCACTTCGGCTACCTGCCCTACGCCTGCGGTGCAGGGTCGGGAACCGGTGCCTCGGTGCAGACCCAGCCGGTGCGCTCCTACGCCGCCAGCCTGCGGACCGCCAGGGCGACGGCGCTGCTCCGCCTGAGGGAGCAGTGCGTCGCACTGGGCGGGCACGGCGTCGTCAACGTGCACCTCGAGTGGTCCCGCTTCCACGGCGTCAACCGCACCCAGGAGATCACCGCGACGGGTACGGCGGTCCGCGTCCGCAGTGCGACCCACCCGCGCTACGTCTTCACCGCGGCGCTCCCGGGGCAGGACGTGGCCTCGCTGCTGCAGGCCGGCTGGGCTGCGTGCGCCGTGGCCTACGGCGTCAGCGTCGCGGCCCGCCACGACGACTGGGCGACAGGCAGCAGGGTCAGGCGAGCGCGCAACAGCGAGGTCCCGAGCCTCACCGACCTCACGACGACCGTGCGCCGGTGGTGCCGTGACGATCTCCGCGGGGAGGTGCGGTCGACGGGTGGCCGGGGTGCTGTCCTCGGCACGCAGGGCCTGACGGTGTGGCACCACGAGCCGGCAGCGGGCCACTCGGACCACCTGGCCATCGCGACGCTCATCGGGACGGCGCTGGTCCGCGTACCCCGGAAGGCCGGCGCAGCAGCCACTCCAGCCCTACTGTCGATGATGCGCCTGTCCACCCGCCCGACCGCGAGGAGCCCTCTGTGAGCGACATCCCCGAGGACGCGATGCGGCGGCTCGCCGAGCTCGAGCCAGGGCACCGCGGGTCGTTGTTCACCAGCGACCTGTCGGTCGCGGAGTTCCTGCTCGTCGAGCAGGCCGGGTTCCACCCGCTCGGGCTGGTGCTCGGCACGTCGGTCTACCACGTCGGGCTGCAGATGGGCCGGTGGACCAGGAACCAGGAGCTCACCACCCTCACCCAGGCGATGTACCACGCGCGGGAGCTCGCGATGAGCCGCATGGTCGCCGAAGCCGAGCAGCTCGGCGCTGACGGCATCGTCGGCGTCCGGCTGGACTTCGAGCGCAAGGCCTTCGGCAGCGACCTCGCGGAGTTCCTCGCCATCGGCACCGCGGTGAAGGCGACGGGGGCGCGGGCCGAGCTGCCGTGGCGCGACAACCAGGACCGGCCCTTCACCTCCGACCTCTCCGGTCAGGCGTTCTGGACGTTGCTGCAGGCGGGCCACGCGCCGCTGGGCCTGGTGATGGGCACGTGCGTCTACCACATCGCGCACCGTTCGATCGGAGCGACCGTCGCGACGACCGGCAAGAACGCCGAGCTGCCGCAGTTCACCCAGGCGCTCTACGATGCCCGTGAGCTGGCGATGGGGCGTATGCAGGCCGAGGCGGAGAAGCTCGACGCGGAGGGGATCGTCGAGGTCAAGCTGCGCCAGCACGGCCACGACTGGGGCGGGCACACGACCGAGTTCTTCGCCATCGGTACGGCAGTCAAGCCCTACGCCACCGACCACGTCATCGCGCCGCCGACCATGGTGCTCGACCTCAACGGCTGAGCCACGCTCAACCGAGGCCCCCGCTGCCCAGCAACCGGTCGAGCGTCTCGGCCGAGCGCCCGCTCGCGGCCGCCTGGCTGAGCAGCGCCGCAGCCAGGCGCTGCGCCCAGACCTCCAACGGCAGATCCTGGCGGTTGAGCACGACGCCCCCCACCTCGTGCTGCACGCTCGCGTGCGGCGGTGCACCGGTCGTCGTACGCGTGAGGGAGTAGCGCTCCTCGCCCAGGCGCACGTGTGCGGCTACCACCTGCCCGTCCTGGCCGGCCAACCGCTCG
>JAABUJ010003509.1_pt1 | contig 17548 bp, 16 predicted proteins | sample 5559131 | NCBI WGS metagenome assembly JAABUJ01 (sample SAMN10711875, study PRJNA513366) | rock metagenome | isolation source: Antarctica rocks | place: Antarctica: Victoria Land, Mt New Zealand nord | collected 2016-01-07 | reverse complement strand
CCGCCCCCCGCCGCCCCCCCCCCGCCGCCCCCGCCCCCCCCCCCCGCCCGCGCCCCGCCCCCCCCGCCCCGCCCCCGCCCCGGCCCCCCCGGGCGGGGGGGGGCGGGGAGTTGGAGTAGGGTTGTGGGTGGGAGTTTGGAGTGCTGGGGGTGGAGGGGTGGCTGTCTGATAGATGGTGTTCGGTCCGGTTTACCTAACGTTTTAATGTAGACTGGAGTCGGGCAAAATATTTGTCCTTCCCTTCACGGCTCTTCTTTCGCACGAATACCCATTACCAACCACCGTCGTCGCGCACCGTTGAATGAGCCCAAGATGGCCAAGTCTTTGTTAGAACAGATCTGACTTATCAGGAATAGTACCGTACATTACCTATAGGTGTACACATCGTCGAACGGAGCGTAAAATTCTTCCTCCGCTGCGTTGGAAATGTTTGGTTCAGATTAGGGCTGACCACAGGTACTACACCCAAAGCGTCACGACCGCAACCACCAAACGGCGTAAACGATACTAAGCCAAAGGGAGTCGCAGTGAGAATTTTTCTAACGGTATATATATCAATCGGTGGATCGTCTTGCGAGCTGGAATTTCTTCTTCCTTTCTAAACGCAGCTTTTCTAGTAACGATAAATATCCACGTACTAAACCCATCTTCACACTGATCATACGCACCAATCCATCAACAACATGAAGTTCATCGCCCTCATCTCCGTCGGCTTCGCCGCGGCGCTGGTGTAAGTGTAAAGAACCAGTCCCTTGGTAATAGATAACTAATCGACAACTCCCCAGCTCTGCATCGCCTGCTCCACTTCCCACTCCGGCGCCCACCGCTCCCCTCGTGGAACTCCCGAAAATCAAAGACTGCACGACGTCGACGGTGAAACTGCAGCAGTTCAACAACAACATGACGAGCACGACCTATCTCAAAACCAAGACGGAGACCCAGGGTTACGACTGTGGTGGCTGCCATCACATCACGACGAGCTGGATCGGCTGGCGCCCGCTGGTGAGTTTGTGATGGATGCTTGTTTGATGATAGACCGACTGATCGAGATGGCGTAGTTTCACCATCAGCCGACGACGGAGACGGTCAAGAAGACTACGACAACGGTCGCGACGTGCTATCCTAGCCCGACGGCGAAACCGACGAAAGTGTTCGGGAACGCAGATGCGGCTATCGAGATCCCGGAAAAGGAGATGCCGCAGGTCAAGACGCCGGAGATCGAAACCGAAGAAGTTGAAACACCAGAACTCGATGCGCAAGAGTTCGAGATCCCAGAAGGGGTGGAAATTGTGGATTATTAGGAGTGATCTTGAGATGCCAACGGGGTTGAGTGGACCATTGACGGATTGGCAACTGAGGGGAGGGAATACGCCATTCTGGGCGTGACAGTATTTGGAGTGGACGATGGATGGCTGATTAGAGTAATTTTGTTTATATACCACGATTGAATTCAACTTTCCCACCTTTGCCTCCTTTGTTCCAGAATTCTTTCTCGAGTGAAAGTGCGTCAACAGCTTGGCGCTGGGGGAAGGCCGCTAGCGCCAAGGGTAACGCGAAGATCGAGGTCGTCAATATCAAACCTAAGAAACTCAGTAAACTGCACTCTCAACTCGACGGTGAATACCATACCAAGATTGACAGGCAGAGTCATGCGAGGTCTCCTCCTCAGCCAGTCTGTCTGCTGTAGTCGGACCAAGATCAAGGGTGGTAGCACCATGATTGGTGTCGCATTGAACACTCGACTCAACGCGGTCTCGCCCACCGCCAACGTAGCTGCCTTTTTGCTCTTCCCCAAGCTTTGCACCTCGCTCCCGTCTCGCTCCTTCTGGGCCTTTTCCTCGTCGGTCAGTACCGGAAACACGTCAATCCCATGTCTGATCTCCTCGCCACGCATCAAGAAGACATTGAGAGCTCCGGCCGAGGCCACGGCAGCGAAGGGCACCAGCCGCGTAAGCACAGTTCTTGTGTTGGGTGACAATCGTTTCAGCCGGGGGACCACGGCGATCAGACCAAGGGCGACGGAGCATGACGCAGATACGGCGAGGAAGTAGGATTTGACCATGGTGGAAGTGGCCATGGGTGTTGATTTGTTGGCGTTGGCGCTGTTGATGGCTACGTTTAGTGACTGGTTGGTGATCTGCCATAACAATGTCCCCGTTGTCTATTTCTATAAGCCAGTTCATCTTTTCACGGTGGGAGGTGTCAACGCACCTTCATGCCGGGAGTGAGCATCCCTGCCGTGACCACCAGGTTGGAAATGACGAAGCACGACATGCGAAACAGGAGGAAAACTGGCTCCCCGGTATCTGTAGGGTGTTATTAGATCATGCTCTCCGATCTTGCGTTCTTCAAGCGCACCGGGATGTAATGTCGAGTCCACGATCTTCTTTGCCTCCCACAACTCTGGCGTCATGGACGGAACATGGCCCAGTTTGTATGCCGAGATGAGCTGCTTGGCTTGCTCGAGCCCTGAAGCCGAGACAAAGAGGGTTCTTTGAGACCCGTCCATCAGCAATGGATTTGACGATACGCCATTGCGGTATACCTACCACACCATTCCGGTGAGGCAGTGTCGAGCGGTCCTCACCTAGGATCTGCGAGTTCCGCCGATTGCTTCACACGGCCCCAGTAGGTGTGGAGGTTATATCTTGATACGGGAAGCTCCCGACTTCCTGGTAGAGAGGCTGACATGGTGATGAGAGTAGTGAGTTTTCAATGAGACCATGGATAACGTAAAGAGGCACGGGTTGAATGCAGCATTCAATGCCGAAAGACAGTCGAGTGGGAAATTGACATTGATGTTGAACCAAGCTCGCATTATATATGATAATAACAAAGCATGCTAAGTAATGGTCGCGTGGCCTAATGGTTAAGGCGTTGGTTTTCGGCACCAAAGATTGGGCGTTCGAATCGCCCCGTGATCGAGAATCTTTTTGTTTTACCGTTCGATATACTCAGAGCTTGAAAATGTTCGAGGTTTCGATCTTCCTTGATCCTAAACCATCAAACTTGATTTTGGGCCAGGGTTATTAGTAACAGTGTTAGGGCTCCATCACTGTTTCCCACCCAGTCACCCAGTGGTTATACTCAACTCGATCTATCGCTTACCCTTGGCTACCTGGTATGTTACCGTAATACCGTGAGGACAAGACTCAGCGAGGATGACAGTGAAAAGAGATCTTTTACACCGCGGGACCGGCGGAGTAGATGAAGAAGCAAGGCCGTGTCTCTTCCTGACCTTCGCCCGGACATGATACGATACACATCCAACTGCAGAATCTAAATTTCTGCACCTGCAGGTTCAACGCAATGCTTACTGGGTACCACCTACGAAGTACTGAGGGAACACAAGGAAAGCTTCTAGAAGCAAAAAAAGCTCCTTGTGATTACTAGAGAGAGATCGCTGGGATCCTTGTCTCTGTTATTGCTGCGTGTGTTCTCACAAGAGAATGGGTCGACGCTGTCTACCTTTGTCAAAGACTGTTAATATTATTAATACCGCCCTTGAGCAGTCTCAGCGAACACCCATCTTCAGTCAAAAGGACGCCTGGAAGAGTTCTCAACGGAACCCTTCAGGTACTGAGGACATTTCCTAATACGGTGCCCCAACCATGGATCCATCAGTGCTGAAGTCGTCATGGGGTTCCAGGCAGCCAACATCGGTCAGTATATGTGAAGCTCGGTGATCCAAACAGTCTCAACTATAACTTTTCTCTCCATCCCATCGGAAGAATCGGGTCAAGCTGACCAAAGTCGTAGATTACGTCGTCCTGGAGTCTTATGGACCTGTTCTATGAGAACAGCCAGGTATGACGACGTCTTCGACTGACAGTGGCAGAATGATTCACAGGGCCAAGTTGTTTCTGTTGTTCAACAACAGACCCGTTGCCATATGGGTGGCCAAAGAACAGATACCGTCAAGATTTGACGTATGGCTTGAGGCCGCACCGACGTCTCACTCGTCATCGGCTGTCTGTTAGAGGCTGCGGCAGGTAAGCGGCCAATGGTTCCATACCGTGTACTTTTTATACAGTTATGTCTGAACTTAACAAACAAGAACTTACCTTAAACCTTACACTCTCGGCATTGGTGACCCCTCGACTTAGCGTCAAGGCTGAAAATAGACGAGGGGTCTTTTTCTTGTCGAAATGATGATGTTTAATAACTCTTGGGAATGTGATATGATATGATATACTCGCCTACATTATCTACGGACTCATCTTGGGTGATATTGGCGAGCATGCAGGAGTAATTTTAAGACTGCATTTCTGGGGCTGATCTGGATAGTGGGACCTTTAACTATGGTACACGTACAGGTGTCGAAGTGGCACAGATACCTACAGTAGGTTGGCTGTGGACCGTAAGCGTATTGGACCTTGACCCTGCTTGGAGCCACAAATATGCCCTGACAGTAATAAATCTAACAAAGGTACCGTCATTCCGCTGCAAAGCTTTTGGGTCCCGCCTACCATAGCGAATGCAAAATTTCTTTCATTTTACACCGTGCCGTCTCTGCCAAGAACGATGAAGCGAATCCGGACTCATATCCGCCGCCAGTATAGAACATCCTAGCCGGCCCCAATCTACCCTCCGGACACTCTGGTAGGACTTTGGGTGCTCAAGAACTCATGTTGCCAGCTCAGTATGTCCGTTATTGCCTCTGGACTTCCCACCAGTAACGTCGAGTTCATTGTCCTACAAGAGCAGCTGCTGACTCGAACCTTGCGTAGGCAAGCTGGGCCTATTGCACCTATGCTCTCTGCCCCTTGATTGCAGAAATACCCGGCATTCGAAAGTTGGAAAGGAGATATCAGCATTATCTGTCCAGCTCTGGTAGTCTCCTGACCTTTGTCTCGAATCATTCGCCACAATCGGGGGCACCCACACTTAGACGGCTTAAAACGCATTCGGAGACAACATATAGACCTTTCCTAACGCCCTACACACTCCCTCTACCAGAAGCAGAATGTCAAATGGATAGCTCCTTCCACCCTACACCGCTCTCCAACTTCTCCATCATCTCTGGGACAGCACCTCAAGCCAGGGCTCTCTAGATTAGAGGCCGAGATTTGTGGGGTGGATCTATACTAGTTGGGCCTGCGATGAACTGGGACCAAGTGGCTCATAGGTACGGAAGCTATGGACTGTGCAAGGAGTTCCATGAAGTCGTCGAGGAGCGCGGAGGTGCTACGTTTCGTTTTCATTCCACATGTGTTCCTAAATATGTGACTCGCCAAAGATTACCAGACCTTCTCTGATAAAGCAATCACTAACATCGATCTTGAGCGTCTAGCTTCACCTACTCTCCTACCGGGCAGTCTCCGACGCTAACCAAGAGTCCCACTTCTGCATCTTCCGGCAACCCTTCCCTTCAGACGCCGAAGTCGGAGCCAAGCTTCTTTGAACCGCAAGTCGCTTGGAAAACAGCAGACCTTCATAACGGTAGCCCTCCGCCTTCAAAAACACCCCAACGCCTCGCTTCCACTATTTATGAAAAGCAAGGTTTATCAACACCCATTCAAAAGAGACGGACGTATAGTCAAGAGATAGAGACCGAACTTGCATCTCATGTCCATTATTTGTCTCCGAATTCAGGTCCTGGATTACTTCCTGTCGAGCCATCGCGTCAACTGTCGTCTTCCCCTAATCCTTCTTCATCCAAGCGGTCTTGTATCAACGCCGAACAGCTAGAGTGCCAACACGGTCGACTTGGCCTATCCCGTAAAAACGCCACAAAGATGCGGTCAGCCGGCTCCTCAAAGACCGCCGCGCCCATTGGCACCTCGGCATCCAAACGTAAGGCCAAACAAGCACAGGTAGCGAAATTAGTCCAGGATTCAGCATCGAGGGTGAGAAAGTTGTCATCACCAACCTTCGCTCAGTCAGCCGATCCCGAGCAAAACAACGATTTCATGCAGGCTTCGCCGCAGTTCTTTCCGAGTCTTGATTTCTCCCCTGATGTTTTCGGTTTTCCGTCCGCCGGGCCTGCAACGGCACCGGTATACCCCCAGCAAAGATTATTCTGGGATCCAGATACAAGCATGGGTCCAATGGATATGGACTTCTCTGGCGGAGGTCTTGATATGTTCGAGTCAAATTTACCTTTTGATTTCAATGATTACGTGTCAACAGAGGCTGCACCACGACCAGTCCCAGCCATGACAACTTCTTGCATGGGATCTGATGGGCAAAATCCTACTGCCCAGACCAATGCATCCCGTCTATTTGCTACAAAGACCTCCATACCAGAAATGACTGCGGGTGCAAGTTCGACAGCTCGCCCTTCTACAAAAAAGCTTGCCGTCAAGCCAATGACTGTTGACCATGCAGTAAATCCAAACCTGCTTTTTAGTAATCCTGGTCACCAAGATCTATCACACGGCCTGGGTACCTCCATAACCAACAATGCCAGAGACATTAGGCAGCCTTATCTACACCAGATGCAGGAGTCGAGGAGGGAGAAGGAAGTTGAGCGTTCCCGGAGAGCCAAAGCGAGGCGCACTTCACACAAATCTTCATCACAGGCAGCCGAACCTGGTCAGGAGAAGAGACCGCGTCTGGACCGTAGATCTACTGATACTGCTCTTGGCAAAGGCAGCAGTAACACTAGGAAGCACAATCAAGGGTCGTCATATCACCGTCCCAAGGTTGAGAAAGAATGGGACACGGGACACCTGCAGAGGAAGTTGTCGCCCATCAAGTCGCAACCGCCAGAAAGAAGTTCCACAACCGTGGGACACCCGAGACTTCGGCCCCAGACAAGTGTCACATTCACCATTGATGACAATGGTCGTGCAAGAACCGAGACTCGATTGACAAGAGACGAAGCGGAGTCGGAGACAGATCAAGACATTGACCGTAGGGGGTGGGGAAATAGCGATAGCGAAAGCTCCGAAGATGCAGATGCAGAAATCGCAACCAGCTTTTATTCCTCATTCACCTTTCCAAGCACAAAGCCACCAAAGCTGGCACGCTTCTCGACAGACTCCATCTCACATTCGAAAAAGTCATCTTACTCATCAACCTATACGTCTTCTCGATCGGAGCATACCGTGTCAGATCGAGGGCCGGCTTCGCAAATCCGCCATCGATCTTCACTCGGCTCCAGAGGGCACCCCCACTCTTCAGGAACTCAGAAAACTCACGGCGCCGGTCCGCTATCATCAGGCATCATGTCAGACTATGGCCCTGCTCCAGCAGGCGACCTACCGAGCGAGGCGGAAACGGTCGTCGATTCCGATCAACCAAAAGGCGACGCACAGCACGCTCTGAAGAAATTGCTGAAAGACAGGGCAAGAAAACCGAGATCGGAGAAAAGCTCGTTGAGCAATTCCAAAACTCGGGAGAAGTCACGTCGTCAGGCTCCCCCACCTACCAAGTACCAGGCACACTCTTCATCAGCCCATCAGCCTGCTGCAATCACCACACCAACCAATCTCCAACCTTACAAGGTCCTCGACCCCGCTTACAATCTCTCCCCCACCACCATCACCGACCCGGACCTCACTTCGCCGAGCACCGACCGCGGCAGTTCGGCGAGCGATAGTACGCGATGTGTCTGCCACACGTCGGAAAGTGGCGGTCATTTGATGATCCAATGGTAAGTACGGCCATGCTTCTCTTCAACCTAACTACGAACAACAACAGAGAGCTGACAGATGATTGTAGTGATGCATGCAGGAAATGGCTTCACGTTAGATGCATTGGGCTCGTGCCCGAACGGATACCTGCAGTGTACGTCTGCATTTACTGTACGGGACAGAGACCACATCATGTCGGGGGAGGAGGACGGGGCCTTGGTCCTCCCCGGGCAGGCAACGTCGTGCTTTCGTCGCCGTTGGGGCATAAGTCGCATGGTTTTCGTTAGGCTTGATGTCTGCACTAGCTAGATGGCGGAGATCTATATGGTAATGTATAACAAGGCGTGGGTGCACGAGTACGTCTTGCCTTACAGTCCTGTTACCATGCTGATCGCCGCTCTCGTAAATGTTCGGGGTGGCATACAAAGGACCGTGTGCGGATATCTTGGGGCAGCGGCCCACCATGTAAGAATGTAGTGGTGGAATTCTATGCCATGAGCAATTGATGGTCCTGAATGAACCATTGCGCTCAAACTCATGGAAGCATCTTCTGAAGCTGCCTCTTATGCGAGGCTATCCTAGAGCCCGATCAAACTGGTGATCGTCATGCAGTAAGTAGTGCAACCGCCAGGCCCCCCAATAAAACCCCGAGCCAACATCACTCCATATGCTCAACAACCGCAAGCCCCCCAAACGCGGCATCCATGTCCTCCGCCCTCGTCACTCCCTCAACAGCCCGATGGCTCTGTCCCCCCACGGCAGCGCCGCATTGCGGACATCGCGACGTCTCCATCGGCAAGCCGCACTCGCCGACCGTAAACTATCGCGCCAGCAACGCGCATCAGCATCTACTCGCTCCAAGCCCTACCGAACGACGGAGATCTGTCTGTGGGCATACATACCGGATGCCCATTCTGGCAATAATACCAATGGCCCGTGCCGCGCAGCTCCAGCGCCATGGCCGCATACACGGCGCGTTTCTCGTCGTTGGTAAACGTGGAGTAGAAGGTCTGGCCGCGGAGCAGCTTCTCAGCGTCGTCGATTTCCGCCCGCATGTGTGCCGTGCTGCGAGCGCTGGCGCAGATGGACTTTGCCGCGGCCAAGCCTTCGCGGGCCTGGAGGACGAGCTGGTCCGTCTTGGTTGCGTCGGAGGTCGGGACTGATCTCTCGAGGGCGACGAAGCGGGCGAAGAAGACGTGCGCTTCGATCTCGTGCATGGGTTGTTGCTGCTTGGCTGCGTCGTTGAGGAGGGTCGTGCAGTCCTTGCGGTTACGGGAGAGGTCGAGGGTGATGGGCGATCTGAGCCATTTGTGCTGGGAAGCCCGTGAGGCTGATTGGGTTTGGTAGACGTTGAGGAAGTCGGAGATGATGGCGAGGTCGCAGCGCAGAGCCAGGACGGTTGTGAGGAGGCGGTTGCGGGTCTGGAGGATGCTTCCGTCGAACTCGAACTTAGGGTGGACTCCGGTTCGGTGACGGACGTTCTTCACCATCTGGTGTACTTGACCGTAGGGTTGCTCTTCTTCGCTGACCCGATGAAGGAATACGAGGATCTCTCTCTTCACCCTGAGGATATGCGTGTATCTAACATCCAGCCCGGAGAGTCTACGGATGGTTTGGATTTGATCATCTCTTGTGCCTTCAATTCGAATCTGCTGCGTACCTTCCCTTCGATGTTCATCAGAATAACCATTTGTGAGCGCCGGTCCTTGACCCAAGTTGGTATCGGCATCTTTCAAGCGTTCTTCCTCACTGTACAAGCGTGCCTCTAATGGCAAAAATTTGGCGTTGGCCCATACGATGAATCTCTGCGTTGCTTGATCGAGGAGGCCGCGCTTAACAATTCGATTGTATCGATGAATGTTGCGAAGAGGGAATCGACATATGGGACACGCCTTGAGAATCTTGGTGGAGAAAGGTTGTGAGGTCGATTTGACTTCGCGAATGGTTCCATCTTCCGCCATATCGTAATGCTCCTGAATTCCCATGGTTCCGTCCATGCTGGCTAGACTCATGATATGGCCACACAGCGGAACAATAACCGGGGATTCGTCGACGTCGATTTCTCGGTAGCTCAAGCATTCGATGTAATCTACCATCATCTCCTTCACGTCGTCCGCTGCACAGGTATGGCAATATTTTTCTAGGGGACATATCTCGCCGCATACCGAAGGACACTGGTGTCCACACGTAAGCAGTTTCGTACAGCGTGAAGAACAAGGCAATAGATCGCAAGGAACAGCGCAAGGTAGGGTGCATTTTCCACGATGTGGACAATTCCAAGTACAACGCTCCACACAAGGCGCACAAGGTTCCTGGCACTTCTTGACACATCGAGAATGACTGCACCGCACGTCGCAGAATTGCTCACAGAGCGAGCAGGACTCGTCACCGTGACAGGTACTGCTGCATGAATGCGCACAGGTGCTGAATGGGCGTCCACAAACTGCTTGGCAGTCTCCATGCTCAGAGGCCAGAACTGCCCCGCCTTCTCTGGCCTTGCACTTGTAGCAAGGCTTTGAACACGAATGGCCGCATTCCAGAATGTCCCCGCATACTGCTCGGCATTCGAAAGAGTCGCTGGCTGGATTTAGGCAACATTCTGTGTCGACTGGGTGCCCACATCCAGGAACCGTCTTCCTAACGATCTGGTGACAGTCCACCATGGTGACATCTTGAGCCTTGTGGCACTCGAGGCTCGCCTTGATGTGCCCGCACTGTAGCTGAACGTTCTTGACTTGGACCAGGCAGAGCTGACCACAGGGAACCCCGCAGACCTTAGGACAAGCATGGCCGCACGATTTTCTACTCCTTGGACAAGGTTCCTGACATACGACGCCATCATGGCGAGGTTGCGAATGGCATTTGAATGAGCACGAATGCCCGCAGGAAAGTCGTAAATCGCATTTGAGACTGCATCCCCCTTCAGGAGCGAGACGTGAAAAGTCGTCCGGGCTGGAGACCTGGATGGGAGTATTCGGATGTCGTGGGCAACATAGTGCAAGAGAAGAGCCGAAGTTGTCGCCATCCTTAAAGATGGAGATTACCTTGGCCCACATTGGGACATTGCCGGATGTCTCTGCATTTCCAATGATATACATACCATGGCGAGCACGACTATTTGTCCAGACGTGTCAGCTTTTGATCCTAGACTTGATGTATAAGTAGACTTACCTCAAGAGAACGTTGATGCGATTTGAGGTTTTCAGAAAACCACACTTTTTCTCTTTATTGCTACGTACCAATGAGACCACGACGACGTCAGCTTCTTCGCCTTGGAAGTTGTCCACCGTTGCAACTCGCAAGGACTTGAGAAGCGTGGTCTTGCGTATTATAGGAAAGGTATCGGCTGCTTTTTCCTCGTCTAGACCTTGCTTCTCAAGTTCCTCGTGATCCCGTTCGCCTACGATCACCTGAAGCTCATTAGATTGGCTTAGAATGTTTTTGATTTTCTGAAGCTGTCGCACGTAAGGTGTAAGGACGACGATTTCATCGCTAAGATATACTCCCTGACGCACGAGATGAGATACGAGAGCAGCGACCATCTGAACCTCGTGGTCGTTCGAATGGGATACCTGATTGGCTTGTGCTGGGTCCTTCTGAGCTTCTTCTTCGGCGTGGTCTAGCCAGAACAATCGCCTACGCATGCCGCTGACGCTAGGGTAATCGTGTACATTGGGGCCGTCATTAAGGTCCGGATACAGTGTGTCGCGTACAAGTCGAGAGATGGATGGATGCATGCGTCGCTGCGTCGCCAAACTCTCAAAAGGAAGCCGGATACCGGCCTGTCTTGGATGGATAAGACGTTCGAAAAGTGAGACGTCAAGGGAGTACTTCACCCCTCGAACATTCTCCATAGAAAGTGCGTAGTTTTGAACCTGAGGTCGAAGCTGTTCATGATCACCGATGAGGATTGCATGTTCAATTGTCGGCAGCAGCGCGGTGATGGTATGCGCTTCGAGAATCTCGCCAGCTTCTTCGCAGATCAAGACCTTGGAGTTGAGACGATGTAGCAACTCTATATTTCTAGCCAGTCCCGAAGTTGTCACGCCTACTACGTGGGCCTTCTGCAAACACCGAAGATTTAGCTCCTGATTGCATCGGTGGAGGTTCTTCTTTGTGGTATTGAATGCATCAATCGCTTGCACGAGCTTTTCTGAGAGCATATCTCCTATATCCTTGACCCAGTGCTCGTAGAGTATTCGGCGCTCCTCCTGAGACATCTGACTCGTGCGGGCCGTAAGTAATGTTGTCACGTCGCGAGGTCTTGTTAGAGAAGCCTGCTCTGCTGGGGCAACCTTCAGCCAATTTCGCACGGTATCATCACGGCGAGCTTGGACGGTCTCCCAGCCTTCTTCTTCGCGCGGGTAAAGTTCGTAGTAGTGCTCTATGTGGAATGCTTCCAGATACCTCTTCATCGTTTCAGGGCTTTCTACGTTCTGTAGTTCACGTAGTAAAGCGGCGACTTCCTTGGCGTCCTTGTCCAGAGATTGGCGATACCGCCACGCTTCAGATTTCTCTAGCTTCGTTTTCTCCATGTCCTGCGCAACGACCCGGAGATTCAAGGGTTTGAGGGTTTCTGATTTCGATTGGCCTCCAATTCGTATAATTTGCCGAACTCCATCTGCATGTGAATGCTCGAGGAACTGGTCCAGAGCATGATTTGTGTAGCAGCTGTAGCTTTATTAGCATAGCGCAGCAAAGCCGAGACGAGAGCTTACACGCATATGATTGGCCCCATGTCGGCTTCCTCGCGGTGAGCCAAGAGTACTTTTAGAAGTTGCACGGCAACGTAAGACTTCCCGGTTCCCGGTGGTCCTTGACATAGTGCGAGGCGTTTCGTCAAAGAGCTCACGAGAGCGTTACATTGTGCAAGATCCAAGGTTGAGTGGTGTTCGAGCGAGTGAACGTCGAACCGCTCTTGCGGCGACAGCTCCAGAAGTGCTCCATTGGTAATGGAGGAGAGATCAAAGTGAAAACCGCGCCCAAGCGCGTATTGTGCAGGTGGTATGTCAACGACTCCGGCAGAGGTAGCAGCGGCCGTATCATCTGGAGCAAGGTAATCAGAGAACGGTATTTCCAGGGAGCAACTCATCAGCTGCAATGCCTGCAATGTTGGACGGAAGGACGGTACGAGAACGCCGGGAAACTCGACCAGTGCTTGTCTGACGCGCACATTGGTTCGGTATCGCTCAAGGATACCGAACATGTCGTCGTCAGTTTCTTCAAGCAGCCGGACCGATATCAACGACCTTCGACGATTATTCCATAGATTAAGTGGCTGGCTTTCCATGAGTCCTTGCGACGTTTGCATGATCGGGGTTTTGCCATGTCGAGACAGCCCTGGATGAATTTTGATTTAGCAAGCGCTTTTAGTGGTGGGAGGTGTCAAGTAGTAAACCCACCAGCATCCTCAATAATGCCTTCTTCATCCTGAGTCTCTTTTCTCCCCTCCCGATCAGACACAGAAAGGAAAACACTCCTGCCATTGGAGTCAACCAGACACAATAGAGAGTCCAGCTGCAACTGCTTAGTCTCTGCCCACCACGTCTTTCGAGCCTCATCTTTACTCAGCGCCCTCGCGCCTGGAGGTTGTTCGAATTCAAGCGAGATGTGAATTCCCTTCCGTTTCTCAAAGATTATCTCCGATATGGAAACATTGTTATAGACCCAAATATGCGCTCCATGCATTGCTCTCCTGTTTCCGGAGGGTTGGAACGTAGGGTCAGCCAGGTTCTCAATGATCTGACGCACGCAGTCCCTTAGCTGGCCGACCGTGTCCTCCCGTAGCAAGCGGAATTGGCGGTCCAGTAGCCCTCTGACGCCTGGAAGGTGGAGTTTCCCCGGATCAGTGGTGGGTAAGTACTCTAGCCGATGAGATTGTATCTCGCCTGCGGTTGGAAGTATTTTGATGTCGCTGATGTTTTCATGATCATTGTCATGTCTCGGACCGTCGGGCGAAAGGTTGCCTGGCCATTCCTGTCCGACGTCAAAGGTTGCGGCGCCTTTCGTTGCGGTATGTCTACTATCTATCGGTGGGGGAATCTCGTTACCGAAGCGCAACCGCGTCCGGATTTTTTCCAGATGGCGAAATGTAATTTGTATGTTGACACCAACTACCGCATCATCGGAAAGCTCGTCAACACATGCTGAGATGGTCTCAACTATCTCAGAGATTCCCTCTTCGATGGAGGCGGTTTGGTTGCACACTAACATCTGATGCAGAGCTGCAAGTGTCGCAGATATGGAGACACCGAGAACCTCATCGTCTGACTTGACGTCGAACTTGGCGGTCAGAAGGATGCCAGCAATCGATTCGAGAAGAAGTATCCCACGGCGACCGTTAACACCGTAGAGGAAGGTGAATATTGTACCCACGGCGTTCTCGAGAAGAAACGAGGAGAGTATGTGTTTATCAGAGATAGCTCTCAAGAATGGCACAATCAGCTGTTCAAAACATGAAACCTTCCCTCCTACTGTCAGACGCTCGAAGTCAGTTCGGCAAAGCTCATCGATTCGAGCTAGTCCGCCCTCAGTAGCCAAAGTAGAGACGACTCGCGGAGAGGTAGTGTTATTTCGAGAGACCATCTCCCAGGCGGTGCGAAAGAACTTGGAGAGGCCAACGGTTCCAAGCGCGCGAGGCCGGCCCCGACGCATGTCTGGTACGTCTCGCCGCCAGGTCAAAAACTTCTGTTCATCCTCGTCTGGAACAAACTTCAGACTCGCTGTTTGCAGGTCCCGGGCGGAGTCAGACGAGCGCGGCGTATCCTTGTCTCCGTGTGCGAATGTACATGCATCGCCTCTGTTGCAACGGCCACTTTGGTAATACTGGCAAGGTTGGCGTCCTGATGGGCTTACAACATTGGCACTATCTTCACCCTCTCCAAAAATGTGACGATATTTGCATGATGCCCCATACCTACACTTACCTTGGGCAAATAATCGACAGGTTTGTCTGGATTGAAGTGCCATCAGTGGACAGTCTCGCCATAGAGATAGCTTTACTCACTGGGTAGTTTGAACCATCTCTGATAGGACTTTGGTAGAACGAGGTTGATAGCTTCAAGTGCCGCAAAATCTTGAGAAAGTTCCGGCTCCGTTGGGATTCTATTTGTCTGGATGACTAGGTAGCAAGGCTGGGAAATCAAGAACATAAGGTAGAAGAAGGTGGGTGAAGTGAAGATCACATGCAATTGGCTCTCTACACGTTGCTTCACTTAAAGTCGTTTGACACACAGAGCCTTACGCAATCCGGATCCAGAGCCATTTACCTGGTAGGTAGTCTACCCTGGAAGCCGTAGCTTTGCAGAGAGGTAGCTAGTAGTTTCGGGTACTGACTCTTTTCATCAGTTGGATCGCTGATGCATAAAAAGCGTATGAAAACTTGGAAGACGAAAGAGACCACCACAGTCAAATGCAAGAGCGGTTGACTGCATGGCGCTCAGGCAGAGACAACTACATTGATGCCACATTTCAAGTGATGGAAGGAAACAGTCATTGGGCAAGCCAATGGCAGGCCAATGGACAAGCCAAGCATAAAGAGGCATGGAGATATAATATCACTATAAACGTATACCTAGGTAGAGTCGAACGAAGCCTTTATGGTACTACAAAGGTCGATGCAGTTGATGGACGAGTGGGTGGTCCATGCGTTTCTTGGCGCCCTCTTATGTAAGTCCTTACTCATACCTTCGTACAGTACAAACCACCTTAGGTAAGTTAAGCAGGGAAGGTCAACAGCATCGTCGGAGCTTATCATATCGCTATGTCTCTCTACTACGAGGCCGCACAACTATTGACCACTACCTCAGACGGCGGAGGGTCATTCAAGTCCCGGATATACAACTCCACGACTCTCAAGTCCAACCCAGCCCACCTCTTCGCCCTGATCAGCGAGGCGTCGAAATGGAGTCTCGTCCTCAAAGAAGTGATCGAGAAATCCGGACTACTCACACTGGAGCGAAAAGTGCGTCCCATGGTCCAGTCTGCAATTTTACATGATTTTACTGACTGACGAGAAGTGACTCCACTATAGCTGACGCCTGCTCTGGCACTCTTACTCGTTCACGATCAGCTGTTGACAAAACGAGGGATCGCAGCGTCAGCTTCACACCAGTTGAAGATTGCAATCACTAAGCATAAGGCGCGCTTGAACGCAGAGCTTACGAAGGTGAGACTGGGGAGAGGTTTCGCGTCGGTTGACGTGCTCCGGATTCATCTCAATACCGGTCCGGGCAACGCGAAACCCAGTTCAAGCGAAGGAGAAGCAGGTGCGGAAGCCGCTGCTGGCAAGGATCTCATAACATGGACCCATCCGCGGTGGGTTCGAGTCAACACAATTCGGAGCTCCTTGGAAGCGCAACTGGCTACGACCTTTGCCGACTACGTTCAGGTTGAAAGGATTGAGGAGCTTCTCGAAGGAAAATCTGATCCTCAGGGTCTGAAAGTGCTCCATGTTGACCGCCACGTTCCCAATTTGCTAGCGTTGCCCGCAGCAGCAGATCTAAGCGCCACACCAGCATATCGGAAAGGAGAAATCATCTTCCAAGATAAAGCATCCTGCTTTCCCGCGTACTTATTGGATCCGGGAAATCAAGATGGAGACATCATTGACGCGTGTGCCGCACCGGGCAACAAGACGACCCACATTGCCGCCTTACTCCAAGGATCTCGGTCTACGTCCGGTAAGCCGAGGATTGTGGCCTGTGAGAAAGACGAGAGCCGAGCAGTAACATTGCAAAGAATGGTAGATTGGGCTGGAGTACAGGCAGTGGTGGATGTAAAAGCGGGACAGGACTTTTCGAAATTGGACCCGGAAGATCCAGCTTTCAAGCACGTTGGTGCTATGCTGCTGGACCCAAGCTGCTCCGGCAGCGGCATTGTGGGAAGGGACGATATGCCCCGAGTTGTTCTCCCAAGCGCGGACGCCGGCATGGGCACCATGAAGAATAAAAACAAGCGCAAACGCTCGACTCCTGACGTTCCTTCAAAGTCGATGCCAGATCCTCCGGACGAAGAAATCCCCCTGGACGACAGCAACAGCGAAAAGCTCCAAGCCCGCTTGAGCGCGTTATCAAACTTCCAAGTAAAACTCATCAAACATGCCTTCCGCTTTCCCTCCGCCCGCAAGATCACCTACTCAACATGCTCAATCCACGCCGAAGAGAACGAAAACGTCGTGATCGAGGCGTTAAGAAGTGCGGAAGCCAAACAAAGAGGTTGGCGGATTCTCAGCCGCTCAGAACAAGTAGATGGAATGCGCGAGTGGGCCGTCAGAGGGGACCGGGCGGCTTGTGCACGCTTGATGGAAGGTGAAACTGAAGAGATCGATATCATGACGCAAGGCTGCATAAGATGCAAGAAGGGGACTCGGGAAGGAACCATGGGTTTCTTCGTCGCGTGCCTTGTCAGAGACGGGAGCACGGGCCCGCACATTGATATCGAAGCTTCTGCTGCCGATGATGTGAATGGCTCCTTCGATCAAGTTCACGACCACTCAGATTCGGAATGGCAAGGCTTCGATGACGTGGGCAACTTATCCCCTAACCCTCAGCGTGCGGCGGATGCGACAATACCCAATGGTGGCAATCGTAGCCGGAAAAGGAAAAAGTCCAAGAGGACTACGTGACAATCGATGTAAATAGGTTCCTTTCCAGCTTCAAGCTCAGACAAGTCCATCTCACCCGAAAACTTCCGATCATATATCAACAGTGATTTACATAACCGATCGCTGTGATTTACATAACGATCGACTCGATCCATACGCAGCAAAAATTTCACACCACCCAACCCCACCCATCCCTCTAAAACTCCGAGATCGTATCCCCTCTCCTCTTCCCCCGGAACTCATACTTTCCCTACACCCAGCACAATCAGTCAGCCTCATTCTCCGAACACAACCCAACCCAACCAGTCCACAAACACAGGCCACCAAGCCCACACGCATCGTCCTCGCCCTCAAACGCGCCCCA
>JAABUJ010003508.1_pt1 | contig 17551 bp, 8 predicted proteins | sample 5559131 | NCBI WGS metagenome assembly JAABUJ01 (sample SAMN10711875, study PRJNA513366) | rock metagenome | isolation source: Antarctica rocks | place: Antarctica: Victoria Land, Mt New Zealand nord | collected 2016-01-07 | reverse complement strand
AGTGAGCTGAGTAAGCTGGCTTACAGTGCTCATGAATGAGCAAGATGAGCAGCCTGATATATATATAAGTTATTTTTCTTAAGAAGATGAATGTGTTCAATGCAATCATTACTTAGCATACTACTAGCTATCAGTTAACACAACATGTCTGAAATTCTCTTATATCACAAGCTCTAATCTCTAGCCTCTATACCAGAGAAACCTTTGGTCAGAATGTAACACATTGAACATTCTTACAATATAAGACATGTCAGTCAGCACACAGAAAGCAGTCTTTATCAACACAGTCAATCTTCAGAGCCTTGAAGGCCTACAAGAGATGAACAACATACTGAAGATATTGGCACTGAATGTGTTCAGCAGTGAATATAAGAAGTTGTGAAGCTTCTTAACAAAGCTTAACCTATACATAGATTTCAATCAAAAGAAGTTCAACTTCAAAATGAACAAAGATCTGTACACAGTAGTCTATCTTAAGAATGTAGTGTTCAACTGAGTCAACCTCAAACTGCATGAGTTTCTAGACAAGTCATCAAAGAAATGAGACATCAATAAAGAGTTGATCTTCAGTGACTTCAAGAAGTTTAAGAAAGAACTTTGAAAGACTTTCAGAGTAATTGATGAGAAAAGAGCAGCAAAACAATGACTTTACACATTAAAGATGAACAAGTCAGCAGTTAAGTACTCAGTGAAGTTTCAGTGCATTGCAGCCTTAACTGACTGAGATGATGATGTCTTAGTATTGCAATACTATTGAGAATTGAGTGAAGATATTAAAGACAAGATAGTCTGAAGAGACTGCCTCAAAGAACTTCAAGAGATGATAGATATCTTTATTAACATCAATAGTTGACAGTGAGAACAACAGATGAAGAAGATGAGACCTTATACAGCTTTAAGAATGTGAGAACAATGATTCATCATTAAAATGCAAGAAGACTCAATGAATCTTGACAATATTGAGAAGCATAATCAGAAGTCATGAGCTAGGTCAGTGAAGCATGAATGCTACAACAGATGACTCACTAAGTCTTACACTTAATGAGTAGAGATTTGCAAATGTTATAACTGTGATAAATCTGAACATCTTGTCAGGAATTGCAAGAAACCTTAATGACAGAGAAAAGAAGTTACAACAGTGAACTTAGTGATAATGCATGATTAACTGAGCTGAACAGCCTGCTATGATGATAACTGCTTTGTGCACATAAGCAGCAAAGATGAAGTCAGATGATGATCACAGAAGCTTAAGAAGAGGCACAGTACTGATTACATCACAATGAGTGAATTGAAGAGATTAGCTATTTTAAAGAAAGTTGTTAGAAACAACTCAGATGAGATTGAAGAGACTGATACTTACAGAATTCAGAAGATAGACACTGCAGAAGCTTAAAGACAAGAAGATTTTATCTGAATGTATCTGAATTTGAATGTGAACTCAGAGAATATTGACAACTGAGAAGTTAACATGAGACTTAAGCAGAACTATGAGCATCTTAAGAACTGATATCTAGAATGACACAAAAGTCTGTTAGAAGAACAGCAGTAGACACTTTAAGAAGAAGTCATCATTAGCAAATAACATGAAGTGAAAATGGCAGCTGTACAGCTAGAAGAACTGATGACAATGATATGATTTGCAATATAAGATTAAGAAATGTCAGAGTGATCAAGAAAAGGTTATGAAATTAAGATATGTCTACTTACAGACTATGTGATGTTCACAGAAGAATGTTGAATGCACACAGAAGAATACATGTCATCTGAGTTTCTTAACAAAGTGAAAGCACTAAAGAATCTCATTTAATGCAAATATGATCAGTATGAGGTGTATCAACACTCAGAATGAATTGTCAGAAAAGAAAATGATGATTACACAAAACTGATCATAACTGATGAAGAACTGATATGATTCAAAGAACTATGAAGAAAGTTCATTAAATCATGAGATGAACTTCAAAGTATAGATAGGGCTCAAGAAACTTTGATAGAAGCAAAGAGCTTAGAGAAGTCAAAAAATCTTAAGCTTTCTCAGCAAGATTAAAGACAAAGAAGCTTCTAATGTCTTAATGAACTGACAACAATCAAAAGATATGAGTTAACATTAAGATACTGCTGAAGAGATAACTTTAAGCAATGATAGATTCAGAAGTAACTGATAACTTTATCTTGCAAAAAGCAATTGAACAGCTAGGACTGACACTGTGATGAGTATCTAGGCTTACATAAGTGTATATGATCAATGAAGAATATGAATGAATTTATAAAGAAGTTTATATTGAAGTTATAATAAGAAATGATTCACAGAAGTTGAGACTAGATGTTCTTAAGTCAGTCAAGTATGATGCTATACTAGAAATGCCCTGATTATGCAAATAGAATTCACAGATTAACTGAATCAACAAAGAACTCTATGCAACAGAGAATGCATATAATGTTTTTAAATAACTGAAAAAGAGCTTATCAGAGCATAAGTCTTGAGATCATGAGATATTGCTACTAAAAAGAAGAAAATTAAAGTGAATGTTACTTTATCTTATGAGCAAGAATTAGCTGAAGAAAGTCCAGAACTATCTTGCTGAGAATTTAAAGAGAGAATTCATCAGATCATTAAAGTCATCAGCAGAATATTCAATTCTGTTTGTATTAAAGAAGAATGACATTAAGTGACTTTGTGTTGACTACAGACAACTCAATGAGATAACTTACTGAAACAGTTATTTCTTACTGCTGATAGAAGAGTTGCAAGACAGACTAGAGAAAGTTAAGTGATTTACAAGTCTAGATCTGAAGAAAGTGTACTATTGTGTATGCATGAAGAAGAATGAAGAATGGAAAATGACATTTTAAATGAGATATGAACACTATGAGTACATCATTATGTCATTTGAGCTCAAAAACACCTCAGTTACCTTTCAGAGACTTATCAATGACATATTGAGAGAATATCTCAATGATTTTGTGATCACATATCTTAATGATATTCTGATCTATTCAGACAATCTTAAAACACATCACAGACATGTGCACAAGATTCTAGCAAAGCTCAATGAATGAGTTATGTATGTGAAAAAGTTGAAAAGCAGATTTGAAATTAAGAAAATACAGTTTTTAAAGTATGTCATTCAATCTGATCAGATCAAGAAGGATCTTAAAAAGACAAAGGCAGTTCAGAACTAATCTATACTGCAAAAGATTAAGAAAGTACAAGTCTTTCTAGAATTGATGAACTACTATTGAAAGTTTGTATCTAACTATGCAAGGATTGTAAAATCTCTTATGTGTTTGACATGCAAGAATGAGAAATGACATTGAGATAAAAAACAGAAGAATGCATTCTGTGCATTAAAGAGAAGTCTTAGTGAAACTGCACATCTGCAGATACTCAATTAAGCATGCAAAAAGATACTGAAAACTGATGCATTGAATTTTGCAGTCAGAGCATGTCTATATCAGATTGAAGATGAGCAGAAAAAGTCTATTGTGTATTGATCTAGAAAGTTATCAGAACTCAAGAAAAGATACAAGATTTATAATAAGAAACTTCTTGCAATAGTGAAAGCACTACAAGATTAAAGATCTTATCTTGTGAATATAAGCAAGTCTATTCAGATCTTTACAAATCATAAGAATCTGAGAAACTTTGCAACAATTAAGCAACTGAATCAGTGACAGATTTGCTGAGTGAAACAGTTAGCAGACTTTGAATTTCAGATTCATTACAAGAAGAATAATGAGAACAGTGATGCAGACATTTTAAGTAGATGATCTGATCACAAAGAAGTGAAAACAATTCATACTGAAATTCTGTGCAAAGATAAGAGAGAAACACTCATGAAAGGCTTAGCAGCAATATATAAGATGAAGAATACTTTCTTGATAGACAACAAACTCATTAAAGTGTGTCACAACAGCTGAGCTGATGAACATCTAGAAGTCAAATATACAGAAGATCTTGTAAAAAGAAGGTGCAGCATAGATGATCTTTGCAATTGAATTATAAAATACATTGTCAGATATGATTCATGCTGACACAATAAGATTCAGAGAGATAAGTATTATGATGAAATAACATAACTAAACACACTGAATGCACTCTGAGAGTCTGTTATCATGAACTTTATCATTAAGCTATTAAAGTTCAAGAACTCAGCATGAGAAGTCAGATTTGACAGCATATTGATCATAGTGAATAGATTAATGAAGTACATGATGTTCATTTCATTCAGAGAGACTGCAACAGCATCAGTATTGATGTACATTATACTGCAAGAATTGATTAGCAATCATGAACTATTAAAGAAGTTTATCATCAACAGAGATAAACTGTTCATAAGCAAGTTCTGAAAAACACTCACAGCAGAGCTCAGGATAAAGCACAAGATGTTGACAGCATATCATTTATAAATGAATGAGCAAAGTGAATGAATGAATCAGACAGTCAAGATGTACTTGCAACATTATGTTAACACAAAATAGAGCAATTGGGTACAACTGCTGTCAATGGCACAGTTTATGTACAACAATGCATGAAACAAAATCATGAGAAAGACATCATTTGAAGCAAACTATGAGTATTATCTGAAGATTTAGTGAGATCTGTGAGTGCACAGATCTTGAAGTCAGAAAGCAATATTGAATATTGTTGAGCTTAAGAAACTGCATGTCAATCTTATGAAGAGAATTGAGGAACAGAAGAGATGAACAACAGAGATAAAATCATATAAGATTGATAAGAGAATATATTTACAGACAGACAACATATAAACAAAAAAGAAGAGCAAGAAACTCATGAACAAGAGCATTGAGTCATTTATGATCAAGAGAAACATCAAGAAATTAAGCTATGAGCTAGACTTATCTTAGAAAATGTGAATACACTCAGTATTTTACACATCAATGCTTCAACAATGCAATCAGTTCATATCACTTCAAGTCACATCAATGCCTGTTGAACTCAAAATCAAATATGAAGTAAAGAACATTTTAGAAAAGAGAATGATTAGTGAGGAAGCTCACTATCTCATTAAATGAAAAGAATATGATGCTTTGAAAAGCACATGAGAACTTAAGAATAATTTATTTAACTGTGTGAGGATGCTTCAGCAGTTTGAGGAGGAAAGACTGCAGAGATAAGGTCATTTCAGAAATTTAAGAATAAGAGATTAGAAGAATCAGAATCATTCTTATCTCTGAAAACACTGTCATTATCATTGACAAGCTTGTGAGCAAGGCAGAGTGCCTTCTCAGCAACTTTATCTTTTATATATTTTAATGTCTTACAAAGATGAGTGACTCTAGCAAGAATCTGTGTCAGTTCTTTCTCAGCAATAGACAGATTGAACTTAAGTTTATTGTGTATATGATTAAGAGATTCTTATGACACACTGACACATGAATGATCATGATGAACACACTCAACATACTTAGAATGATTCTTCATCTTCATGCAAAGAATTAAGAGATTGAAACAGTGAAGACAGACAGTCAACACTGAATCACTGTCTTTACTAATGAATTGATAAAGACAAAGGTGATTGCATGTTTTGAATGACTTCATCATGAAAATCTTATGAATTACAAAGACAGAAACTTTTATTTAAATAAGACTCTAGAGAACTAGTGTCTGAGAAGAAAGAATGATGTTACAGTCATTGTCTCAATAGACTCATTGAATGTGTAGATTCAGTGAACTACACCTTAAAGGTGTACAGCTCAGTATAAGCTCATAGTGCTTACAAGTGAGCTGAGCAAGCTGACTTACAATGCTCATGAGTGAGCAAGATGAGCAGTCTGATATATATACAAGTCATCTTTCTTAAGAAGATGAACATATTCAATGTAATCATTACTTAGCATACTACTAGCTACTGATTAACTCAACATGCCTGAAACTCTCTTATATCACAAGCTCTAACCTCTAGCCCCTATACCAGAGGAACCTTCAGTCAGGATGTAACAATTAATATTAATGATTTAATTATGAAGACTATGTTGTGTCTACATCTTCTTAACATTTCATCAACAGAAACTCAAAGTGCTGTTTAAATCATATTGATTACTTATTTAATTCTTGCAGAGACTGAATTGTCAGCTGTTTTAAGAAATTTCTGCATTGTTTTGTGTTTTATGTATAGATTCAGAGACTAAACATTGAATTTTCACTTTAAAACAATTATGAATGTTCTTTTATAGACTTTCATTATCTTTCTTAAACAACAGTTCTGTAGACACTTCAGTGATTTAATGAATAAGATAATTAATAAGACATCATCATTTTGCAGATCTTACATCTGCAACTTATATAGCATGATTAATTAAATCACTGCTGTGTAAAGCAGTTGAGACTGCTTTGTGAATGAATCTTATATAAATAATATAATATATAAAAAAGTTTTAAATGTCATAATGTCTTTCTAAACTGTCTGTTGCACATATTCTCTTCATCTTAATCTTATATCAATCTGAACACTCAATACTTACAATATTGTCTTTATCAAGATTATCTGATCATCAAAATACACTGTACTCATCAGATTCTCACTGAGGTCTCTGCAGCATCTTGTAAAGTAAATCAGCTTATATTTATTTAATATAAATCTTACTTTATGTCTCTTTACTCATGCAATGCATCAACTATAAACTGACTTCAATCTGTGACAGTTTGTCTGTGCTGAGATTCTTTATGTAATTAGATTTATGTCATTTACAAAGTTAAACATCATCATCTTGTTCTCTGAGCACTTAAATGTTGTCAGCAGTTCTGATACAAAGAACAGAAAGAGAATTAAAGAAAGTAAAAATCTTTAAGAAATCTTTGTTTTTATAAATATTTAGTTGCTTTCAAATTCTGAGAAAACTATTTTTGTGTGACATTTGATCAGAAAGCATTCTATGATGTAAATAATTTATGATGAGAACTTTGCAGATTGTATAATGTGTAGCAATTTCTTATGTAAAATATTGTTAAATATCTCATTAAGATCAAGATTAAACATTAAGACTATGCACTTTAACTTTGTCTTTTACACAGTGTTGACACAGAATGTAAGCAGCTTTAAAGTAATCAGAGTAGATCTTTTTCTTTTGATTTTTATTTAATTTCATAAAATAAAATTATGTATCTTTATTGTCACAGTGATTCACTCTGCAATCAGCTTTTTCAGCAGCTTTATAATTATGTTTTTCAGTATAATGAGATAATAACTGCTTAACAATAAATAATTTATTTTTCTGTTCTTTTATAAAATTACTGTAATGAATTCTTAAAAGCTCTTAGACATCAATTTATTAATGAAGTATCTGCTAATTACTTGTGCAAAATCATTCTTAATGAAGAGAATCACAATCTTAAGAGCTTCATTTAAAATATTATTTAAACTTTAAAACTTTATTATTTAACAGTCTATGAATTGTCTGCTTAATCTGCTTTACAATAACTGTTAAGAAGATGTTGAGTGTAAAAGATGTAAATAATTCATTATTAATGTTTCTGAGATCTGCTTATCTCTCTTCTAAAAAGAACTTCTCTATCAGAATTTGTGTCTTAATAAAATTATCATTACTTATGTTATTTTGATCTGATCTTCACAAGAATGAAATATAAAATGATGTTTATCATTTGTCTGCACAGAGCTTGCTTCACTGCAACAGTCATCATAAATTCTTTTTACAAGAATTATTCAGAGCTAAGATTGACTATTTAATGAATTATTGTCAATTTATGCACTCTATATGTTGTAATTTCTTTTTGAATAGATCTTGAAAGAATTAATAAAATGTCTTGTTATAATTCATTTTAATGTTATTATATTGTTGTCTTGCACATCTTGTGCTCACAAGAAGTTTCAAGATTCTTGATGATCACTGAGAATTTGCTTATACATATAAATAAATTTTCAAGCAATATTTCTCTAAATCTTTATAAATGATCTGTTGCAGAGCTATAAACAGACATAATATGCATATTTACTTTTTCTGATGTAGATACTGTTTAAATCTCTTTTTGTCAAGCTTTTTCAGTGCATAGCACTTACTTAATGTCAGCTTCTTCATTAATATTATAATTTAAATATTTATTGAGATGTAGTCTTGAGTGATTGCTCAGTAATTCATTGAATTATAGAATTAAATTAATTTCTTAATTGCTACTAAAATAAACATAAGATCAGTGATACTTTATTGATTGTTTCTTTTTCAAATTGACAGTTCTTTTAAAGTGAGTAATGAGAGATCATTTATTACTGTTGTAATGTGAAGATGTTTTGATTGCATCTTATAAATGACATATAAGCTCTCTTAAAAGAAATAATGAGCATTAAAATTTCTCAGAAGCATAATCTTCTCTTTAACTTTATGAATAGTTTATTATATGATATGTTAAGTCTGAATTGTGATCTGTTGCTTTGCAGATTATATACATTTATGATGATGATGTTCTTGTCTATAAGATACATGTGCAGTGCTGTTACATATTAATTATATAATTAAATTGATCAAATATGAACTGAAATCTTTTTGCTGATCATAAAGCATATCTTAAATGCTGAGTTGACATCACTTATCAGAGTATAATTCTGAGAACAATAAATAAATATTGTGTATTTGTTAAAAGTCTGTTTCTATATGATCAGCACTTAATGAGTGTTTGAGTTGACTGCATCTAGAATGAATTTCATCACACTATAGTTTGCAAGATCACAGTTAAATTAAAGAATTTGAGTATTTAACATAAAAAGAACTTTAATTGTGCAGTATCTTCTTTTATGAAGTCTGTCAGCATCTCATTATACATTAAATGACTTTTCTAATCACTGTTATTAAGCTCTGATGCAAAGAGCTTGATCTAAATGAAATTTTGTGTTGCTGTTGAGATGTTTTGTAAGCAATCAGAGCTCTATTTAATTAATGTTGATACAGTACTTAAAAATCATTCTTACTTTCTTAATTGAACAACTTTAAATCTGTCAGACTGTGATGACAGTTATGTTATGATTATAAAATGATTACAGATTATCATCATTCTGACTGTTAAGATCACACATTTCTTCTAATAAATAACAAGAAAGCTTTTAAAGATTTTGTACACTGTTTTCTCTCATGTCTTGTGAATTTAATCACAGTTTATGCATAAAACTCTCTTCTTAAAGCAGTTCATGATTTAATGTGTATCTATGTATATGCTGTACTTCATCATCTTTTCACAGACAGACTGTGTATAATCTTACTGTTTATAGTTGAAACATTGTCTAATCTGTGTGCTGTGATTATAAAGATAAATATCATATAATTAAAAATTAATGATCAGTCTCTTCTGAACAATCTTATGCTGTAGTGTCTATGTGAGAAGATTGACTATCACAGTTTCTTTGATTTTGTCTTTTTGCAGTTAAGATTTATGCTGCTTAAATATGTGCAATCAGTGAATCTTATTTATGATGAGTATAAATAAAATAATCTTAAAAGCAATGCAGATTCTCTGTATAAGAATTGCATTGTTTATTTCTTTTCTGCTGTTAATCTGCATAAAGAGTGATACTTTTCAGAGTTTTATAAAATAGTTTTGATACAGAATTTAAAACTTCTTTATCTGTGACTAATTAAATGCTCAATTCTTTGTATACTGATCAGAAATTGATATCTTAATGTTGCTGCTTCATAATTATTTCATTACATATGTCTCTGCAATCAGAGACTTAACTGTGACAAGAAGTTTTATTGAAAGAAAGTAGATACTTATGCTATACTATGTCATTAGACAGACACTTAATAAGCTCATTAACAATTCTTTTTTAACTGAGTATAAAGTCTATCTGAATCTGATTGCACTTATGCAGATTACAAATGTTGTAATAGAAGACATTGATGTGCTTTAATTATTTATATATATATGTGTTCTTGATCAAGATCAAGACAGCTTGATTGTCTTCTTTAAATTAAATAAATAAAGATATTTAATGAGCTTTGTTCTCTTAAATGTTCATGCAGTGTAAATTGACTTTAAAATATTTGCTTATGTTCATATCTCTTAACATCTTTTCAAGTCAGATCTCAGTCTTCATGCACATTGACATGATTATGTATTCAATCTCAGTAATTAAGATGATAATAAACTTCTGCTTTTGACTTATTCATGACACTGATTCATCTTTAAGCATGTAAATGCACTTTAAAATTGATTTTTAATTCTGCTTATTTAAAGCATAGTTAAAGTCAGAATATTTAAGCATTACTTGACTTTCATTAAAGCTGTATATGATGCTGAAATTAATAATTAATCTTATGTACTGCAATAGTTTCTTAAATGTATATTTATAATGCTCTGCAGAATTGCTGAGATATTGACTTAGTTAATTTAATATAAAGATGATGTTTAATCAAATATAAATTGCTGTATATATTAAATTTTCAATTATCTATTAATACTGTCTTTAATCTATTCTTTAGTCAGTTAAGTCAGTGAAATAAAAAACATTATATTCATTAAATAAAATGCTGATGACTCTGTGCTTATTAAATTGCATATGAAGATTCTTTAATATCTTATTTATATAGTAAGTCTGATTCAGATGCAGAATTCTCATTTTATAATTGTATATAACTTAAATGTTAAAGAATTTTCTATGTCTTTTTTAAGTTCTTAACTTTAAACACATTCACAAGAGCTTGCTTGAATCAAAGAATGTATGATAAATTTGTTGAAGTTATAACAATATTGTTTACATAAAGAAGCAGCATAATTCTTTTAATGCTGTAAAAAAAATCTTCTCATTTAATGACTTGTCTAGATTAACTACAGTTAACTTAATTTTATGTTGTTTATCTTAAGACTTGTTAATCTTAACTGTAATCAAGTCAGACTACATCTTACTGTTTTAAATCATAAGTATTTAATCTGAAGCTGTGATCTTCACAATGATTAACTTCTTTTATGAATATTTAATGAATCTTCTATTTAAAAGAACATTTAATGTCTATTATTGCAGTTTAAGATTAACAATGTCTTTCTTCTCACTTTTAGCAAACTTTACAGTGTAATTCTTGATGATGTATTTAAGATTTAAAGCTTAAAGCTGATACTGCTTTATGATTTTCTCAATGTAGTTCATAAAGACTTTTATTTATTCTTAATTCATGAATTTGTTGCATCTATCTTCAGATAATAACTTGAGATCAATGTAGCTGTAGCACTTACATTCTTATATATAAATGTAATTGATAAATAACTTTACATCAATGAAAGCTTTCTCAGAAGTTATTTATTTATCATTAATTAAGAGATTAGTTGCTGTTTAATTACAAAGATAGACATCTATCTATGCTGTTTACACTTAGAACTTTATTAACAATTATATTTCTTTAATTATGATGTGCACTGAGTTCTCAGTGATTTAAATGACTCTTTTGACAATATCATTCTGAATTAATATGTAGAGCATTGTGTATTGCAGTGTAATGTTAAGAGACTTGCATCAGTTATTTAAAGTGAACTTTAACTTCATTTCATTGTTGCTTTATACAGCAAGAATCTTTACATCAATTTAAAGTTCAGTCTTTAACTATCATTCTTACAGTGTCTGTAAGATCTCATTATGTTGCTTTAACAATATTATTTACATCTTTTAAAAGTGATTATCTACTATCTTCAGAAAGTACTGATATTTGTTAAATAATAAGAATAATGAGCTGCATATATCAATGAAGACAAAAACAAGAATGTTAATCTTTTTTTTGCTTACAGTGTAATCTCATTTATTAATAAACTTAATTAAAACACAAATCTCACACATGTTCTTGTTGTTCTCAATGATGAGAATTGACTTTTTAAGAATTATTATTTTGTAAAAATTACACAACTTTACAGAATCAAGATAAACAAATTGTTAATGTCAAAGTCTATAAGTCTTGATCTTTTCATTCAATGATGCAGTGTCAATATCTAAGAAATTAATCATAAGATTATGCTCATGAATCTAAACATATAAGTTTGTGTCTGAAGCAGTAACAGAGAAGATGATCTTTAAATGTAATATATATATTGCAGATATTAAAGCAAATTCATTAAGACTCTTTACAATATATTTAATTATATAGACTTCATCTTATTCTAACATTTTTATTATAGTCTTGCTGTGCTTATCATACATTTAAAGACAGTGTTAATTAAAGCTTTTATGCAGTTTCATTTTGCATATTTGCTTTCTTGACAGAAGATTGACTTCAAGTTTAAATATATAGAGTGTTGAACTCAGTCTTACAGAATTTCTCAATTTGACTTGTATAATGATTACTTTACAATAATAAGAGTATAAATATTCTTTTTTAACTTTAATTTACTAATGTCTCATTTATATGAGAAAGTCACTGAAGAGTTAAAGTTAATTAATTATATATAAGAAGAATTTAGAGTCTGCAACTCATTTAAATTTAAATATCTTACTGACAGTCTTCTTAAATAAAGCAGCAATTTCATTGTTAACTTTCTTTTTCTCTTTAAATTCAAAGAAGAAATCATCATCATTACTGTCACTGACTTCTGTATTAAAGACTCTGTGTCTTTTTTCTTTTTCTTTATAAACTGACTTTTAATACAACTTAACTACAGTCAATCTGTGCAGCTTAACTGCAGTCAATCTGCTTATCTTCTTTTAAGCATTTTACTTAATATCAGAAAGAAATTTGCAATCTTTAATGAAGTGAGAGTTGTTGCAAAGAAAGTATTTAATAAAGCAATGAAAAAAATGATTACTGTTTAAGCTGAATGATCTGCAATAATGTTGCTTAATATTAACTGCATAATGATTTAATGAACTGCAGTTCTAATTCATTAAATATTGATTTTCTTTTTATTTATCTGTTCACAAGACAATGACAGTCTTGTTAATCTTAAGCTGTATCTTTTTCTTCTGAAACTTTTATAAATCTCTCTTGATGTCTGAATTGTTCTGAGCATTAATGACATCACAGATCACAATATATTTAACTGATAATGCTTAAAGCAGTATTTAAAATTATTATTTTAATTTAAACAGTCTAATTATGTCAGACTGAGTTGCAGCAATCTTTTTGTTAAGTTTGCTCAGATAAATTTATACTTCTTTAATGAATACATTCTTTAACATTCTATATTTAACAAACTTCATTAAATATTGTCTTTCAGTCATTTGCAGCTTCTTTTTGTACTTAAACTTTAGCATATCTTAAACATTCTTTGTGCTGATTTTGTTCATTAAATATTCTTAATTATCTGCATAAATGCAGATAATAAATCAATATAAAATCTTTATATCAGTTTTCTGACTTTTAAAGTCAAGACTGCTGAAAGAAAATGAGTCTAAAAATTTACTGATCAGTGTATTGATTGCTAAGACTTCAACAACATTTTATAGATCTTCTTTTATTAGTTATCTTTTTATGAAAATAAATCATTGATTGCAGTTCTTGTAAGTGAGAATTGAAATGAATTGTCACTTTATAAAGAAGTTGTTGAAGTTCATGATGGCAATAGTTGACATGTAGTATAAGAAGTGCATAAAATAAAATAACAATATATGCATTGAAAATAATATAAATAAAATAAATAAAAAGCTTTTATATCTTTTATTCTGTGAGACAGTAGTGCTTATTTGTTCTAATAACTTATACTAAGCTGTCAAAGAACAGTGCTCTCTGAGCAACTGTAAATGCTAATTTTTGCTGAAATCAATTCTTTATAAATCTTCTAAATTAAACATACTCAGCTGCTGCAGAATGCTGATTCTACTAAAGCTGAATTTATTAGAAATCTCAATAATCAGTGATACTGCTAGAGCTAAATTGATTATGAATCTTAATAGTTGACATACACAGCTGTCATCAGTGTGCTGATTCTGCTAGAGCTAGCATACTCAGCTATCATCATACTAGAAGTATGCACTTTCTCTGAGAAGCTTCTTGCTAATTTGAGCTCATAATTTATTGAAAGAAAGTAGATACTCATGCTATACTATGTCATTTAGTGAAATTTCTAAACTATGTTGTCTATGAGCACATCTTAATCAAGAGAGTTACAGAAGAAGTAGAAAGAATGTTGACTGCAGTTAATGTAAGTAAAGTCTTTACTTAGTCTCTGACATTAGTTCTATTTTACTTCATAGAAGCAGCTAGAACATCACTTCTTAACAAGTTTAATAAATGATTTGTTTTATAAGTTTAACAGCTGTACTTTAACTGCAGTGCATTACAACAATGATTTAATTATCTAATGAATGTCTTGTGCTGTTACACTTACTCATGTTTAATTCATTAAATCTCATTCTCCTCACATCTTCAGCTAAGCTTAATTCATTAAATCATCACTTATTAATAGATTGTTCAGTTTTTTCTTTATTCTTAAGAGCTGCTTCTGAGCAGAGTTCTTCTTTTAATTTAATTGTGTTCAGAGAATGTATACTCATCAAATTACATTTAACATCTTATTTTATTGTTAATCTGTCTCTTTAAACTTTAAGAGATCATCTGCAAGTTTGTTGAGTCTGTTAATTAAAGTGTATCAATCAACATTAATGAGTTCAATAATGTTTTGTTGCTTTCTGCTCTTTTGCTGTTGAGATTTAAGCATAACTAATAATTTAACAAAGTTTTTACATCTTCTCTGTGCTGCATCTGTGTTCTTCATGCAAGTTGTCATTAATGTAATGACAAGTAGATAAGAAAATGATTTTAAAGTATTTTATGCAGTCTGTTTGACTGCTTAAGTTGTGTATTGAGAGTTTTGCTGCTGTTATGACTCTATGATATAATTATATACTCAATTTCAATAATTAAGATAACAACAAACTTTTATTTTTAATTTATTTACAACACTGATTCATCTTTAAATATATAAATATACTTTAAGATTAATTTTCAATTCTATTTGTCTGATGTATAGTTAAAGTTAGAGTATTTAAGTATTGCTTAACTTTCACTGAGATTGTACATAATATTAAGATTAATAATTAATCTTATATACTGTAATAATTTCTTAAATGTATATTCATGATGTTCTGCAGAATCACTAAGATATTGACTTGATTAATACAATGTGAAGATAATGTTTAATTAAGTATAAATTACTGTATATATTAAGCTTTTAATTATTTATTAATACTGTCTTTAATCTATTCTTTGATCAGTTGAGCTGACAGAGTAAAAAATATTATATTTGTTAAGTAAAATATTAATAATTCTGTACTTATTAAATTACATATAAAGATTCTTTAATATTTTGTTGATGTAATGAGTTTAATTCAGATACAGAGTTCTTATTTTGCAGTTATGTATGACTTAAATATTAAGAATTTTCTGTATCTTTCTTAAGTTCTTAACTTTAAACATATTCACAAGAGCTTGCTTAAATCAGTGAATATATAGCAGATTTGCTGATGTCACAATAATATTATTTATATAAAAAAGCAGCATAATCTCTTTAATGCTGTAAAGAAAAAGACAGAGATCAGTGTTGCTTTAATGAAAACTTAATTTAATTAATTTAATAATATAACATTTATATCAATTCTATATGACTTACTTAAGATCATAGAAGCTGTGCAGTATGCATAGAATATAATTAGATGTGATATTGACTTTAGAAGAAGATGTTATATAAATGATCTTTTTTAAAAAGAATTTATAAAGACATTGTTGACATTTACTTAGTGACATTCTAGATTTTTAAGTACAATAATGACTAAAAAGACTTGCAGAGTATTGAACTTAATAGTAAGTGTAAAAATATTTTTATAGTTAATACTGTATGCTTATAAAAAGTCTCTTGTCATAAGTCTTATCTTAAGCTTATTTAAGAATTCATTGATGATCAGCTTAAGTTTAAAGATTTATTTACTGATTACAATGTTAATTTTTCTTAATAATACAGTCTCTTTTCATATCTCATTTACTGCAAGAACTGTCAGCTTTATATAAATAATGTTTTTTTACATCTTTCTTCAGATTAAGTTTCTCACTGCTTCAGTGTAGATAACAAATGTAAAAATATCAGATATAATTTATTGTTAAATCTTCTTTATCTACAGTGAATGTCATAAGTATCAGTATGATTCTGAATATTTTAATTAAGAACTTATTTATATCTTAATCATTATTGTCATTTCTTTTTTGTTTTAAGATCTCAATGTGCAAAAAGATTCTGAATTCAGTGAGTATTATTATTTTAACTTTGTTAATATTCAATCTCAACAGTTTATCTAAGTTAACTGCAGTCAACTTAATTTACTTAATCTTTAACTTTAACAATTTATCTGACTTAACTGCAGTCAACTTAGTCTTATTATCTTAAGACTTATCAACCTTAACTATAATTAAGTTAAACTGCATCTTACTGTTCTAAATTACAGATGTCTGATCTGAAACTATAATCTTTATAAAGATTAATTTCTTCTATAAATATTTAATGAATCTTCTGTTCAGAAGAATATTTAATCTTTATTGTTGCAATTTAAAATTAATAATATCTTTCTTTTTGCTTTCAGCAAACTTCACAGTGTAACTTTTAATAATACACTTAAGATCTAAAGCTTAAAGCAGATAATACTTTGCAATTTTTTCAATATAGCTTATAAAGACTCTCATTCATTCTTAATTTATGAACTTATTGTGTCTGTCATTAAGTAATAACTTTAAGTCAATATGACTATAGCACTTGCATTGTTATATGTAAATGTAATTAATGAGTGACTTTATATTGATGAAAGCTTTCTCAGAAGTTATCTATTTGTCATTAATTAAAAAATTAGTTGCTGTCTAATTACAAAAGATAGACATCTATCTATGCTATTTATACTTAGAACATTATTAATAGCTTAATTTCTTTAATCATAATGTACATTAAGTTCTTAAGAATTTAGATTGCTCTTTCAGCTATATCATTCTGAATTGATATATAGAACACTGTGTATTGCAGTATAATGTTAAAGAATTTATATTAGTCATTTAAAATAGATCTTAACTTCATAACATTGTTACTTTATGCAGCAAAAATCTTTACATTAATCTAAAGTTTAATCTTTAATCATTATTTCTATAATGTCTACAGAGCATCATTACATCACTTTAGCAATATTGTTTATATTTTTTAAGAATAATTATTTACAATCTTAAGAAAGTACTGATATCTCATAAATAACAAAGACAAAAGATTATATATGTTAATAAAAATAAAAATAAAAATATTAATCTTTCTTTTATCTACAGTGTGATCTTACTTGTTGACAAACTTAATAAGAACATAAATTTTATATATATTTTTGCTGTTCTCAGCAATGAAAATTAACTTTTTTAAGAATTATTATCTTGTAAAGATTGCATAACTTTGTGAAGTCAAGATAAATAAATCATTAATATTAAAGTCTGTAGATCTTAATCTTTCTATTTAATAATGCAATATTGGCCTGCAAAGACTCTTCCTCCCCGTGGTGCAGGCTGGGAACCTGGAAGGCTTGCCTTTCAGAGCTAATAGAGTCACTGGTCGAGCTGTGGTTGTTGCAGTGCAAGGTGCCACGGTGGCGTCGCG